>Ga0255343_1005529_pt1 | contig 11735 bp, 9 predicted proteins | sample wastewater_treat_4_FD_192413 | JGI IMG/M metagenome (GOLD analysis project Ga0255343, IMG submission 192413) | Wastewater microbial communities from Lulu Island WWTP, Vancouver, Canada - plant16 | ecosystem: Engineered > WWTP > Wastewater > Unclassified | place: Canada: Vancouver, British...
CTCTTCGCGCACAATGTGTTCGACAGGTGCAACTACTCAATCGAATACTTCCTTACGGCGAAGGACGGTAACCCGAGCCGTATGGAGAACATCCTTTACGCGAACAATCTCATGATGAACGCGGGCGTGGGCTTCAGCGAACAGCGTGCGGATCGCGGTTGCGCGGCGCACGTGAAGGGGTGGTTCCATGCTGAGCGCAACCGGGCGTTCAACTACGTGATACGCAATAACGTGATCTGCCACTCGATTGATCGTTTGATGGACATGGGGAGCGGGTTGAAGAATCCCGACGGATCTTCATCCATGCCGCGTTTGGAAGGGAATGTCTTCATCGAACGGGCGGGTGGCGTGTTCGGCAAAATCACGGAGGCGCCTGTGCGTGACCATATGTGCGACACAAACACCCCCGCGTTCCTTGCAACGTTCGGTTCTGGCAACCGATGCGTGTGGCTGGAGAAGTGGGAGTGAGTTCGGATTCTGTTGTCCCCGCTGGTCACATGCGGCTATTCAGCCCTTCAAGCTCCCAGCCTGAGCGGTAATTGCTTTTCAGAAGCGCGTTGGCGTCCGGTGCATCATCGAAACAGGCTTTGGCCACATTCCAAGTGAAGCGGCGATCGGGCAGTTGTTCACAGACGCCGCCCATGACAACGGTCTCCATCATCCAGGTTGTCCACGAGAAGTCGCTGCGTGTCTTGCCGCCTTCACGGCATTTATTGACAAATTCGTGGTGGTGAGAGGGGACTCTGTCGAGCTTCGGCGGCCGGATCACTGTGCCGTCACGTAACAGCACCATCGTTGCCGAGTCGCTGTGGGGTGCGAGGATCCAACCATTTTCGCCCTCGATGACACGGCCTTCGGGGGAACGCGTCTTGAGAGGCGTCTTTGCGAAAAGTTCATCATAAGCGGCCGGCGGCAAAAACTCGGGCGTCACGGTCTTATCCTCCGCGATGCCGGAACACCATTCCATGACGAATGGTTTACCACCCGAGGCCGCAACGCCGGGGAACTCCCATGTGATGTGCGAGTAACGCGGCCAAGCTTGCCGGTAAACGGGATCCGAATGGAACTCAGGATTCACCTTGGCCTGCACGGCGAGCGGCGCTGTCTGGCCGAGTTCCATGCCGATCCACGGCGCACTGATCACATGGATGCAAAGGTCGCCGATCCATCCCGAGCCGAAGTCGCGCCACATGCGCCAGAGCGTGGGATGGTAACCGGGGGCATAGTCGCGCATCGGCGCGGGGCCGATCCATCCCTCCCAATCGAGTGTGTCAGGAACCGCCGCCGCAGGTTTCAAGACGCGTTCGCGGCGCGAGACACCGTTGCGCGTGGAATACAGGCACACACGTTTGACAGGGCCGATGATGCCGGCCTTCAAAAACTCCACGGTCTGTCGGTCACCGAGGTGGGCGGCAAACTGCGTGCCTAACTGAGTCACGACGCCTTTTTCGGCGGCGAGACGCCGCAGCAGGCGGCACTCGTCCAGTTTCTTGCAGAGCGGCTTTTGGACGTAGACGTGCTTGCCGCGCGCCAACGCGTTGGCCGCGATGATCGTGTGTGTGTGGTCGGGCGTTGAGACATTCACGCTGTCGATCCGGTCGCCCTCCTTTTCCAGCAGCTCGCGCCAGTCGCGGTAGACGCGCGCATTCGGGACGACTTGCTTGGCCGCTTCAAGGGAGCGCGAGTCTACGTCGCAGATCGCGCCGACCTCTAAAATGTCCTTGAATGAGTTGAACGTCCGCATGTCCGCGCCAGCCATGCCGTTTGTACCGATACACGCATGGACGAGGCGGCTGTTGGGGGATCGGGCTGAAACAATGGCCGGGAAGCCGATGGCAGCACCCGAAGACAGGGCGAGTCCGATAAAGTTACGTCTCTTCAGTTTCATGTGATGGTTCTCTCCTTTTTGTTTAACGGACGACGATCATGGTGCCAGAAGTTACCTTGAGTCAGTATTCACTGCGTACGCGCACCGACCGGCCCGCCGTCGGTCGCGAGCGTGCTGCCGGGCGAACCCGGCTTGAGGCGATAGTCGCGGGCGGCGGGATTCACGAACTGCGGTTCGCCGACGAGCGAGCCTTGGTCCAGTCTCAGTTCCGATTGGTAGCGGACGAACTCTGATTGCGCATAGTCGGTCTTCTCGGTCCAACGCATGATCGGTTTGTCCGGCGACCAGTAGAGATTGTTGTGCAGAGTCGGCGCACCGTTCCAAACATTCCACATGCGCGTGCAGCGGTCGCTGCTACGGCAGAAGATGTTGTTGCGCACGATAAAGTCTGAGGTTTTCGACGGGTTGTGGTAGAACATCAAATGCGCACCGTTGGGATTGGGCCGTTGCGCGTGGGACCAGCAGATACCCGCATCCACACAGGTGTTGAATTCAAACACGATGTTGCTTGTGACCACCGACTCCGGCCGGTTCCAGAACTCGAAGGAGTATTCGGAGTTCCAGATCACGTTGTCGCGATAGATGATATTGATCTGGTGGGAATCATCGCCGTTGCCCTGATTGGTAAGAGCCGCGTCATACACCTCCCAGATGCGGTTGCGTTCGACCAGATGGTCTCTGGCACCGCCCCAAAATTCGATGGCGTTACCGAAGCGCACCGGGTAGCGGGTGCCGTCCTTGCGCGTTTTCCAGTACTGCAGACCGCCGCCGATCCACGAGAGATCGCAGTTGCGGATAGTGATGCGCTGGGTGTTGCCGCCGCCGAATCCGTGCGACGCGCCGTAGCGGATGGCGAGTCCGTCATACGTGATGTCGTGCTTGTTGCCTTGATTGATGATGTGACGCGTGAGCGCCAATTCCACGCTGTGGAAGGCCTCGGCGGGGTTGGCGGGCCACGCCAGGAAAATTCGTTTTCCGTCAGGATCGTACCAATAGTCCAGCGGCGCCTTGATCTCCTCTAGCGCCCACTTTTTGACGCCCCACTTCTCGCCGTGGTTGAGGATCACGATGCCGACGTCCAAAGGGATCGGTTCGAGTTTCCGGGTGGCCCACAGGCCGGGACGCACTTCGTTCCACTCATCGGCCTGATCGCGGGCCACTGAGCCTTGCAAGATCGGCTTGGCGCCGTCGCCGTATGCGCCGTAGAGGATGCGCGCGTCGGGGGTGCCGCTTTGCGGGGTGAGCTGTCCACGCCAGAGCCCGCCGCGCTTGAAGAGCACCCGGTCACCGGGGATAAGCGTGGCTGTATTGACCTTATCGAGCGTACGCCACGCGGTGTCGGGCCGCGTGCCCGCCGCGTTGTCGTTCCCGGCCTCGCTGTCGACATGGAAAACGGCCGGTGCGGTACGCTCCGCAACCGCGAAACCAGCGGCAAGCCCGATGGACACAATGATTCCTACAAAACGATTCATACGAACATCCTCTCTGGTTTTATACGAGCGGCTCTAATAGATCGCCACAACATAAGACCCAGTGTAAAGGACAATGGAACGAGAATCAAGGACGCGCGTTAGGTCATCAGCGGGTTCTTGGGGCGGGTTCTTGGGGTCGTAGTTTGACACAAGCATGGCTTCGCCCAAAGCGCGGAGTTCGCGTTCGCGGGTCTCCGCCGCCTTAAACCTGAGCAGAGGTCTATCCATGCGATTTCCTTTCCGGTTTTTGCCTTAACTGGTAGCGAATACTACCAGTTGTGCTCGGGCTGCGCAGTGAACTTTCGACGTTTGAGGTAAAAGCACTGCCCAGGTTTTTGGAACCACAGAGAGCACAGAGAAAACAGAGGTTTTTGGGGAGCACTGCTCGGTTGTTTCACGCGAAGGCGCGAAGACGCGAAGGTTGGAGGGCGAGTGTCCCCACGAGCCGCCTTCCGCTGTGCGGAAGGATGATCGCTGGTTCCATCGCGGAACACTGGGAGGGTCAAGCGTCTGCTTGACCGGCGGCGGTCGCGCCGCCTGCTACGGCGAAATCTGGAGTGCGGTGACAAGAGCCGCGCTGTGCGCGGGTCGCGGCACCGCTTTCTCTCCGCGCTGTGCGCGGAGACACACTGCTCAAAAAGCGGCGTCGCGCGGAATACCGCTTGCCGCCGCAAAATTTTTTCGTCTGAGGTTCTTGCAAAACCCCTCGTGGCATGGGCGTCCCGCCCATGAAACACGGGCAACTAAGGGACAGGTAATTTGAAACGATCATTTCGCTGTTCCTTGTCCTTCGTCTTTCTGCTGTTTGTCTAATGTCAAACTACGACCCCGTTCCCCCTTTATGGGGTTCTTGGGGTCGTAGTTTGACATTAGACATTTCGTGTTTCTAGCCGCGCCGCGGGGGTTCTTGGGGTCGTAGTTTGACATTAGACATTTCGTGTTTCTAGCCGCGCCGCCATCCTTGCGGTGGTCAACGCTCAGCGACGCTTAACTTGCTGGTCGACAGGTCTGTGGTCAATTTCTCAAGCACTTGGGTCAGGGCTTGGCCGAAGGCTTCGGAAGCGGCGGATGGCGTGCCAGGGGTGTAGGCGACGCGTGCCTGCGCCTCGTGTGTCGCCAGTACCGTGAAGGAAGGGGCGCGCTCATCGAGCACCAGCAGGCGCAGGGTTACTACTGCGGCGGGTTCGTCGCCGGTGTGGTCGAGGTAGAGTTCGGTGACCAGTCCCTCCAACCCCAGCGGCGCGACCGTGCCGCTGGCGCTGTCGTAGACCGCCTCAAACACCCCGGAAGCTTCGATGTAGCGCGTGGCCTGCACGCGGATCAGTTCGTGCGGCGCGGCCAGCCAGCCGTTGTAGTAGTCGGCGGCGAATTCACCGCCGGGACGCCGTACGATGAAGTGGCGCGCATCGAACGGCGGCTGGGCGCGGAAGGCGCGCACCTTGACGGCGGCCGCGCGGTGCGCGGGCGAAAGCGGCTTGGCAGGACCCGCCAGCGGCACGAAGGTACGCTTCTGCGTCAGCGCCTCGCGCTGTGCCTGGCGACTCCCGCTCAGGCACCCCGCTAGCAGCAGGCTCGACGCAAGCAGGACTGCGGTAACTCTTAGGATCATGTCAAAACTCCTCCTGGTAACTTTCAACGTTCAACGCTCTTTTTCAAGTTGTGGCACGGGCATCTTGCCCGTGTGTCTCATGGGCGAGACGCCCATGCCACGAAAGGTGTTCCATGGGCGGGACGCCCATGCCACTTTCAACGTTCGACTTTTACTCATCTGGCTGTGTCTCCGGCAATGGCAGTGGCGGCTGGCCGAATAGCAGGACGGAAGGGTTCGCGCTCATTTCGTTTACCAGACGCTCTAGGTCTGCGGCGGCCGTGCGCAGGCTCTGAATCAGTTCGCCCAACGCGCCCTGTTGCGCGAGCGTGGTGCGGTTCAGTGTTTGGGCGGTCTGGTTGAGTGCGCCGACCATCTCACCGACTACCGCGCTGTTGGTGGTGAGCAGGCGGTCGGCGTTGCCGATGAAGCGATCCGCATTGTCGATCAGACTGTCCGCGTTGTCGATCAGGTCGTTGGCGTTTCCAAGCAGACCGTCGGCGCGGCCGACGATCTGGCGCAGGTTAGTGGCCAACGGTAAGATGTTCGTCTCGATCCCGGTGGTGATGCGGCGCGCGCTCTCTAATGTCGCGCCGAGATCGGCCGGGAGTGTCACGAGTTCGGGCGCGTCGAGCAGTTTCTTGACCGAGCGGTTGGTCTCGCGTAGTTCGCCCAGCAACTTGGTTGCCTCGGCGCTCAACGCCGGGATATCCGTTTTGTTGAGGGTGTTTTGCAGCAGGTAGAGCGTGATGAGCATCTCGTCGCCCAACGCCCGCAGGTCGATGGCGCTCAGCTTGACGAAGACATCGTCAACCGCCCTTTTGAGGTTGCTCATGGTGCTTGGCGTGGATGGAATAAAGGGGTTCGCGGGTTGCCACGTCAACGGATAATCCTTTGCGACATCGCTGGGCTGTGCGAAGTAGTCCAGTTCGAGGAACGAAAGCCCGGTCACGCCCGAAGAGGCGATCTTGACGCGCAGGCCCTGCTGCACCAGCGTACGCAGCTCCTTGTCTGCCGCCTGATCGTCGAGCAGACCGAAACGCTCCGGATCCAGCGCCATCACCACGAGAACTTGGTGTGCCCCGGCTTGGGTCAGCGGGTCATTTTTACGCTTGCCGTATTCGCTGTAGACGAATCCGATGCGCTTGACCTCGCCGACCGGCACGCCACGATATTTGACGGGCGAGCCCAAGTCCAGACCGGTTACAGACTCGGCGAAGTAGGTTTCGGCTTCGACTACCTTTTTGTTGAAGGTGCGTGCGCCGGCAATCCCGATCGCCAATACGATCAGGGCTGCGCCGGCTAGGACGAAGAAGCCGATTTTTGCAAAGTTTGCCTTGTTCTCATTCATGACGGTTGCTTATCCTTCGCGGTTGAAAAAAGCGCGTACGGCTGGGTGCTCGCTATGCTCGCGTAGTTCGGCAGGTGAGCCGGTGGCAATCAGCCGTTGCTCCTGCTTGTCCAGCATGACGCAGCGGTCGGCGACGGCAAAGATGCTGGCCAGTTCGTGCGTTACCATCACGACCGTCACGCCCTGCGTATCACGCAGGTGCAGGATCAGGCGGTCGAGTCCGGCCGAGGTCACCGGATCAAGTCCGGCCGAGGGTTCATCAAGAAAGAGGATGCGGGGATCCAGCGCCATGGCGCGCGCGATCGCCGCGCGCTTTTTCATGCCGCCGCTGATGTCCGACGGGAAATAACAAGCATACTCTTTCAGGCCGACCAGTTCCAGTTTCATCTCCGCTACCAGACACCGTGCCTCGCGTGGCAGGTCGGTGAACGACTCCAGCGGCAGGCAGACATTCTCCAGTAGCGTCATCGAGCCGAAGAGCGCCCCGCTCTGATAGGTCACACCGAAGTGCCGCAACGCGCGCAGCCGTTCCTCTTGCGAGACGCCGAAGAGGCGGTCGCCCATCAGCCGGATCTCGCCGGCCAGCGGCGGGTTGAGGCCGATCATGTGCTTGAGCAGCGTGCTCTTGCCGCAGCCGGAACCGCCCAGGATGACAAAGATTTCGCCGGCGTATACGTCGAACGAAATCTCGCGGACCACCGGGCTTGTGTACCCGGCGTCCACATCCTTGACTGTGATGACTGCATCCTTCATGCGCGTTAGATTCCCAGCACGTAAAACAGGACGGCAAAAATGCCGTCAAATACCGTAATCAAGGTCAGGCTGCCGACGACCGCAGCGGTGGCGGCGCGTCCCACGGCGTCGGCCGTGCGTCCGGTATGCAGGCCTTGCGAACACCCCACTAGTCCCACCAGCAGGCCGAAGACCGCCGCCTTGAAAAGTCCCAGCAGGACGTTGCTGAGTGTGGCGGCCTTGATCACGCGTTGCCAGTAGACGGTGGCCGGCAGGCCGATTGAAGTCATCACCATTGCGCCGCCGAACAGTCCGGCGGCAATGGCGAAGATCGAGAGCAGTGGCAGTGCCAGCGTGGAGGCGAACACGCGCGGCAGGGCTAGGAAAGTCACCGGCGGCAATCCGAGGGTTTCCAGCGCGTCCACCTCCTCGTTGACTTTCATGGTGCCGATCTCGGCTGCGAAGGCGGAGCCCGAACGCCCCGCCAGGATGATCGCGGTGATCAGCGCTCCCAGTTCGCGGAACAGGCCGATAGTCAGCAGATCCGCCACATAGACCTCGACGCCGAACCGGCTCATCGAGGCGGCCGCCATGAACGCCACGATCAGACCGAACAGAAAGCCGATCAGCAAGGTGATGGGCAGCGCGTCGATCCCGGCCCGCTCGAAGTGCAGCAGGGTGTCGCGCAGCCGCAACCGCCCCGGACGGAAGAGCAGGGTGGCGAACGCAGTCGCCGCCTCGCCCAGAAAGGCCATCTGTTCGCAGACGACCTGCCAGATATGCACCACGGCCTCGCCGAGCTGTACGGCGGTCGACGTTTTGCGTACCGGATTGGCCGCGGCCGAATCTTCGGCGAAACGCTCGACTGCGAAAAACTCCAGCGTGCGTGCCACCACCCCGCGCCCGTCGCGACACGCGATGGCGAAGCCTTGGCGCGCCGACCGACGGTACAGTTCGACGATCAGCGCCTCGCCCGCGCCGTCGCAGGTCACGACCGCCTCGGCATCCAATGCCAGCTTATCGCCCTCACCTAGCCGCGCGACCACCGGTAGCGCTGAGCGCCACAACTCGGCCACCGCTTCGGCGGAACAGGTCTCTGGCAGTGAGATTTCCATGACTGTTTGTTGTGCTTGTCGTCGGTTCGTACGGCGTTATTTGCCCTCTAGCCGTAGCGCGGTGCCGTCGTCGACTAAGCTGAAAAGGTGCATGCGTTCTTGCGGGCTTGTGTTGGGTTGGTGCAGGGCCAGTTGCAGCCGGCCATCAAAGGTCTTGAAGATCATGCCGTGTCCTCCGTTCGTGGTGTAGATCGGCGTGTGGCCGGTCCAAGGGCCGGCGACGCGCCCGGACGTGGAGCGGGCCAGCAGCACGCAATATCCTTTGCCTGGGATGAAGGTCGACCAGATCATGAAGAGCGCGCCGCTTTTGGGGCTCTTGTAAAGGAAAGGTCCGTCAGTGACCTTGCTCTCTTTTTCGCCGCGCTTTGCGCCCGGCGCGACTGACGCGCTGAAGAGGCGGACCGGTTCGCCCCGCGTGTCGCTCAGATCGGGCGTAAGTTCAACCAGCGCCATCGCGCCGTCGATGAGCTGCACCCACTCGTGACAGAAGATCATGTAGGGCCTGCCATTCTCGACGTACAGGGTGCCGTCCAACGCCATCCAATCGGCGGGTGTGTGCGAGCTGTTCTTCAGCGGCTTGAAGGGACCGGCCGGCGAATCGGCGCGGTAAATCCAAGTGCCGCGCCGGTGCATGGGCGGCCAGTTCGGGGTGTCTGCCGGTTTGGCGATGGGCAACATGTCGCGGAAGGTCAGCGTCACGAAGAGGTAGTACGCGCCTTTGTAGACGTGCATCTCCGGTGCCCAGACCATGGCGACGCCGCTATCTTCGGGCAGGGTGAGCACGGGGCGGGGGGCCTGCCAAGTTTTGAGGTCCTTGCTTGTGTAGACCTCGACACCGCGATATCCACTACCGGCACGGTTCCCCGCCTGCGCATAGAGGTAGTAGGTCTTGCTGGATGCGTCAGCGAAGATAAAGGGATCACGCACACGGATTGCGTCGGTCGTGAGCGTCGCGGTCTGCGCGGCGGCAAGCATAGCGCACAGGCCGAAGAGGGCGGTGAGTATTTTTTTCATGGTGTTTGATCCTTGGGCGGTGGTGGTAGATCGGGCGACACGTAGACTTGCGTGGAGAGTTGGAAGTCACATCCGCCTTCAGAAAAAGAGAACTCGGCCATATAGGCGGTGAAGCCTTTTGCCGCAGCAGTCAGGGGAACGGTTGCGCGCAGCCCCTGCGCATCAAGCGCGAGCGGCGCACTCTTCCAGACGGCCTTGCGGAAATCACGGGTCGGCGCGTGCGCTCGCCAGAGCCGCGCGTCGCGTGCTCGGCGGTCGGCCTCGACATGCAGCGTGTCCGTTGCGCCGTTCTGCCGGCGCCAACTCATCTGCGGCGGCGTCTTGCTCTGCGCGATCATCTGCAGAAAGGCGGCGCGGGCACGCGCGGCGCCTTCAGTGTTACCCGCGCCGTGACCGGCGTTCGGGGCTTGGTAGACTATTTTCGGCCCCGGCAGATCGTCCCAGTAATGGCGCAGGGAATCCACAGTCCAGAAGGGATCGTTTGTTCCGAGCAGCAACAGTTTGGGCATGGTGAGTGCAGCGCGATAACTGAAGGGGTCCACAATCTCCTGCAGGCGGGCGCCCTCCGGCCGGTCCAACCATTCTATCAGACCGATATTGGTGTAGGCGCTAATCTTCTCGCTCTGGCGACCGTACACGCGCTGTGACCACTGGGTTTGCGCTTTCAGATTGAGCATGTCGATCACCGTCGGCACGATGGCACAGACACGCGGGTCCACCGCGCCGGTGAGCCAGGCGGTCCAGCCGCGCTTGGAGGCACCGGACACCACGAAGCGCTCGACCTGCTGTCCGTGCGTGGCACGCGCCCAGGCCTGAATGGCGTCCATGGCGCGCACGGCGCTTTTGGTCATCGGCAGCAGCAACGGCCAAGAGTCGTCACCGCCGCGCAGATACTGATCGAAGGTGTAGGCGATCAGGTCGTCCTCGTACCGGTTGCCATACAGCGGCTGGTTCGGTACGTCGGTGAGCACCGCGACCAACGTACCGCCGGTTTCGGCCAGACGCTTGACCGCAGGCAGATGCTTGTGGCTTGCGCCATGCGTGATATCGAGGAAGACGGTCGCAGGGTGGCGCACTGTGCCGGGACGCGCGATGTAGAGCGTGTGCGTCCAGCGGCCGCCGCGCCATGTTTGCGAGACCAACTCCAGCGTGGTGACCTCGATCCCGGGCACATCAAACATCTGTGTGCCGCGCGACCGCCACGCGAAGGAGGAGTCCGTTTGACGCACATACGCTTCCAGCGCGCCCGCATCCGCGCGAGCCGCTACACAGAGGCACAGCGCAATGAGCGCGAGCCCGTTGCACCAGCTAGAGCGATTCGCCATACGTTTTGCCCTCTCCTTCTGCCGGACGCTACTTCAGCCACATCAGGGTGCCGCGCGTCGATTCATATTCCAGCACCACTTCGCCGTTCTCGGCTTTGATCGTGGCATTGTAACCCTTGCCGCCCGCGTTCACAAGCGTCCAGCCGGAGAGATGTTCCTCGCCGCTGACCGTGTCGTAGGTCATCAGCACCGCGCGGAACGAGCCGTTGATCAGGTCGCCTTCGGCTCTGCCCAAGTCCACCGTGCCGGTGCCTTCGAACGTAAGATCGCCGGCCAGCAGCATGTCATAGGCGGTGGGCGACCATGTCCAAGCGTAGGCCGCGTCCGGCGCGAACGTCAACTTCTCGGCCATCAGGGTCGCGCCAGCCGGAGTGTCGGCGTCGCCGGGCGACACCCGGTCGCGCACTGTCAGCGCGCCGCTCACGTATCCTTCGCCGGAGAGCGTGCCCACGGTGCTCGTCTCGCCTTGCGCCGCGAATGTCGCGCCGCCGGCCACGCGCAGGTCGGGCAACTCGCTCGCGGTGTCGATCACCTGCTGGAGTTCGACCTGCGACAGCGCACGCCCGTAAATGCGCACGTCGTCGATGCGGCCTTTGAACTGATTAGCCTCCGGCGTGGCCATGTGGTAGTGGCCAAAACCAAAGCCGAAATCACTGAGCGGCCGGGTCGGCGGCGCGAGCAGTGTATTTTTCATGGCGGTTGCCGTTGATCCACCGGCGGGCTGACCATTGATGTAGGCTGTTACACCGTCCGGTGTGACCACATACGCCACATGGAACCACTGGTTGGCTCCCGGAACCGGCGTTGTGGTGTTGACCGATGTCCAAGTGTTACCGCTACCCGTGGACATGATACGTACCTTGCTGCCATCCATGCGCAGCATGAATTCGTACGGGCCGTTTGTGTAATTGGCCGCGCGCGTGGTGAAGAACGTTGTTGCTGTATTCGCCCCCGCCGTGACATTGTTGACCCACAGCCACATGGCGACCGTGAACGAGGAGAGCCCGCGGTATTCGGCATCAAGCGGCGTGCAGACCGATGAGTTACCGGTCACGAAATGCGCTCCCGTCAGGCCGTTGGTGCCGGTCACGTAGTCCAGCGCGCCGCGCTGCACGGCGTGGCGGCCGTTGCCCGAGCTGTCGTACACGCTGCCGCTCTCCATGCTGTAGCGCGCCAGCAGGCCGGGGACCTCGGTCGGACACACCGACGCGCTATCGAGCACCGCGTTCAGCGTCCCGCCCTGAACGTCG
>Ga0255343_1005532_pt1 | contig 11731 bp, 9 predicted proteins | sample wastewater_treat_4_FD_192413 | JGI IMG/M metagenome (GOLD analysis project Ga0255343, IMG submission 192413) | Wastewater microbial communities from Lulu Island WWTP, Vancouver, Canada - plant16 | ecosystem: Engineered > WWTP > Wastewater > Unclassified | place: Canada: Vancouver, British...
CGCTTTCAGATGAGTATGCGCTGGGGGTGGTGCTGTACGAGATGGTCACCGGGCGGAAGCCGTACACGGCGGACACCCCTGCGGCGATCCTGTTGAAACAGGCGCATGAGCCGCTGCCGCGGCCGGCGGAATTTGCTCCGGAAGTGCCTGAGGGAGTGGAGAAGATCCTGCTGAAGGCGCTGGCGAAAGACCAAGAGAATCGCTACAAAGACATGGCGTCCTTTGGTGCCGCGCTACAGGCGGTTTTAGCAGTGAAGGGAGAGACCGCGCCGGTGGCTGTGAGTGACGTTCCTGGCGAGGAAGAGACGCTGGATACGATTGAGCAAGGAACGAGCACGGCGACTGTTAGGGGGGAAGCCGAAGCGCACAGTACTGCAGCGAAAGTCCAGGTTGGCGGGGTAGGAGGCAAGAAGAAGAAGGCCTGGGGCTGGGTGGTTGGGGGCGGGTTGTTGGTCTTAGGCTTGCTGGTGGGGGTGTACTTGCTCAGCTCAGCGCCGCACAAGGGAGCTGTAACGCCTGCTCGATCTGTTCCGACCGCGACCGAGGCGCCCATCCCCAGTGGACCCATCTCACCGCAAAACGCTGCCCAGGTGGAACAGCTGGCTCGATTTGTAAACGGAACTGATGGGGTTTGGAGCTTAGCCTTCTCGCCGGATGGGCAGATGTTGGCTTCAGGATCTGCTGATAACACCATACGCTTGTGGCGAGTGAGCGATGGGGCGCCCCTGCGCACGCTGAAAGGACATACTAATGTTGTAACCAGCGTCGCCTTCTCGCCGGACGGGCAAACGCTGGCTTCAGGGTCAGCTGACTGGACCATAGGCTTGTGGCGGGTGAGTGATGGGACGCTCCTGCGCACGCTGGAAGGACATACTAATGAGATAAACAGCGTTGCCTTCTCGGGAGATGGGCAGACGCTGGCTTCGGGGTCAGGAGACGATACCATACGCGTGTGGCGGGTCAGTGATGGGGCACTCCTGCGCACGCTGGAAGGGCATACTGGCAGGGTAAACAGCGTCGCCTTCTCGCCCGATGGGCAGACGCTGGCTTCGGGATCGAGTGATAACACCATACGCTTGTGGCGGGTGAGCGATGGGGTGCTCTTGCGAACGGTGAAAGGATATTATCGGATAATCAGCGTCGCCTTCTCGCCGGATGGGCAGACGCTGGCTTCGGGATCGAGTCATAACACCATACGCTTGTGGCGGGTCAGTGATGGGGCGCTCCTGCGAACGGTGAAAGGATATGATCGGATAATCAGCGTCGCCTTCTCGCCGGATGGGCAGACGCTGGCTTCGGGGTCTTCAGACAACACCATACGCTTTTGGCGGGTCAATGATGGGGCGCTCCTGCGAATCCTGATAGGACATGATCGGATAAAAAGCGTAGCCTTCTCGCTGGATGGGCGGACGCTGGCTTCGGGGTCGGGGGACGGTACCATCTGCCTGTGGGGAGTGAAGCCATGACAAGCCTAATTGGCCAATCCCTTGGGCGTTACCACATCCTCGCGCAGCTTGGCGAGGGGGGGATGGCGGTGGTGTACAAAGCCTACGACACGCGTCTCGAGACGGATGTAGCGGTAAAGGTCATCCGCACCGAGAACCTGGCGCCGTCGGTATTGGAGCGCGCGCTCAAGCGGTTCGAGCGTGAAGCGAAGGCGTTGGCGCGGTTGAGGCATCCCAACATCGTCAAGGTGACGGATTACGGCGAGCACGAAGGCGCGCCCTATTTGGTGATGGAATACCTGCCTGGGGGTACGCTCAAGCAGCGTTTGCAAGGCAAGCCCATGGCGTGGAAAGAAGCGGTGCAACTCTTGCTGCCCATTGCGGAGGCGCTGGATTATGCGCACAGCCGGAACATGATTCACCGGGATGTGAAGCCATCGAACATATTGCTTACAGAACGGGGGCAGCCGGTGCTGACCGATTTTGGTGTGGCCAAGATCCTGGACTTGGAAGAAACCCAGGACCTGACCAGCACGGGCATGGGAGTGGGGACGCCTGAGTACATGGCACCCGAGCAGTGGGTTGGACAACCGTCACCGCTTTCAGATGAGTATGCGCTGGGGGTGGTGCTGTACGAGATGGTCACCGGGCGGAAGCCGTACACGGCGGACACCCCTGCGGCGATCCTGTTGAAACAGGCGCATGAGCCGCTGCCGCGGCCGGCTGAATTTGTCCCGGAAGTACCTGAGGGAGTGGAGAAGATCCTGCTGAAGGCGCTGGCGAAAGACCAGGAGAATCGCTACAAGGACATGGCGTCCTTTGGAGCCGCGCTGCAGGCGGTTTCAATAAGGAAGGGAGAGACCGCGCCGGAGCTGGTAAGCGCCAGTCCTGGTGAGGAAGAGACGCTGGATACGATGGAGCAAGGAACAAGCACGGAGGGTGTTAGCGCCAGACCAACTGTGGCGCAGATGTCCAGCTCGACGGCGACAAAGACGCCAAACCCCAAGGTGCCCATCGCGCCGGGAAATGCAGCCCAGGTGGAACAGCTTGCCTGTTGGGGAGAAGGAATTGGATCGGTATTCAGCGTAGCCTTCTCGCTCGACGGACAAACGCTGGCTTCGGGACTAAACGACAACACCATAGGCTTGTGGCGGGTGAGCGATGGGACGCTCCTGCGAAAGCTGAAAGGACATGAAGGTTGGATCGAAAGCGTTGCCTTCTCGCCGGACGGGCAGACACTGGCTTCGGGGTCTGATGACTGCACTATACGCTTGTGGCGATTGAGCGGTGTGATACTTATATGCACGCTGATAGGGCATACTTTTGAAGTAAACAGCGTTGCCTTTTCGCCGGATGGGCAGACGCTGGCTTCTGGGTCGAGGGACGACACCATATGCATTTGGCGAGTGAGCGATGGGGCACTTCTACACACGCTGAAAGGACATACATATGGGGTTCGCAGCATCGCCTTCTCGCCAGATGGGCAAATGCTGGCTTCCGGGCTTAATAACCACACCATACGCTTAAGGCGTGTGAGCGATGGGGCGCTCCTGCGCACGCTGGAAGGACATGATAGTTGGGTACGCAGCGTTGTCTTCTCTCCAGACGGGCAGACGCTGGCTTCGGGGTCTTCTGACTGGACCATACGTTTGTGGCGAGTAAGCGATGGGGCGCTCTTGCGCACGCTGGAAGGACATACTTATCAAGTAAACAGCGTCGCTTTCTCTCCAGATGGGCAGACGTTGGCTTCAGGCTCTGATGACAAGACCATACGCATGTGGCGAGTGAGTGATGGGACACTCCTGCGCACGCTGGAAGGACATACTGGGGGGGTAGAAAGCGTTGCCTTCTCGCCAGACGGGCGGACGCTGGCTTCGGGGTCGTGGGACGGCACCATCCGCCTGTGGGGAGTGAAGCCATAAAAAACCTCATTGCCAAACGCTCGGGCGTTACCCCATCCTTGAGCAGCTCGGCGAGGGGGGGATGGCAGTGGTATACAAAGTCTACGACACGCGCCTCGAGACGGATATGGCGTTGAAGGGCATCCGCACCGAGAACCTGGCGCCGACCGTATTGGCGCGCGCTTAAGCGTTTTGAGCGTGAGGTAAAAACAATGACGGGGTTAACGCACACCCGTCGAATTGCAGTAAAAATACAGGAGCCCACGCCCTTTGAGCTCTCAATGTTCATGAACCCCTATAAGTGGCGATGCTACAGTTCTTAGGTTGCCATAAATGGGGGTACTGGACTAACTGAGTGCTATGAAAGACACGACTTAGAACCCAGGATTAATTTGCAAAGGTTCGAATCCTTTGCCCCCAGCCTATGAAAGAAGAGTCTTCGATGTCGAAGGCCCTTATTTATTTCAGTGTTGGAAAAAGACACGGTGTATTTTCTTGTGTCTCTGTAAAGGCATGAGCGCCTACATAGTGGGTTTTTGTGATACCTTCAAGGGCCAACATCAGAAATCAATTTGACCAGCGCGTTAAACCTTCTCGACCAATCATTTTGTTTGGCAAATTGAAGATAAGTATCGGTGTGTTCCTTTAATGGATGATAATTCACCAAAGCCGTCAAGAATTCTTCATATGAACTACATAAAAGAGCTGGCGATGCGATGTGTTCTATCTCATCCCATTTTGATGCCACCACTGGCAAACCACAGGCCATATACTCGTAAAGTTTCACCGGGCAAATCGCATTGACCAAAGTGGGGAAATCCCGCTGATTGAATGGAATAATGCCGATATCCGCGTAGGAAAGATAGGCTGGGAGTTCAGAATGAGGAACTGGACCGGTCAAAATGAGGTTTTTCACTTTGATAAATCGCGAACCGAAAATCTGGTTGGGACCAATAATGACAAAGGTGAATTCAGGTAGCGCAAGGGCTAAACGATTGATTAGATCAAAGTCGAACCAGAAATCAATTGAGCCGGCGTAAACGACCAAAGGGCGGGAACAAGCTTGATAGAGCTCAGGAATGGCTTTTGCTTTTTGGAAATGCTCGAAATCAACTCCGTTTGGCAGGAAAACGGCTTGCTTGGGTTGTAATTGGTCGACACGGTTTTCTAATTGATGGGCAGAATAAGCAACCAGATCAACCTTGGAGGCGATCTCTTGTTCGGCTTGCGCATAAAAAGGATTGTAGGAAGAAAAGCCAGCGTCGTTATCTGCCACCCGAAATACTTTCTTTTTAGCGTTGATTAAATCCAGCAAATACCCCTGTAAAGGATCTCGAATATGGAGCAAGTCCACATCCAAAAAACCTTTTGCTGCCAGGTTTTTCTTAATGTTCGGGAAAATTGTCTTATGCCAGTACTGATAAACCCACTTTTTCGCCAAGAAAATCTCGTTTTTCGGAATCACCGCGGCAAATGGCACAAAAGAACAGATGCTGCCCTTTCCAAGTGTATACCATCGCCCATTAGACAGGCAGGTGGAAAACCGCCTTTTAAGCGAATTATTATCTCTTGCAACCAAATGCCAAGGGGTGATGGGTTTGGAGATAAAAACCACTTGCCAACCATTGAACGCAAATTGCCTGGCTAATTGATGATCGCCTACTTGAATAGGCGACTCATAGTCCACAGAGGTTATGAACACGGCTTTTCGAATGGGGTCTATCATCTCATTACGCGCTCTGCGTTATAAATAAAAAAATTGGTGATAGGTCAATAGAATGGGCTTCATGTCAACGAAATCATTATCCTTAAATAACATACCTGTAACACCGTCTTCGATCAATTTATGGACTGCCAAAGAATCGGAGGTAATAGCAGATATTTCATTTCTCGCGGCTTCCAGAACCACCAAGCCCTGTGCTTCATACCATCTGGAAGAAAAAGACAATACGCGAGCAACGCTTATTCTTTTCTGATTCTCTCTGAAGGATAACCAGCCATCGAAGATTGAAATGGGATTAAATCCTCTGTAATACGGACATCAAAGCGGTGATACATAATGCAGAGAATTATAGAAGAAAAGCCTTCAATTTGAGCATTATTTTTCATTCTTTGCGTTTTTGAAAAGCTCCAGGCTCGTGCGAGACAAAAAAGAGCATTGAGCTCATCCTTATGAGCGATAATCCAATAAAAGGAATAGTCTCAAGGAAAAGAAAATAAGGGAAGAGGAGATCAACCTGCTGTTGAGAGGATCAGGCTCAACCGTGGGGCGAATACGGGTAGACCAGAGGAGAAGAAGGGCAAAAAAGAAAAAAAGGAGACCAAATGTCATGCGAAAACCGAAGAATCATGTGGTGAATGAACCTGTGACCTGGTACAGGTGGGTACGTTAACCATCGTTAAAAATGGGAGCGCGTCTATAACGAGACTCGCCCATCAAGCACTGGACTATCTCACCCTGGCCGAGTATATTAATATGTATCACCTCAGGGTGACCTCGAAAAAAGCCAATATGAATTGAACAAGACCAAGCGCTTGCCAAGGCTAATATGAAATGGAGGGATGGAATGAAAAAACTGACGATTGCTTTAATTCTCCTGCTGGCGACCGCTGCCTGTTCGATTTTGAATCAACACCCGGAGGAGATTCAACCGGGCTTGGAAGTATCTACGCCAGCCAAGGAAGTGCCAGCACCTGCGTCGCCACCGCATCCACCCGCGCAACTCAGTGGCGACTTGGTCAGCCCTGATGACTTTGAGTACCTTGGCGCGTTTCGCCTCCCCGGTGGTGAAGACCGCCCGCAGACTTTCGCCTACGGCGGCAACGCCATGACCTATAACTCAGACCGGAACTCGCTCTTCATCATGGGTCATGACCGTATGCCTTACGGCGACCTGCCAGATGGGAATCAAGTAGCGGAGATCAGCATCCCGGAACCGGTCCTTTCCAAAAACATCGAAGACCTCAATACAGCGGAATTTATCCAAAAATTTTCAAACGTGTTGAAGAGACAATTCAGCGAGTACGACGAAATCCCCAAAGCCGGAATGCAGTACCTCAGCCGTGCCGAGACGGGGCCCAAGATTCATGTTGCGTTTGGCGAGCACCTCCAGTCGGAGCAAATCCCTACACATGGCTGGTTCAGCCCTGCGTTGTCGAATCCCGATTTTCAGGGAACATGGTTCATTGGGAACCAGGACCTGTACAGCGTGAACGGCTACATGTTCGAAATCCCTGCCGAGTGGGCAGATGCCTACACCGGCGGAAGACCCCTTGGCACCGGCCGAATGCGCGACGGCGGCCAGGGAGGCATGGGGCCAACGCTCTTCGCTTATCGCCCGTGGAATGCGGATGGCTCGCCCTTGCCCGCCGGGACTCATCTCGATGAAGTTACCTTGCTCTTGTACGAGAACGCCTACAACACCGAGGAAATTATCCGCAGTTTGGATGGCTACCAGCATCCTGACGAATGGGGTGGTGGGGCATGGCTGACAACTCCCGGCGGTAAAGTAGCAGTTTTATTTGCAGGGACTAAAAGCAATGGCGAGAAATACTGGTATGGGTACATCCACCCGGATGGCGCTAACCTCGCCTGTGTGGACGCAGAAGTCACAGACTTCCCTACCTGCCGCATGGCGGATGGTTCGGTCTGTCCGCAGGAGGATTACACTGCTTGCTGTGATGCCGTTACGGGAGAATGTGTCTCCAACCGTGGTTGGTGGACAACCCGCTTCGACGCCGAGTTTATCCTCTATGACCCCGCTGACCTGGCGAAAGTCGCTACCGGCCAGCTGGAACCGTGGCAGCCACAACCCTATGCCGTTATCGACGTTGACGAACACCTCTATCTGAATCCGCCGGAGTGGGATTTGGTCGAGCTCGGCTGGGGTGACCAGCGCCGAAGCCGCATTGGAGATGTGGCATTTGACCGTCAAAATGGGTTGCTGTATGTGCTTGAGCTATACGGTGATGGCACAAAACCAGTTGTGCATGTGTGGAAGATTCATTAAATCAAATGGCGTATTTGCCCTGAGACGGGAAATGTAACTCAAGGGTGAAGTTACTGGCTGCTGATTTGCGAATGGACAATGCCATACTTAATAAGTTGTTGGGAAAAACGCGAAAGTGCCTGATGGCAAGTACCAGGCCGCCAGGCAAGCTGGGGACGCCCTGATGCCCTGGAGTGGAACGCTTGCGAAGTGATCTGCCAGCCATGATATCCAACGATGTAACAATTAGATACCAGAAGGTGAGGAACTGCAGCGAGGAAGAGTGTGGTTCAATGATGGTTCGTCGGTCAGGCTGAGACAGTTCTTTCAAGCCAAGGAGCATTGAATTATAATAGGTCTAACCGGTAAAAATTGGCTTCAACCGTATTGCATCAAAAGCAATTAATTTTTATATATTATTCACCTTAATAACCCAATATTGACGCTAGCGACAACCATATACTCCCGCCTACACGGTAAAGAGAAAAAACATAATTGTTGCAGCAAGCTGGAGAGATTTGGATTCTTTGGCACCGGCTTGAAAAGTTTGCTATCCAGCAGGCTTAAATAAAGCGGTGTTCGCCCTCCCTGCTCGGGGTTCGCTGTTTTTAACGCCAGGTTGAAAACCTCGTAATGCAGCGATATGGGTACCAGCGAAGCGCTTTTGCGCTTCACGAGGATTGGAAGTGCTTTGGTGGTAATGGAAAATCGCTGAAGGCAAGGTTTTGATCAAATATTCTTTTCTTGTGTCAGAATTACGTGGCTCTTAATCAGATTCGTTCCTTCTTTCGCGACCCCGAGTACTATCGGGGTCTGCTGCGATTGATGCTGCCCATTGCGCTGCAGAACTTGATCACATCTTCGCTAAACTTTGTCTCCGTGGTGATGATCGGGCAGCTGGGTGAAGTTTCTATCGCTTCTGTTGGATTGGGAAACCAGGTGTGGTTTTTGCTCAATCTGATGGTTTTTGGTATTTCCAGTGGTTCAGCGATGTTCTCTGCTCAACTTTGGGGGAAAAAAGATGTGCACAATATCCGGCGGGTGGTAGGTCTCACTGTCAAATTGGGGTTGGTCGCTGCCGCGATATTCTTTATTCTTGCACGTTTCTTTCCTGGAGCAGCCTTACGCGTTTACAGCAACGATCCGGAAGTGATTGCCACTGGCAGCCGTTATTTACGCATCGTTTGCTGGACTTATGGTTTTTACGCTCTTTCAGCTGTATTCAGCATGGCCTCACGCGCGGTAGGGAACGTACGTTTACCAGTAGCGGTGAGCACCTCCGCTCTCATTATCAATGTGCTCATCGCTTATCCGCTCATCTTTGGCGCCCATTTTTTGGGTATCCCTGCGTTGGGCGTAGAGGGAGCAGCCATTGCCGGGGTTATCGCGAGGGTGATCGAATGTGGCGCGTTACTGTATTTCATTTACCGTAATCGCGAAAACCCCGTGGCAGCTGGACCGCGCTACTTGATGGAGTTTGACTGGGAATTCATCAAGCGCGTTATGGTTCCAGTGCTGCCGGTCATTGGCAATGAAATACTATGGTCATTTGGAATCACGACGTACAACGCCATTTACGGGCATATTGGTACCAAAGCGGTTGCAGCGATCAATATTATTTCCACGGTAGACCAGGTGGCTTTTGTGGTTTTCCTGGGGTTGGGTAACGCTACTGCGGTCTTGGTGGGTAACCTGATTGGGCAGGGGAGAATGGAAAAAGCATACCTTTACGCAGGCAGGTCTTTGATACTGCAGGTGTTGGGGGCGGTTGTAATGGGATTGCTGGTCATTTTATTTGCTCCATTGATCCTTGGTTTTTACCGTGTTGACCCAGAGGTGATACTGAACGCGCGCAGGCTATTGTGGATATTGGGCTTGGGCCTGGGGGTGCGGGCTGCCAATCATATGATTGTGATTGGGATCTTGCGCTCAGGTGGGGATACGCGTTTTTCGTTAGTATTGGATGGATTGGTGATTTGGCTGGTGGGAGTTCCGTTTACAGCTGCAGGCGCGTTTCTATTCCATCTTCCTATTTACCTGGTTTACGCGCTTACCTTGACCGAAGAGGTCACCAAAGCCTCGCTTGGCCTGAAACGTTACTTATCGAAAAAATGGATCAATGATCTCACAGGTCGTGTTTCTGAGATCATCCCTGAGTGAAACCTGCTGGTTGTTCATATGATCCTGGTTTTTTGGGGTCACTGACCAGCAGTATCAGTATGCCGCTGGCAATGAATGCCATCACTGCCGAGGTGATAAACGCTGTGGCATAATCGAACGCATCTGCTAGAAGACCGCCAATTAATGGGGCGATAATCGCCGCTGGCGCCACCAGGGTATTGGCCATGCCCACGTAGGTAGGTTTTTCCGCTTCTTCTCCAAACTCAAGCGACATGGTAATACCAATCGTCCAAAAAGCAGTATTCGCTACGCCGTTGAGCAAAAAGACCAGCGCGAAGAGGTTCACCTCCTTTACCAATGCGGCAAGCAAAGCGCTCACCGCTGCGCATACGCTCCCTATCACCAACACCCATTTTCGCGACCAACGGTCAGATAGCCGTCCCAGCAATGGGTTCATTACCACCATGGTAACCATTAAAATACTGGTCATCACCCCCACTTGAACAGTGGTCATTCTAAGAAGTTTCACTGCATAGACTGAGTAGAAGGCAAACGCCATCATACCGAAATGCGCAATAAAACGGCTGATCAGGAAATGAGTAAATGAACGGTCGCGTTTCAGGATGGACCGAATATCATGCCAAAGAGGTTGGGGAACGCAACCGCCAGGTGGCATTTCTCTTTTTTCTTCCCTGGTGAGGTTTAGAAACACCCAAGAAGACACAAGGAAAAGGGAAGCGATGAAAAAACAGGTGGCAAAGTCGTAGGGAGGATCGAGCACCACCAGCAGGGTTCCTGCCAGGTATGCACCCAGGCTTGCCAGCAGGTTTGCTGCTGCTGATTGCGCGCCAAAAAAAGTCGCCAGGATATTACCAGGAATAATTTTGCTGACCATGATTTGCCAGGCATTAGCCGTCAGTCCCGCGCCCAGCCCCTGCCATATAAGCAATATGAAGGTAAGAATGAGCGCTGCTCTTACACCAATACGAGGGACGAGCAGCCCGACGATTCCCAGCCCAAAAATCGGCAGTCTTTCCTGAATGGTCATAAAGGCTACATAGGGCTTAACACGCTCCATCCTGGCAATGCGTTTCGCAATCAATAATTGTGGAAGCTGCCAGCCGACGTTGTGAATGGCTGGCACGAGCCCGATAAGCGTGGCAGAAGAGGTGAGCGTTGCCACAAAAAGGGGGATCATTGTTGTGAACGAAGCGAAACCCAAACCAAAGCCGAACAGGCCTCCATCGAGGATGTTGACAGTGAAGTTGTGTTTCAAGTTTTTGCTTTGTTGTGTGTCGCTCATTTCAGGCAAGTTAAGGTAAACCCCGGGTTGACCGGGGTTTGATTTTTTAATCAACAGGAAAGCGATCAATTCTCATCGTCATAATCTAACTCATCCCAGTCGTCTTCACCTTCCTCTTCCATGTCTTCCCATTCTTCCAGCTCGTCTTCTTCGGCGTCCCAATCTTCAGTGCTTAATGCTTCAGCACTGACTGTGTATGTTTTACAACCAGTATCTGGGTCCAGTTCAACCATTCCAGCCGTGCATATGCCTTCATCCAGGAATGAGCAATCGAGGTAATGGCATTTGATTCTTGGCATATTATTTTCCTCCTGATGCTGTAGTCGACGGCGATTTTACTACAAGTCTGATAATTGTGGTGATGAAAATCACACTCATCATCATGGCTGACAACAGACACCATTGGCAAACCGTTTTCAACACAAAAATCTCAATGCTGGTGAGATAAAGGGAAAAAAGGAACCCCGCTAGGCTGAATCCAAACAGGATCAGATCGATGTAAGGGTGAAACGCGCGTTGGCGTAAACCAAAAGTAGCGAGGATGAAGATCAAGCCAAAGCCGACAACGCCATAAAAACCAAGCGGGATACCAAACAGTATTGACCAACGGCTGGCGTTTACCACATCACAATCACCCAAACCTGGCGTGCAGTAAATGGGGGTTTTCGCGATCTTTACATATGCGAGGTAGATGGAGTCCAGCAAACCGATAACAGCAGAAACCTGGATGATGAGGGTGCTCGTTCTTGGACGTGAAGATTTCATTTGTCAATCATCTGTTTTCAAAGTGTCGGGCATTCTACAATGAATAGCAGATTAAGTAAAGGTTAACGTATTAGTTCACCTAAAATGTTACCGAGATAATATCGTTAGGCCAAAAGAAAATGTTACTGGAGCCAACGATGTCCGAAGAAGAACCCATGAACGTCAACGAACGCAGGAAGTATATACACAAAATGTGGGGCCGGTACC
>Ga0255343_1005535_pt1 | contig 11723 bp, 8 predicted proteins | sample wastewater_treat_4_FD_192413 | JGI IMG/M metagenome (GOLD analysis project Ga0255343, IMG submission 192413) | Wastewater microbial communities from Lulu Island WWTP, Vancouver, Canada - plant16 | ecosystem: Engineered > WWTP > Wastewater > Unclassified | place: Canada: Vancouver, British...
GCCTTGTCTCAGATAATGCTGTGATGGTTATTCCAAAGTGTGAGGATTGTATATCTATGTTTTTAGGTTCTGATGAAGAACGCAAAAAACAGCTTGAAATTAATCCTGGGACTTATTTTTTGACACGTGGTTATATAGGAGATTCAGATGACTTACTTATATCCACTTTTTCCGAAGTAAAAGACAGATATGATGAAGAAACCTGGGAATGGATAAAAAGGGAAATGTTGAAAAACTATAATAGGCTTGCTTATATAGAGACTGGAAACTATGATTCAAGTCAAGCAAAAGAAATAGCAAAAAGACAAGCTAGTAAGCACAATCTTATATTTGAGGAAATAAAGGGTTCTAATAAATTACTTTCTAAAATAACACGCGGAAACTGGGATGGGGAGTTTTTGATTATAGAGCCAGGGACTAAAGTAGCTATGGAAATGTTCTTAAATCTGGCTGAATCAAATAATTAAGTCTTCACTACACAAAAGCATTTTTTACTTTCAGTTTTCTACCTAAAGTAATTATTGATTTCCTAGACTTAGTTTATTTTTTTAAATTTGAGAATAATTATTTATATTAACTTGGAACTAAGGTTAATTTTATTTTTGATTTATTAAATTTACTCGTATATTGGGAGAAACATTTTTCACTTTAAATGAAAAATATTTAATATTTTTAGAAAAAATTTTTTATAAAGTATTGACAAATATTTTTTGATTTATTAGTATATACTAATAATAAGAGAGATGAGCTAAAGTGTTTAATCAGGATGATAAAAGTTATCCAATTGAATTAGTAGCAGAGTTCTTAGGTGTTAATAGTAGAACGCTATATTACTATGAAAAATTTAATTTAGTCTGCCCTCTTAGGAGAGGCAAAAAGAGATATTATTCGAAAGAGGATATTAACTGGTTAGAGTTTGTCAGAGAGCTTATGTATGAACAGGGGATGAACTTGAGATCGATAATTATTCTTATAAAGAGAAGAGATCCAGTTATTTTGGATAGATGTCCTGAAGATGTTTTGAATTGCTTTAAGAATTATCTTGTAAAAAAAGAGGAGATCTAAAAAAGAGAAAAGTGAATATACGCTCTAGCTATTGTAGGTTTGATAATTTTTAAGTTTTTTCAAGGTTTTTAATAAAAAAAATTAAATTAAAAGAAAGGTTGATGAATATGGGTAAAGCAGTGGGTATTGATTTAGGTACAACAAACTCTTGTATTGCAGTAATGGAAGGCGGTAATCCTGTAGTAATTCCGAATAGCGAGGGTGGAAGGACAACGCCGTCAGTTGTTGCTTTTACAAAAAAAGGAGAAAGATTAGTTGGGCAGCTAGCTAAGAGGCAGGCAGCTCTTAATCCTGAAAATACAATTTATTCTATTAAAAGATTTATCGGTAGAAAATACGATGAAGTTGAGAGTGAAAGAAAGACCGTTTCGTATAATGTTGTTCCAGATAAAAATGGTCTTGCTACTGTAAAACTAAATGATAGGACGTACACACCTGAAGAGATATCAGCAATGATTTTGCAGAAATTAAAAGCAGATGCAGAAGCTTATCTTGGAACTGAAGTTACTGATGCAGTTATAACTGTGCCTGCATATTTTAATGATGCGCAAAGACAAGCTACAAAAAATGCAGGTACAATAGCAGGGCTTAATGTTTTAAGAATTATAAATGAACCAACGGCTGCTGCACTTGCTTATGGGCTTGATAAAAAGAAAGAAGAAAAAATACTTGTGTTTGACCTTGGTGGTGGAACATTTGACGTTTCAATTCTTGAGGTAGGAGAAGGAGTATTTGAAGTAAAAGCCAGTCATGGTGATATGCACCTTGGTGGAGATGATTATGATAATAGAATAATGAATTATATAGCGGATGAATTTAAAAAGGAGCAAGGTATTGATTTAAGACAAGATAGGCAGGCTCTTCAAAGGTTAATTGAGGCATCTGAAAAGGCAAAAATAGAGCTTTCAAGCGTCATGGAGACTAACGTTAGTCTACCATTTATTACTGCTGATGCGAATGGTCCTAAACATCTCGAAATGAAGATAACAAGGTCTAAATTTGAGCAGCTAACTGCAGATTTAACAGAAAGATGCAAAGGCCCGATGGAGAAGGCTCTTGCTGATTCAGGATATAAGGTTTCTGAAATAGATGAGGTTATATTAGTAGGTGGTGCTACGAGAATGCCTGTTATTCAGGACCTTGTAAAAAATTTCACAAAGAAAGAGCCAAATAAGGGTGTTAATCCTGATGAAGTAGTTGCAGTTGGAGCAGCGATTCAGTCTGGAGTTTTAAGAGGAGACGTAAAAGACGTTGTTCTTCTTGATGTGACTCCATTGTCACTTGGGATTGAGACACTTGGTGGAGTTATGACAAAATTAATTGAAAGAAATACAACAATCCCAACTAGAAGAAGTGAAATTTTTACAACTGCAGCTGATAATCAAACAAGTGTAGATATTCATGTATTACAAGGTGAAAGAGAGTTTGCAAGAGATAATAAAACAATTGGAAATTTCAGGTTGGATGGAATACCACCTGCACCTAGGGGTGTGCCACAAATTGAAGTAACGTTTGATATTGATGCTAATGGCATAGTTAACGTTGCAGCAAAAGATCTTGCAACTGGTAAGGAACAGAAGATTACAATTACTGCAACATCACACTTGTCTGAAGATGAGATAAAACGAATGGTTAAGGAAGCTGAGTTGCATGCTGAAGAAGATAGAAAACACAAGGAGTTAGTTGAGACCAAAAATAAAGCTGATAATTTGATTTATCAGACTACAAAATCTTTAAAAGATTATGGTGATAAAGTACCTTCAGATATGCAAACAAAGATTAATTCTCAGATAGATGCTTTGAAGAAGGCAATGGAAAGTGATAATTCTGATGCAATAAAGAAAGAAACTGATAGTTTAGAGAAGTTAGTAGGAGAAATGTCAACTTACCTGTATCAACAAACAAGCACAGGGGCTGGAGCCGGAGCTGGAACTGGAGGATATAATACAACAGGACAGCAAGGTCCCCAAGATTTTGGCTCTCAGTCAGCAGGTACTGGTGGCAGTAAGCCTGATGATGATGTAATAGATGCCGAATTTGAAGCTAAAGACGATAAGAATTAGTGATTTTAGCTGTCTGTAGTGGAATTTGCCGCTACAGTTTTATCAAAAAGAATTTATAAGAAAAAGGAGGGAATGATATGCCAATCGTAAGATGGGATCCATTTAGTGAATTAGCTGAATTTGAGGATGAAATTGGAAGATGGTTTGAAGGAGTTGATAAGGCTCTTCGAAGACGTGAGAAAAGAACTGCTGTTTGGGCTCCTAGTGTTGACATCAAGGAAACTGAAAAGGAAATTATAGTAAAAGCAGATTTACCAGGCATGAAAAAAGAAGACATTGAAGTTTCACTTGATAATAACATGTTAACAATCAAAGGTGAAAGGAAGTTCGAAAAAGAAGAAAAGGAAAAAGATTATGTAAGAGTTGAAAGAAGTTATGGTTCATTTTACAGATCTTTTAATCTAGGTGTCCCTGTAAAGGAAGATGAGATAAAAGCTTCTTATAAGGATGGAGTTCTTGAAATCATAGTTCCAAAAGCTGAAGTTAAAGAAGCTAAAAAAGTTGAAATTAAAGCAGAATAGCTTAATTTTAATTTGAAAGTACAACATAAAATTTTGTATGACTTTTCCTGCCCATTGCTTAAAAAGCATGGGCAGGAGCTTTATATAGGTCGATTTATATTGTTTTATTTGGGTGAACTTTAGATAAGTAATGAGGTATAATTAGTTAGATTTAGTAAAACAATATTTTTTTAAAAAGATTTAGGGTGGTAATGGAATATGGTTGATTATAAAGATTATTATAAAATTTTAGGGGTTAGCAAAAATGCTTCGCAAGATGAAATAAAAAAGGCATATAGAAAACTTGCCAAGCAATATCACCCTGATACAAATAAAAATAATCCTGAGGCTGAAGCTAAGTTTAAAGAAATAGGAGAAGCTTACGAGGTTTTAAAAGATCCTGAGAAAAGGGCGAGGTATGACCAGCTAGGGGCTAATTGGAAAGCTTATTCAAGAGCTGGGGCTCAAGGTTGGCCTGGTGCAGGTCAGTGGGGCCAAAGTGGTAGTACAACCTATAATTTTAGTGGAGGAGATTTTGGTTTTGGTGACCTAGGAAGTGGCTTTTCAGACTTTTTTGAGATGTTTTTTGGCAAAGGGTCTGACGAGAGATTTTCTGATTTTTCTTCTTTTTTTGGCGGCAGTACTACTAAACAACAAAATCAACGAACTAGTTGGAGAACAAGAAAAACTGCAACAAAAGGTCAAGATATAGAGTCAAAAATAGTTATTACTTTGAGGGAAGCTTATTTTGGTACAGAAAGAATATTAAAACTTCAAACTCCTGAGGGTAGGACAAGAACAATAAATGTTAAAATACCTAAAGGAATAAAAAATGGTGGTAAAATTAGAATTGCTGGTGAGGGAGAGAAAAGTCAAAACGGTGGTCTTTCAGGTGATTTATATTTAGTGGTCGAAATTAGCCCTCATAATTTTTTCACTAGAAAAGACGATGATCTTTACTGTGAAATTCCTGTAACTATAAAAGAAGCTATTTTTGGAGCAACAATAGATATCCCAACATTTTCTGGAACTGTTTTCGCTAAGCTTCCAGCAGGGACTCAGTCTGGTAAAACCTTAAGACTTAAAGGTAAGGGAATGCCTCATCTTAAAGAACCTGGTAATGGAGATCTTTATGCAAAAGTAAAGGTAGTAATTCCTGAAAATTTAAATGAAAATCAAAGGAAATTACTTGAGGAATTTGCAAAAATATATGATGAAAATCCAAGAACAAAAATAATAGTTTAAGAATAATAAATAATTAATTTAGAAATAACTTTGAAAACTTTGACATATAAAAAGCTAAAAGCTTTTTTGATTTTTATTTCTAGCAATATGAAACTTAAAAAATATGCAATAATGCTAGAAAGATAATAGAAAAAATAATAGAAAATTATAAAAATGAATATAGGAGGTATATTTTATTATGCAATTTGATAAATTTACCATTAAAGCTCAAGAAGCCATATCTGCTGCAAATAGCATTGCAATGGATAATGGAAATCAAGAAATAGCAGACGGGCACTTGCTTAGTGCTCTACTTGAGCAAACGGATGGGATTGTAATTCCCTTGCTTCAAAAACTTGAAGTTAATATAGGAGATTTAAATAAAAAAATACAAGAAGAGCTCAAAAAATATCCAAAGGTTTATGGAGGAAACGTTCAAACTTATTTAAGCCCTGAACTGAATAATACATTAAATACGGCACTTAAAGAGGCTGAACAGCTTAAGGATGATTATGTAAGTACAGAGCATTTACTAATTGCTCTTTCTGAAAGTAAAAGTAAGATAGGTGATATTTTAAGGCAGTTTTCAATTTCTAAGTCAAAAATCTATCAAGCACTTGTTGAGATTAGAGGTAATCAAAGAGTTACTGATCAAAACCCTGAAGATAAATATCAGGCACTTCAAAGGTTTGGAAAAGATATTACTGAGCTTGCAAGGAAAGGTAAACTTGATCCTGTAATAGGAAGAGATGAGGAAATTAGAAGAGTTATCCAGGTTTTATCGAGAAGGACAAAAAATAATCCAGTTTTGATTGGTGAACCTGGGGTTGGTAAAACTGCTATTGTAGAAGGTCTTGCACAAAGAATTGTTTCTGGTGATGTACCAGAAGGTCTTAAGGGGAAAACTATTTTTGCTCTTGATATGGGTGCTATTATAGCTGGAGCAAAATACAGAGGAGAATTTGAAGATAGGTTAAAAGCTGTATTACAAGAAATAGCAAAATCTGAAGGTAAGATAATCCTTTTTATAGATGAGCTACACACAGTTGTTGGTGCAGGAGCAGCGGAAGGTGCTATAGATGCATCTAATATGCTTAAGCCAATGCTTGCTAGAGGAGAGCTTCACATGGTGGGTGCAACGACCTTGGATGAATACAGAAAGTATATAGAAAAAGATGCAGCACTTGAAAGGCGTTTTCAACCTATATATGTAGGTGAGCCAAGTGTTGAAGATACTATTGCGATTCTTAGAGGTCTTAAGGAAAAATATGAAGTTCATCATGGTGTAAGAATAAAAGACTCTGCTTTAATTGCTGCTGCTATGCTTTCACATAGATATATTACAGACAGGTTTTTGCCTGATAAAGCAATTGATTTAATTGATGAAGCAGCTTCGAAATTAAGAATTGAGATTGATAGTTTGCCAACAGAGATTGATGAAATTGAGCGAAAGATTAAACAACTTGAAATTGAAGCTCAAGCTTTGAAAAAAGAGAAAGATAAAGCTTCTATGGAAAGACTTGAGAAAATAAAAAAAGAGTTGGCTGAGCTCAAAGAACAAAGTGATCAAATGAAGGTCCATTGGCAAAAGGAAAAAGAAGCTATAAAAAGAATTCAATCAATAAAGGAAGAAATAGAGAAAACTAAAATAGAAGCAGAGAAGGCTGAAAGAGAGGCAGATCTTCAAAAAGCTGCTGAACTAAGATATGGAAAATTACTTGAATTAGATAAGCAGCTTAAAATTGAAAATGAGAAACTTATTGAGCTTCAAAAGGATAAAAAAATGCTTAAAGAAGAGGTTGATGAAGAGGATATTGCTGAAATAATATCAAAGTGGACAGGTATCCCTCTTTCTAAATTGATGGAAGGCGAAGTTGAAAAATTAATTCATATGGAAGAAAGATTAAAAGAAAGAGTCGTTGGCCAAGATGAAGCGATATCAGCTGTGGCAAATGCAATTAGAAGAGCTAGAGCTGGTATTGGAGATCCAAATAAGCCTATTGGTTCATTTATTTTCCTAGGCCCAACAGGGGTTGGAAAAACAGAGTTATCAAAAGCTTTGGCTGAATTTTTGTTTGATGATGAACGTGCAATGGTTAGAATTGATATGTCTGAGTATATGGAGAAGCATACTGTCTCTAGGCTTATTGGTGCACCCCCAGGATATGTTGGTTATGAAGAAGGCGGTTATTTAACTGAAGCTGTGAGAAGGAGGCCATATTCAGTAATTTTACTTGACGAGATAGAGAAAGCCCATCCGGATGTATTTAATATTTTACTTCAAATAATGGATGATGGAAGATTAACTGATGGTCACGGCAGGACAGTGGATTTTAAAAATACAGTTTTAATAATGACTTCAAATATTGGAAGCCAATATATCACTGAACTTGGACAGGATGATGAAAAAGAAATTGAGAGAAGAGTTCTAGATGCAATGAAGGATTATTTCAAGCCAGAATTTTTAAATAGAGTTGATGACATAATAATCTTCCATAGACTTGGAATTGAAGAGATAAAGAAGATAGTAGATATACAGATTAATAAATTGAAATCCACACTTCTTAGTAGTAGAAATATTAATTTAGAAGTATCAGAAAAAGCAAAAGATTTATTGGCTAAAGAGGGGTTTGACCCAATTTACGGCGCAAGACCATTAAAGAGAGTAATTCAAAATAAGATTCAAAATGTTCTTGCAATGAAAATTTTAAATGGCGATATAAAGGATGGAGATAAGGTATTAATTGACACGACTGGACCTGAAGGAAAAGTATTAGATTTTAAAGTAATCACATAAAGCCATTAATAATAGGACGTAATAGTTTGTTCTATTAAAATAAAGAATATGCTGAATATGCTTTAAATAAATTTAATAATTAGAAAGTCAAAAAGTTTTAAAAGAAGCTTTAGCTTTATAATTTTTGATATCTTAATATCTTATAAGTTATTGTATTATTATGTTAGTATTAACAAGCACTAAAATATTAATAAGTACTAAAAGTAAAATGAAAGGGGAGGGAGATGGATAAGACCACTTCTTTTAAAGTTTTCCGAATTTTTGGTATTGAAGTTAGAGTAGACTATAGTTGGTTTATAATTTTTGCATTAATAGCATATTCTTTTGGCTTTTCTTATTTTCCTATAGTTTTACCAAATACAAGTCCCTGGTTGATTGCAGTTATCACCATAGTAACTACTTTGCTTTTTTTCTTTTCTATTCTCTTTCACGAAATATCACATTCATTAACATCCAAAAGACATGGAATAGATGTTAAAACTATCACACTTTTTATTTTTGGAGGGATTGCTCAAATAGAAAGAGAGCCAGATACGGCAAGGAAGGAGTTTTTAATTTCTATTGCTGGTCCATTATCAAGTTATTTCTTGGCATTTGTTTTTAGTATTGTATGGATGTTAGGCAGGTATATTCCTGAAGTGAGAGAGCCTTTTAAATATCTGACGATTATAAATATTGCTTTAGGAACATTTAATTTACTTCCAGGTTTTCCATTAGATGGTGGACGTGTTTTAAGATCTATCATTTGGAGAGCGACTAAAGATTTTGAAAGGTCAACAATTATTGCTTCTAATGTTGGGATTGGATTTGGCTTTGCAATAATTGCTGTCGGCATTGTATACATCTTTTTAGGTGCATTTTTTAATGGAATATGGCTTATTTTTATAGGCTGGTTTTTGCAATCTGCTGCATCACAGGCTTACCAGCAAATAGAGATAGAAAGGTCTCTAAAAGGCGTGAAGGTAAAAGATGTAATAAGTACAAATATTGTTTCAGTCCCAAAGGATATAACAATAAGGGAATTAATTGATGAGTGGTTTTTAAAATATAAATATAGTAAATTTCCAGTAGTTGATACTGAGAATGACTATAAATATATGGGGGTAATAACATTAAATGATATAAAGAAAGTTCCAAGAGATAAATGGGATACAGTTACTGCAGGTGAAGCTGTAAATATCTATGTCGAAGAAGATAAAGTTGAAATGGATATGGAGCTTTATGAAGCTATTAAAAAAATGAATAATAATAATATTAGTGCTCTTGTAGTTGTTGAAAATGGTAAAATAAAAGGTTTGTTAACTAAAACTGATATTATGCAATTTATGAGGATAAAATCCCAGATTAAAGGAAGATAAGAGAAGATAGATATGGTGTAGTATAAGGGTAACAAAGTAATAATGAAATATGTAAGAGAGTTTCTAGAAGAGGGCAATTTTGTCTGATAAATTTCTTGGTTTAAAATTTTTTCAAGATTATAGAGAAGAAATAAAAAAAAGTTTAAATGATAAAGATATTAAGGTCATTTATACGGACTGCGATGGGACACTTTTAAATGATAAGGGGAGTGTTATCAATGACAGTGAAGGAAAATATTTTTTTGGCGCTTTAGAATGTTTGGAATTGTTGGATAGAAAAGGGATAGACCTCGTGATGGTATCTGGAAGAAATAAACTACAACTAAAATATAATGCGCAGATGGTTAATTTAAAAAATTATATTGCAGAACTTGGCAGTGAAGTAGTTTATGATACTGGAAGAAAAGTTTACATGACCTATGATAAAAAAAACTATAAGTATAATTTTGCTAGTTTAAATGAAGATTTTGAAAGGGTGATAAAATTATTGAAAAATAATTTCCCGGGGAAGATAGAATGTAAAATTGACTGGAATAAAAATAGACATACAAATATTTTGCTTTTAGGGGAAATAGATATAGATACAGCTAATAAGTTATTGCAAGAAAATGGTTTTGACGATTATATTCTTATAAATAATGGAACTACTTCGCTCTATCAAGTAGAGCTTAATACAAAAAAGACTTATTTCTATAATTTAATGCCAAAAGGTATTGATAAATCAACTGGAGTTAAATTTGATAAGAAACATAGGAATTTTAAAAAAGAAAACTGCTTAGCGCTGGGAGACTCTAAAGAGGATATTAAAATGGCAAGTGAAGTAGAATATTTCTTCTTAATGAACAATGATATAGATGATGAAAAGGATTTAATTAAAGTGTTACGTAATTGTGATAATGTTTATATAACTGATGGTAAAATGAATAGAGGATTTACAGAAGTAATAAAATATCTTTTTACTTAAATTCAAATGAAGATCTTAGCAATAGATGTTGGAGATAGAAGAATAGGGCTTGCTATATCTGATGAGCTTGAGATTATGGCAATGCCTTTAGATATAATAGAAAATGATGATAATGCAGGAGCTAAGCTTCTACAGATAATCAAAAATAATAAGATTACAAAAGTAGTGGTAGGAATTCCTTATACTTTAAAGGGAGAAATTTCAAGCCAAGCTAAGAAAGTTATAAGTTTTATAGAAGATGTACTAAATGGAAATGTAACCCAAGAACTTGGAGTTGAAATTATTTATCTTGATGAGAGGTTTACTACTAAAATCTCCCATCAACTAAAAGATAAAAAACACGGGAGAAAAAGTAATAAAATAGATGACGTTTCAGCATGTATAATATTAAATGATTATCTCAATTGCTCACGAAAGGGAAAATAGTAATATTGCTTGATTACTTAAAAAAGAAGCCTCGAGCCACTTAAAGAAGTTAAACAATAAATATTTAAATAATAAATATAAATTGATTAATTGGAATAAACTAAAACACACTTTTATTATCTTAATAATCTTAATTATTATATTTTTGGTATTTACTGGAATTACCTCATGTAAAAAAAGTAAAACTTCTGTAACTAGAAAGCCAGAATCAGCTGGGGAAACAGCTACAACAAAAGTCATAAATCGAGATTTTTACAAAAGTTCCTCAACGGAATTTACAAATTATTCTTTTGTGTCTCCAAAAGGCTGGACGCTTGTTGAAGAAAAAAATAGCAAGGGAGTTCTTTTAAAAAATAGCAGTCCTTTGATTAGTGAAAGTATTGTTATATCTGTAGAAAATCTGAATGATATTAAAGATCTTCAAAATGAAAGAAAAATTAAAGAGAAATATTTTTCAGGTTTGGAAGAAATTGATGGCAAAAAGGATATACCTCCGAAGGGAGTAACTATATCATCTGGGATAAAATCTAATATTTATGGATATGAATATTCTTTGCTTCTTAATGAAAAAGAAGAAGCTATAGACCTTATAAGTTTTTTTAAAAATGATGGTTATCTCTATGTAATTAAATATATGGCAACAGGTCCTAATATAGATTCTGAAACTGCGACATTAGATTTTAAAAAATTCCTTGAAACTTTTTCTTTAAATTCTCAAGATCAAAGCGCAAAAGAGTCTGAAAAGCAGGATTCTGTAAATATATTAATATTAGGTGATGATAGTGCGCTTGATAGGCCAGGAGGAAGAGTAAGCGGTAGAACAGATATAATTATAATATTTCATTTTAATCTTAATACTGGTGAAGGGACGATAGTTACAATTCCAAGAGATACTTGGGTTAATATTCCAGGTCATGGAGAAGGTAAAATCAATAGCGCCCATGCAATTGGAGGCAATGAATTAACAGTTAAAACTGTTGAAGAATTATCTGGTCTTGAAATTGATAATTATATTATCACAGATTTTGATGGATTTAAGCCACTTATTGATTTTTTAGGAGGGGTCACAGTTGAGATAGAGGAAAATTTATCTGACTCATTTTCAGGATGTTATTTAAATGCTGGGGTACACCGCTTAAATGGGGAACAAGCACTTGCTTTATGCAGAAACAGGCATAGAAATGGAGAGCCTGGTTTACAAGGTGGTGCTTACGTAAGAGAAAGAGAAGCTGCAAAGGTTATTCTTGCATTATATGATCAGCAGGCTACGTTTGAGAAATTTATAAAAGTACCTGCTTTTATAAATTATCTTTTAAATTATGTATG
>Ga0255343_1005544_pt1 | contig 11705 bp, 12 predicted proteins | sample wastewater_treat_4_FD_192413 | JGI IMG/M metagenome (GOLD analysis project Ga0255343, IMG submission 192413) | Wastewater microbial communities from Lulu Island WWTP, Vancouver, Canada - plant16 | ecosystem: Engineered > WWTP > Wastewater > Unclassified | place: Canada: Vancouver, British...
GACCCTGGGCGAGGTCTTCGACACCTTCGATCTCTACAACTTCACCGTCCGGGAAGACGAGCCTCTGGAAAAGGAAGTGGCGGTAGATCCCGAGATGCTGGGAAAGGTCTTCGAGAACCTCCTGGAGGTGCGGGACCGCAAGTCCAAGGGGGCCTTCTACACCCCCCGGGAGATCGTCCACTACATGTGCCGGGAGAGCCTGATCCGCCATCTGGATGGCGCGCTGAACAGCCGGGGCGGTTATGAGCGTCTCGGGGTCCCGCAGACGGAACTCTTCGGACCGCGTGATCTGGCCAAGCCGGACGGCCGCATGGAACTGATGGCCGCAAGTGGCCCGGCTCCCGTTCCTGTCGGGGACATCCGGCTTCTGGTCTGCCGGGGGGAATTCGGCGTCGAACACGACCTCAAGGTGGATGAGAAGGGCCGCGAGACCAAGGCCTACTCCTGGAAACTCCCCGAATCGATCCGCGCCAACGCGGAGCGGATCGACCAAGCGCTGGCCGGCATCAAGATCTGCGACCCAGCCATCGGGTCCGGGGCCTTCCCGGTAGGAATGCTCCATGAGATCGTACGAGCGCGGGAGACCCTGACCACCTATCTGCCGGACGATCCGAATCGCACGGCCTACCACTTCAAGCGCCACGCCATCCAAGAATCCATCTACGGCGTGGACATCGATTGCGGCGCCGTGGACATCGCGAAGCTTCGGCTCTGGCTGTCACTGGTCGTCGACGAGGACGATTTCCTCTCCATCAAGCCCCTGCCCAACCTGGATTACAAGATCGTCTGCGGGAATTCGCTTCTCGGGGTAGAGCGAAACCTGCTCAACGATCACCTCTTCGAAGAACTCGAGACGCTTAAGGAGCGCTTCTTCCAGGAGATCAACCCCCGGCAGAAGAAAGAGGAAAAGACCCGGATCGAGCGGCTGATCCGCCAGTTGACCGACAACGACGAGCGCTTCGATTTTGAAATCTATTTCAGCGAGGTCTTCCACGAAAAACGCGGCTTCGACGTGGTCATCGCCAACCCTCCCTACGTGCGCCAGGAATCGATCAAGGACTTCAAGCCCCAGTTGAAGCAGGCCTTCGGTAATTTCTATTGCGGCACCGCCGACCTATACACCTACTTCTACAAGCGCGGCCTGGAGATCCTCAAGCCAACAGGCCACCTCTGCTTCATCGCGCCCAACAAGTTCATGCGCGCCGGCTATGGCGAGAAGACCCGCACCCTCATTGCCGGCGATGCCAGGCCCGAAATCGTCATCGACTTCGGCGATCTGCCCATCTTCGACGCCACAACCTATCCGTCGATCCTGCTGATCGAAAAGGCCAAACCCGAAACGGACGCAAAGACGCTGGTCGCAACCTTTACCGATCCTGCCCAATTGGAGCGACTAGATGAAACCCTGGCCGCCGTAGGTTTCAGTATGCCGATTGCAGCACTCAAGCCGGAAGGCTGGACCCTGGAGCGCCCGGACGTCCTGGTCTTGATGGAGAAGCTCAGAAAGGCGGGCAAGCCCCTCGGTGAGTATGTGGAAGGAAGATTCTATCGGGGCGTTTTGACCGGCCTGAATGAGGCCTTCGTCATCGACGAGGCCACCCGGAAACGCCTTATCTCCGAGGATCCAAAAAGCGCCGACCTGATCAAGCCCTGGCTCCGGGGCCGCGACATCCGGAAATGGAAGGCAGAGTGGGCAGGGTTGTATGTCATATTTACGCGCCGCGGAACGGACATTGAGCGGTTTCCGGCTATCAAGCGCCATTTGGAACAGTTCCGAAAGGATCTGGAACCGAAAAAATCAGAGAAAGCCAAACGAGGACGTAAGCCGGGGTCGTACAAATGGTTCGAGATCCAGGACAACATTGCCTACTTCGAGGAGTTCGAGAAGGAGAAGATTATTTATCAGGAAATTGCAACGTTTCAGTCGTTTGGTTATGCCGAAGCTGGCTGGTTCTGTAATAACAAATGCTATCTTGTTTCCAGTAAAGATGATTTTTTACTGGGTCTACTGAACAGCAAAATTACTTGGTGGTTTCTCGGCAATCTCACCTCCGGACTTGTCGGCGGTGCAAGAGCCATGCAGATGCCGTATATGGAGCAACTGTCGATACCTTCCGCCACTACAGCACAGAAATCTCCTATCATCAAACACGTCCGCGCAATCCTCGCCGCCCCTGACAGCCCTGCCGTTCCTCGCCTTGAATCCGAAATCGACGATCTGGTCTATAAACTATACGGTCTAACGAAAGACGAAATAGCCCTGATGGAAAGTAAATGAGAAAGGAGAAGGCCTCCCTCAAGTTGCATGACATCGAAGAAGCCGTTTCAGAGCGAGAGGAATAAGAAACGCACAGCCTCAACATTTTTTGCCCGGGAATAGCAAAAAATCGGAGGGATGAAAATGGCAGTTTCCCAAGAAACAAGAAAGGCTCTCTATGATAGAGCAGGCGGCCAGTGCGAATGCACGATGACGGTTTGTTCACATCACAAAGGAAGATGTCCTCATAAACTGAATCCCGGATGGGAGGCACACCACCGGACAGCGGGCGGACCAGACACGCTCAGCAATCTGATAGCCATGTGCGTGACCTGCCATAAGAACACGCGCACCTATGGGAGAGGGTAACGAAAAAAACTCGACACGACCATATTTGCTTGCCATTCCCGGGCTGGCATATTTTTTCGGTAATAGGTTTAGGCGGAGGAGAACCCCCTTTTTGACAGTCCAGAGCTCCCCCGCCACGCCAATAAAACCGCAGCAGGCAAAGAAAAACTGAGAGACCATCAACAGGCCTCCACAAATGGAAGGGATAAACCATGGCAAGTGGATATGGACTGTATGGATTAGGAATATTGCCAAAGCCGCCTGTTAAACGGAAGATATTTGTCAGCTACCACCATGACAATGATCAGGCATACTATAATGAATTTTCCAGATTTTTCTCAGATCAATACGACGCAATTCAGGATAGTTCGCTTGACCGACTCATTGATAGTGATGACACTGAATATGTAATGCGCAGGATTCGTGAGAACTACATTACTGGAACTTCTTGCACTGTCGTGCTTTGCGGGCCACAGACACGATGGCGCAAATATGTCGATTGGGAGATAAAGGCAACTCTGGATAAGCAGCATGGATTGATAGGCGTAAAGATTCCCAATAATATCCCAGATGCGCTTGGAAGATGCCATAAACCCGATAGACTCCAAGATAATATCGATTCAGGCTATGCAGTCTGGACTCAGTGGGAATCATTAACCATAGAGCATCTTAAGGCCTGTATTGAAGCGGCTAATGCATCCCAAACGATCTTGATTAGAAATGACCGGATCATGCGGTCAAGAAATGGAGGGATAGACTTATGACCGTGCTGACAAAAGGGTCATTTACGCTGGATCTTAAAATTGTGAAGCTCGGTGCTGATCTGACCGAAGACGACCGTCAGTGTGCCTGGGAACTCTATACCGAGATGTCTACACGAGTTGCCGTTACGGGAAAATGCAGTGATTCGGACTGCGCAAATTATAGCGGAGAATTGTTCATTGAGAGTCTTGATTCACTCTTCAAATTCTTTCAAGAAGCGCGGGGGATCATGCGAAAATTTCCCGTAGGTAAGATAGGCGGATCCAATCAGGAGCACCTCGGGGTCATGGTCAACAAGGTGATGTCAAATGTCCTCAGACCCTTTCTTGAAAAATGGCAAGTGAAATACCGTCATTGGTGGGACAATCAAAGCAACCCAAGACTTACACCGATTGCCCGCCAAGAAGAATTCCCGGAACTTAAAGCCTTTTTAGACGACTGGACATCGCTGAGATGGTTAATGCGGCAATTTCAAAAAGAATTGGTGGCTGTTTACGCATTAGTCGATGTTGGAGCACAAGAATAAGCAAAACCATCGCCTCAGAGTTGTAACGACGCGTAATCAGTTGATTCATCAGCCAGTGTTGGGTTTTCGGATTAGTGTTGAAGGGGTATAGGGCAATGCCAGAAGCCATCGAGCAACGAGATGCGTTTTTGTCACATAGGGGAGTTGACAAACCCTTTGTGAGAAAATTGGCCGGGGACATAGAAAATATCTTTTATCGTGATAGGCACTTGTCTACATGGCTCGATGAGGCAGAAATCCGACCGGGGAATAGTGTGCCAGGCATGATCAACTACGGTCTCGAACGAAGCCGATTCATCATTCTGGTGATGACATCAGCATATTTTACAAGCGAGAGTGGCTGGACGGATGCGGAATGGCACGCAGCGTTATACAGAGATCCGGATAATAGAAAGGGATGTATCGTACCAGTCATCGCCGGCGATTGTCCTTATATCCCGATGATCTTGCGCCACCTATCATCGTTGGATCTGAGAGAACGAACTTATGCCAGGGACTTTGAACGGCTTATTGCCATCTTGAGAGACGAACCAATACCACGACCCGTGACGCACAGGGGACAGCTCATCCGTTTAAACGGATCTATCGACAGATCAACGCTGATTGCTGAACGGACTGTTCCAGAGGGTGATCCGGATCCGGTCAAAGAAAGCCTTTCATGTAACCTACTCCCGGTCGAGCGGATGCCATTGTATCTATATGAGGCACCAATTCACACTGATTTGTTAGAAACAAAGAATGACGGAACCACGAAAAATCCGAGTAAATCGATGCTAAGAGATCGAATCCGTAATTCACAGCGTAGTGTTGGAGATGGGAAAACAAGAATGCCGGCATTTCGCGTATTGGGCAGCCGGATTATATCGTTCCATGACCTTGAAGGAGACGATTCGGTATTGGCTGCCATCGTCGATCAGACAAAGGTCCAGGCATTCTCTGTTAGAGAATTGATACGAGATGAGGATGATAGGCACGTTGTCATCTCATTGCTAAACATGAGTCTAAGCCGTCATCTTATGGGATGTGGATTGCTTGTAGACAATAACAAGGGGAATCGTTTTTATTTTCCGCCTGATAAGGGAAAGACCCGTGAGATTATCTGGAAACCCTACAAAAAGCAGACCAAGAGGACGGTTACAAAGCTTTACACGCAGGGGGATCGTATTCGCATTTGGCTTCATCAGGCCGCTTATATCAAAGTTGTTTTTTGGGCATCAAATTTCTACCTCCAAATAACGCCCACATGGTTATTGACCGAAGATGGAATAACGATAAAAGGAGGCCCCGAAGTCGGCCGCATCGTAAATCGCTGGGTTGGCCGAGAGAGAAATTTAAGCGTTCTCTATCATGTCCGATTCTGGACCGCACTTCTTCGCCGGATTCCAGGTCCACTGATCGTTGTCCCAGTCGGTGAGCAGACGATGGACGTGGCAACTATCCCGGCATATGTCGCGCAGTCCTATGGGATTGCGGGAGACAGAAAGAATGTTCTTGAAGCCCTCGACGAGGTGGCACCTCATATTGCTACAAAAGAGGAAATGGTAGAGATTGAAACTTATGGAGATGAGGACAGCGAAACAGAAGATCTTACAGAGGTCACTGACGATGAAGGGGAAAAAGATACCTCAGGAGAACCGTAAAGAGCTGAAGATCCGTCCGGCGCGGCTCCCGTCATTCGAGGCGGGTATCATTGCTGAACCGCTAATTTCATTTGGGGGACAGCACCACCACATAGACCCCAAAACCGGCCTTGGGCTATACGGCCCCTATAGTTTAATCGGGCAGCATAGGCCGGTACTGTCCAGTATCGCTGTGGGATGTATCGGTCCCGCCAACATGGTGGCGGATGCTGAACAGTGGCTTAAAGCATGTCAAGGACGACTGACGAACGATGGTTCAGAGCCTTTACAGAATCCTCACTTCCCTGGTTTTAATAGTGCCCATCCATTTCAGTGCGAACTGCATTTTGGCAATGCCTGGCGGGAAACGATTAAGAATGGCGACATAGACAGCGCATTGAAAGAATCGAACTTCCATGCTCGTATAAAGAAAATCATTCAGCTTTATACTGATGCGATTGAAGTGCTGAGCGGCCGCGATCCCAAGCCGAATGTAATCTTATGCTGCATCCCACAGGACGTCGTTGACCTTTGCACGGTTATCAAGAAAAAGTCAGGCGAAATTAAAAGACGACGTATCAGTCCGATAGAGAAGAAGGCATTAAAATCTATTGCCAGAGGACAATGGTTCCTTTTTCCAGAAATGGACCCCACTTTAAGCATCGAAGAAGAAATTGGAGGATATCAAAACTTACGGCGAGGATTGAAAGCTGAAGCAATGCGATTCGATATGCCGACCCAGTTAGTATGGCCCCGCTCATTGCGCACTATCGATGAAAAACCTCGCCCTGGTGTGCCAGGCAGTCAAGATGTTGCCACTCGCGCATGGAATTTCACGACAGCGCTTTATCATAAAGCCGGTGGTTTTCCCTGGCGTCTGGCCGAAATTTCACCAGATACTTGTTTTGTCGGTGTGGCGTTTTTCAGAGAGCATGGCGGTAGCAATCCGCGCATTCGCACGGCAATGGCACAGGCTTTTACATCTTCAGGTGATGGCTACGTATTGAGAGGATCTTCATTCGAGTGGGATGAAACCGAGAATGGTCGATCACCACATCTGGATGAAAGTGGCTCAGCAGATTTGATTAGAGGAGTTCTGGATCTCTATAAACGACAAAACCGTGGCAGTCTGCCAAGTCGGATTGTCTTGCATAAGACATCCCGCTTTTGGGAAGAAGAATTAGCGGGATTCCAGTCCGCCTGTAGTATTGTGCCACAACATGACTTTGTGTCATTCGGATCGCGCGGCCTTCAATTTTATCGCCCAGGTGATTACCCGCCACTTCGAGGCACTTACGTGAAGCTCAGCGATACCGACCTGCTGCTCTACACTGTCGGATATATACCTTATCTGCGGACGTATCCCGGCGCACGAATCCCTCAACCACTGGAAGTGATCGAGCATCATGGCGATAGCCCATGGAATGTGGTTCTTGAAGAGATTTTGGCGCTGACCAAAATGAACTGGAACACGGCAGCTTTTGCGTGCAGTGAGCCCATTACCGTAGCGTTTTCTCGAAAGGTCGGGCAGATATTGGCAGAACTCGGTCCCAAAGACCCTATGCGTTCGGAGTATCGGTTTTATATGTAGCTGATCTATTCCCGGTACCTTACCGGTACAGCACCTCCGGGATGTAAAGAAGGCGACCGAACCAGCCAAGGAGGAATGCTAATAAGGAGACCAAACGAAATGATAGATCATGCGAAAGAAACCGGTAGGGTTCTCAATCGTCTTTCTACCAGCGTTTTCAAGCTCGGTGGGTAGGGCCAAACTTGCAACTATGCATAACGAAACCAAATCTTACAAACTGCCGAACGAGACTATACCGGCATTGGAACTATCCCATCATCTCGAAGATTTAATTGCGTTCCGAGACTTCCTCGAAGACCGGAGAATACAGACAACAAGCTCTAGGATTGAGAGATATATCGAATACCTTAGACAGGCCATTGGTGAGGGTGTGGTCAATGCTGCTACGATCTTCAAAAACTCAACTGAAGGGCCTTTTCAGCACTCCACAGACTGGATGCTCTATGTTTTACGAGAAATACATGAACTGATGTGGATACTGAAAGGATTGAAGAGACAAGTACCAGCAGGGATCGATGAGAAACTCAGAATCATCGTTGGCGGCCGCGATTTTGCTACTCTTGACACAGATTCTAAATCAAGAAACGCACAGTTTGAGTTGCGAATTGCAAGCTATTTCTGTCAAGCCGGGTGCGAGGTGGACCTATCCACCGCGACGGATGTCATCGCGTTGTCCGATAACGAAGCTTTCTATTTGGAATGCAAAAGAGTGGGGAGCGCGAACCAGCTGGCAAAAAGGCTGTCCGAGGCCAGGCAGCAACTGAGTCGGAGAATGCCGCGGAAAAGCGGAAGGCGCGTTACCTATGGGTGCGTTGCAGCCGATGTTACTAAGTGCGCATTTACACATAACGGCCTCACTTTCGCAGTTACGAATGAACACTCTATAGATGTAATCCAAGAAAAGCTCATAGAGATTGCCAATGCTTCACAGAGGGTGCCACTCTTTCGCGATTGTCCCAATCTTTCCAGCTATTGGTTCCAAATACATATCCCGTCGCTTATTTTCCAGCCGCCAATGACGGTAACGCGATTTTCATCTTATCACATCTTTAGAGATGGGATCAGCCGAAAGGATAGAAGGGCCACGAGATCCTTTTGCGAAATCTTCGAATCTGTCTCTCAAGGTGACAAGAGAGAAATCCCCCAAAAACCTCTCACACTACGAAAGTCTTTTACTTTCCCCACGGGAACGACTTTCAGTCTTGATGAAAGCCTTCTCTCGGAGTTCCTGAGGGATGGTGAGGTCAAGAGAAGAGATATAAATGCGGAAGTGGCGACTCTCACGATCAACGGCAAAGAACATATTTTCACATTCTTCGAATTTAATATGGCTCTTGGAGGCGTTAACGAGGAAATGAGAAAAGCAATGCCGAGAGACCCTGATAGAGCGCGATTAGAGCTGGTGGTGCGGATGTATACTCAACGATTTCCGTACGAAGAATCCGAAGGTGGTCAGTAGAAATTTTCAAATATTCAAGCAAAGAAGGTGTCTACGGTTTCTGGCCTTCGGGGGAGATGGGCGCAGGTTCGATTCCTGCAAGGCATTCCGGCGACATGCTGCAACCTGCTGTATCTCCATGCAGTGAATTGGAGACAACCGTTGGTGTTAAACTCAGCAAGGAGGTAGATATGAGAACCGGAATACAAATCCAGACGACAAGAGCAACAGTAGGACTGAGCGGAAGGTTAACCCTGAAGATCGGGATCATTGTTGCGGCTGTCGCCGGTTGCCTGCTGGCTGCCCCGTTGACCAGAGCCCATAGACACATAAACTGAGACAAACGACCGCCTGGTGGGGTATTGCGCTATCACGCCAAACCCATAGCCGGGACGCAATGCATGGGAGACAAGAAAATGAACTATAAACAGATCATCGCCCGTCTGACTGGCTTCAGCACCCCGATCTTTGGAGTTTCATGGAATCCTCCCGAAACTGATATCGCCATTGCGCAACGCGTGATTGCGTTCTTAGAGGACAGGCGGGTTTTCTATAACCCTTACGATATGGAGGTTGAATATCAGTGCATTAGCTCCATTCTCGAAACCAGAAAATTCCTGACAGAGACCATTGGAGGTCTATCCGATAAGAGCGAACTTTCTTCACATCTGAGAGCTATTCGAGCCGCTTGCCGGGAATTCGTTGATACTATGGGAGAACCCGGACATCCCCGAAGAGGCCGAAATTTTCACGGGCCGTTTGAAGTAGAGTTCTTTCAAGCGCTGGGACGGCTGCGCGCGACTGCAGGAATTCATATCGGCGCTATTGCGGTCATGTATGGGCTTTCCGTTGAAGGAAGCCTTGCGGAGATACTTCCGCCTGCAGCTAAAGAGAAAGACGATGCCTAGAATTGATATCTCTGAGACTATAAAACGGATAGATTTCCCTGGAGAAGTTTGGGAATGGCTCGACCTCATCGGAGATATCGTAGCCATTACACAAAGGGAGGCTATGCTCCAAGAAAAAACATTTGTAGCTGATACCCCTTTCAAGAAAATCTTGCTTTGCAGCATAAACAAAGACCTTTCGACTTTAAGTGCCATTTACATCCTTTTACGTTGCGAGCAAATTCATCAGGCATCCAGCCATGTGAGATTACTTTGCGAAAGTTTAATCACTTTAAAATACATCTCATTAGATGCGGAATGCGGAGACGCGGTCTGCACTATTCTGGGGCTATGCAGACATTGAAGCCTATGGCATATCTTCGTCTCTTCTAGAATGGGAGGGCGCTACTGCGCATCCCATGCATGTTGAAAAGGTGAGAGTGTTTCATAAGAGCATCGCCGAAAAATACGAAAATGCGAAGGATACATACACTTTTATCGACAAGAAGGAGCGCAGGAGAGCTTTTTCTAATTGGTGTAACAGAAGCATGTCTTTGCAGGCTCAAGACTGCGGTCCATCCTTTCAGAGGCTCTACGAACTTGTTTACAGACAGATGAGTGCATACATACATGGAACGGCGTGGTCGCTCCGTAGGCAAGTTTCTTACAGCAGGGACCACTACGACCTCAAAGTAATCCTGAATGATGTCGCATCAATTATCCGCACAACTACGGCGGTATGGGCGGAGTGGGCAAAATTCTGCATTGAAGTACTGGACTGGAAATTGTCTGAAACGATACCTGAGTTTATTGCCAGGCTTGAAGACCTGGAAAGGAAGCACTTTCTATGATGTCGTTTCCAGAAAAGATCGATCGAGGGATAGCGGCTGAGCGATTATCGCCGGGCAGAGCGGCTACCCTGGGCGCGACCGGCGATGGAAAATCCTTGAAGAGGTGGCGCATCAGGTATAGGAGGTCTTTCGTAAAGCGCTTGTTATCCAGGTAGGCAGTTTATCCTGTGCCCCACATTGGCGATGAGCCTGGTGATCGTGGCCACGGCGTTGGGCTGCTTGAAGGCCCGGTAGACGATCTCCATCATCCGATAATAATCCTTCGTGAAGCGGTTGTAGCCCGCCTGGAGCTCCTCCGCGGTCATGTTCTTCGGCCTCACGATAACCGTGCCGCCCGTGAACTTCGAGTAGTCGATACAGATGATCCGCCCTTCCCTCTCAAATTTCCGATAGAACTCAGTCCTCGGATATCTCCCCTTCTGGATGGTCAGCGCATGTCCTTCGGTCGCCTGGCCCCATTCGATCAGGCAAAGTCGCGGACCAGGGCCGCCGTCGAAGGTGATCTCAAGCCCGGTGATGTTGAGCGGATGGACGCAAGAGCCGGTGTTGGGCTCAAGTTCAACATGGCATTATATTCACCCTCCCTTTCTTACCTGCTCCCGTTTGATCCTGTCCGCCTCAATAATGAAGCATGGTCCACACCAGGGTTCCCATCTGCATCTAAGCTTGAACCGATCCCCATACGGTACCGCATCCTGAACCCCGAGCATTGAAAGCATGAATAGGGCCTGGAGGACCTCGCCCGTGTTAAGATATTTATAATCGCAAACCCGGCGGAAATCGACGCGGCTGATCCCGATCACTTCTTCACTCTTCCTGGGCTTGAGAACCCCAAAATCAAACCGGTCCTTTCTCCATTGATGCCACAGCGGCCAGAGGATTTCGTCACCGGCAGTGAAAACAAACCAATCAACATGCCCCCTCCGCCTCAAGGCGAAAAGTCCCTGCCGGAACTCGTAAAGGATCTGAAAGGTCCTGGCCGACAGGTCCTTCCGGTATTTAACGTACTTTCCCATGGAGGATCTCCTGCATCAGTTTTTCGACAGGCGACTTGCCCGCCCTCACCATCAGGGCCGCCTCTCTGATCCTGTGGAGCCTTTTCTGCAGATGCTCAAGCTGTTGCCGCTGCTCCAGACCTTTCTGCTGGAGGGCCTTCTCACGCCTTTCCATTTCCTCCTTCAGATCGTTACTGCGCATCTCCGTCATGTATGCATTGATTTCCAGATCCGCGATCCTTTGCTCCAGATATTCGATATGCTTCTTCCCGAAGAGATCCATCACGAACCCAACTGGTAGGGAGAAAAGAAATGCCGGTAAACCCTCTCCTCGACGTGGTTGCTGTCCCAAAAGAAATTGGAGTGGTTCACCCAGAAGATGTCCGACTCTTCCGCTCTCACCTTCCAGTTGTCGCGTAACTGGTCGGGGA
>Ga0255343_1005546_pt1 | contig 11701 bp, 5 predicted proteins | sample wastewater_treat_4_FD_192413 | JGI IMG/M metagenome (GOLD analysis project Ga0255343, IMG submission 192413) | Wastewater microbial communities from Lulu Island WWTP, Vancouver, Canada - plant16 | ecosystem: Engineered > WWTP > Wastewater > Unclassified | place: Canada: Vancouver, British...
GTCAATTCTTTTTTTATTCTAATTTTGTGCAAACTCCATCGATTTCATATGTTGAACATGCGGCCTTATTTTACTTTAACGTTATTGCTTTTGTTGTCCTCGTTTTTGTGCTTGGCTCAAAATTTCATTTCCGATGATTTCCTACTCGATTATATTGAAATGGATGATGGATTGATGCACAATTATGTTGACGATATTTATCAAGACAGACTCGGATTTGTTTGGTTTGCTACCGGAGGCGGCCTTTCGCGATTTGACGGTTATGAATTTGTTCATTATTCCATGAACAGTTTTCCCGTCAATTTGAAAGGAAACTTTGTGCACAAGGTATGCGAGGATGATTTTGGAAGACTATGGATTGCTTCGGATGGTGGATTGGATGTGTTGTCGTTTGCCGAACAGAAACTTGTGGATTTGTTTACGAATAGCGATTTTGATTTTTCTTTTTTAAAGCAACCTATTCTTAATCTGGAAAAAGATGCAAAGGGCGATTTTTGGTTATTTTCGATAAATACGTTATATAAGATTGATTTGAATGCAGATGGTGAAATCGAAATGGTTTTCAAACAGAAAATAGACAATCAGCCCGTGAGGTATATTGCTTTGGCCGATATCGATGGCGATGGAAATATTTGGATAGGTGTAAATGACGAAATTTTAAAAACGTATGTTGACAACGGCAGGCATTTGATAAGAACACAATCGGTTTCCCAAAAACTGATTTTTCGGCGCAATACAAGGATTAATAAAATCCTGTTGAAAGAAAATGAAGTTTGGATTGCAACAGACAGAGGTTTATGCCGATATTATAAAAACGAAGATGCCGTAAAAATATACGTACATGACGAGGCTGATGAGCGATCGATATCGCAAGACTTTATAACCGATTTGTGTGTCACTCCTTCCAAAATGCTGATTGCCTCAACATTTAATGGCATAAATATTTATCAGCCGTCAACCGATCAATTTGAGCGCATCTGTCAGGACAGAATCACGACTAAAATCATGTTGAACAGTAATTTTGTGAATTGTCTGTATTCGTCGGGAGATGTTCTTTGGGTAGGAACGGAAACCGGTGGAGTGAATAAAATCTCGCCTCGAAATAGTTTCGTAAAAATTTATACGCATCAAGAAAATATGCCCGGCAGCATTTCCAAAAATCCTGTAAACTCGATTTTGGAAGATCAGGATGGAAATTTGTGGGTGGGAACTGTAGAAGGGGGCTTGAATCTGAAAAAGCGTGGAGAAAAATTTTTCGAACATTTTACAACGACTTCGTCTGCGCACTTGAGCCATAATTCGGTAAGTGCATTGAGTATCGACGATAAAGATCGCCTTTGGGTGGGGACATGGGGAAACGGTGTTACGTTACTGGATAGAAAAAATCCGGCGAAACCCGCCTCCAAATACCTGAATTCTTCGAGCGAAGCAGGTTTTTTGATTGATTTTGTCGGTGCGCTTCAGTATGACAAACTCAATCGGGGCATGTGGCTGGGAACGAATCAAGGATTATATTTCTACGACCTGAATACAGAAACGTTGAAAGTTCCGTTTGGCGACCAATCGTCAAATGCTATCAGTGGTATTGTTGGTTCGGCGATTGATGAAAAAAACCAATTATGGATTGGTTGCGCCGAAGGTGTTTATGCAATAAATTTGAATCGCGGCAGCGATAATTATTTCTCGTATAAGCACTACAAATATAAATTGGACGATCCTCAGTCGCGATTAATCGATAAAATTACCTGCATTTATCTTGACAGCAAAGGCATTTTATGGCTGGGAAGCGATGGCTTTGGCTTGTATAAACGTGTAATCGACAATCAGGGCGAGGTTTCGTTCAAAGCTTATACAATGGCCGACGGCTTGGTAAGCAACAATGTGAAAGGCATCGTGGAAGACGATTCGGGTAATTTGTGGATTAGTACGAATAACGGATTGTCTTTTCTTGACCGCAAAAATTTCCAATTTTCAAATTTATACAAAGAAGACGGATTGGGCAGTAATCAGTTTTATTGGAATGCATATTGTAAAAGCAGCGATGGAACGTTATATTTTGGTACTGTGGATGGGTTAATCGGCATTGATGCAAAATCTATTTTTTCGAACGTAAAAAAATATAAGGTAACCTTGACCAATCTGATCGTAAATAATCAACCGGTTTTTCCCGGAAAATTTATCGATTCGGATATTTCGATCAGCGATCGTATGGTGATCCACGAAAAAGAAAGATCGTTCAAGATAAGTTTTTCGGCATTAAATTACTCTTCAACATATAATTATGTTTATTCTTATCGACTTTCGGGTTATGATGAAAATTGGATTGAGTTGCCTAAAAACGAGCATTCTGTGGCATATATGAATTTGCCGGCCGACAAATATATTTTTCAGGTGAAATATACGCCCAAAAACCGGAAAGATTATGGCGAGATAACACAATTTGAAATTCGAATAAAACCCTTTTTTTATAAGACATTCTGGTTTAAATCGATGATTATCGCTTTTGTGATTTTTCTGATTTTGTCATGGTATTTTTGGCGTATCCGGTCATATGAAGAGCAGCACAAAAAAATGGAGAAAATAGTAGAAGACAGAACCCAACAGCTTGAAAATCAAAATGAAATACTGACAAAGCAAAAATTTGAATTGGCGCAACAAAATGTTGCCCTCAATCAACAAAAAGACGAAATCTTACGTCAAAAACAACAGATTGTTGATATGTCGCGAAAAGTGCAGAAAATGAATCAGGAACGATTGGATTTCTTTACCAATTTGTCTCACGAATTTCGTACTCCGATTACTTTGATTACCGGCCCCGTCGAGCGAGCCTTGCGGTTGAGTACAAACCCATACGTCATCGAGCAGCTTAATTTTGCGGAGCGTAATTCGAAATATTTGCTTTCGCTGATCAATCAATTGATGGATTTTCAGAAAATTGAATCCCAAAGGACGGAAATAAATTATCAGCGTGGAAATTTCGAATTTTTCTTGAAATCGCTTTGTGAACAGTTTGCATTTCAGTTGAACGAACGGAATCTCGAATTGAGGATAGTGTGTGATTTGCCGGAACCTGAATTTTTTTACGATGAAGAAGCTTTGCACAAAATACTTACAAATTTGTTGTCGAATGCCATAAAATATACGCCTGACGGCCGATTAATAACCCTATACGTCAAATCATTCAAAGATAAATCAAACTCGCAATACGAAAAATTATATATTGGCGTAAAAGATTCGGGAATGGGCATCCCGGAGGAAGATTTGGATCAAATATTCAAACGTTTTTATCAGAGTCGGAATCATTTGCGTTATCCCGTTCATGGTCAGAGTGGAACGGGCATAGGATTATATTTGTGCAAGCAAATCATAGAAATGCTTGGGGGAAATATTTGGGCAAAGAACAATAAAATGGGAGGAAGCACTTTTAGAATTGTTTTGCCGTTGCATAGGACAAATCCAAGTTCGTCCGAATCTGTGTCAAGTCAGTCAATTTCCGTCAATCAGAATGACGCTGCGAATGACAAAAAAAATTACAAAGAATGGAGCACGGACAAACTCACCTTCCTAATTGTGGAAGACAATATCGATATGGGAAGATACATTTCTTCGATTCTGAATCCATACTACAATACCATAGAAGCGGCTAACGGCGAAGAAGCACTGACTATTTTGCAAAAACACGACATTGATTTTATTATCAGCGATTTGATGATGCCTGTTATGGATGGTTTGGAATTATCGAAGAGGGTGAAAGAGAATATTGAGCTTTCGCATATTCCGTTTTTGATGCTTACGGCCAAATCGTCAGATAAAACTCGAACGGAAAGTTATCGTCTGGGGGTAGATTCTTATTTAGTAAAACCTTTCAACGAAGATGTTCTGTTGGCGCGCATACAAAATATGCTGAAAGCAAGAGATCGGTATCAAAAACGAATGACAAACGAAATGGATACTTCGGTACTCGAATTGAGTGAAGAGTCGAAAGACAAAAAATTCATGGATAAGGTGCTCGAAATCATGAAACAAAATTATCAAAATCCGTCATTTGATGTTGGCGATTTTGTGAAAGCGATGAATGTCAGCAAATCTTTGTTGAATAAGAAACTTAATGCGTTGAGTGGAAAATCTGCCGGACAATTTATTCGCATTTATCGGCTGAATTTGGCTTACAATCTCATTCTTCACAACAAGGGAACCAACAATAAGACCATTTCGGATATTGCTTATGAAGTTGGATTCAACGATCCGAAATATTTTACTCGTTGCTTCACACAGCAATTTAATATTACGCCGAGTAAATTGATGGAAGAATAATATTTTCGCGATATCGAAAATTTGCTATCCGGCAGGATATAAGAAGTATTATAAGTATAAAGTCAAAGTGAGAGCAAGTCTTGAACATTCGTTTCAAAAAGTTTGCACTCATTAAACTATTGTTGATTCTTGTTGTCAGAAAATCATAATATTAATAAGATCGAATATGAAAAGAAAATTAATGAATGCCACATTGGCAATTGCGGGACTATTTTTAGGTTTTGGCTGTTCCACGGATGATACGTTGACGGACTATGAAGTGCAGCAAATGATCAACAATTCGTTGGAGGGACAATGGACAATTGTGAATATCAACGTTAGCAAGGAGGATTGGATATGGAACGATAACAAATCGCAGTGGGAGGCCGTCAAAAGTTTGCCCGAACTCACCTCGAATATTTACGAAGAAGGGGCACAGCTTGCTTATTCGTTTTTGGGAACACAAGGCTACGACGAAGTACAGAAACTTTTGCCTTATGAAGAAACATGGAGTGACGGCAACGGAAATAGTTTCACTGAAACCATCAGTTGCGACTATCAACTCGGGAACCCGAGTACGGTGGCTTTCTTTATTAAGGATAAGGAATCGAATTTGTATAAAGATCCCGATGCTCCGCAAAATTATGCTTTCCGAATAGTTCTACTCTATTGAGTGGAAAAATAGGGGAAGTGCATCAGCTACTACAAAATTGCTTCCGCCGATAAAGATAAGATCGTTGTCGGCGGAATCATTTTTTGCTGCTGCAACGGCATCGGCCACAGTGTGAAACGCATCACCCTTCAATCCGAAGCCGGAAGCTTTGGTCGCGAGTATTTTTTCGTCGAGAGCTCTGTCCACTGAAGCTCGAGTGAAATAGCAGGTTGCATGCTTGGGCAATAGCGACAGCACTGCATCTACATCTTTATCGTTGGCCATTCCGATGACTATTCGCAGCTGATGATATTTTTCCGTTTCGAGTTGGCGGGCAACATAGCGAATGCCATGAGCATTGTGTCCTGTATCGCAAATCACTTTCGGTTTTTCCTGCAAAACTTGCCAGCGCCCCATTAGTCCGGTCAGACGGGTTACGTTTTCGAATCCCTTGTAAACAGCTTCGGTTGGAATATTATATCCCAGTGTTCTCAATTCTTCGATAGCCACAAGCACTGTTTTCGAATTTTTCTCCTGCGCAAATCCGCCCAGTTCGTTAGTCAGATTTCTATATATATTGCTTTGTATGAGCCATTTGCCATTATTCGGTTGTGCGCTGTAGTCAGGCATTGCGTGTTCGGCAAAAATGATTTTCGCTTCCACCGACTTGGCTTTATCTACAAATACGTTCTGCACGTCATCCTGCTCTATCTCGCCAATCACCACCGGCGTGTGCGGCTTGATGATTCCGGCTTTTTCGTCTGCGATTTTGGGCAAGGTGTTGCCCAAATATTTCATGTGATCAAATCCGATGTTGGTAATGATACTCAAGTCGGGCGAAATAATATTTGTACTGTCCAATCGTCCGCCCAAGCCTACTTCAATCACGGCTACATCCACTTTTTGCTCTGCAAAATACAGAAAAGCCATTTCCATGCTCAGCTCAAAGAACGAAGGCATCACGGGTTCGAATTCACTTCTGTATTTTTCCACAAAGTCAATCACGTATTGTTTGTCAATCATTTCACCATTGACACGAATGCGCTCTCGAAAATCTATCAAATGCGGCGAAGTATATAGTCCTACGTTGTAGCCGGATTGCCGGAGAACAGCTGCCAGCAGATGGGAGATAGAGCCTTTTCCGTTTGTTCCGCCAACGTGAATGGTTTTGAATTTGCGATGAGGATGGCCAAACACTTCGTCGAGCCGGAGACTGTTGCCGAGGCCTGGTTTGTAAGCCAAATGGCCGATACGTTGATATTCGGGCATCTGGCGATAGAGATAATCGAGCGTCTCTTGATAAGTCATTTTTCCGTTTTATGAATTTGTTTTTTTGGTGAGGCATCAATAAAATAAGCGTCTCAGACGATCCAAAACGCTTATCCGAGTATATTGGATGCTTGTCGATCGTTAATTTTTGAGAGGCAATACCGAATACTGACGCGAGTAACGCAATTGCTGATCAATGTAGTTTTCGTCGTAGGAAATAGTAATGTCGGTGATTTTGCCATTAGCATCGGTTACGGGTTTGTAAACCGGATTCACAAAGCCTTTGTAGGGTGCAAGATTCAGCTTTTCGTATCGAGCAAGAACTTCTTTGTGGAGTTTCGGATCGACTTTCACTCCGTAGGTTTCTACAAGTTTTTTCCCTGCTTCATAATCACCTTCCGATTTAATACGCTGTACTTCGGCCAACAATTTTCCGAATAAATCTCGTAATTTGTCGTAATCGTTTACGACAACGTATGTTTTACCATCTTTTTGTTTGAATACAACTACACTATCGGCCTTCCCTTTTTCCATCACCCAATTGGCGATGAGCGCACGGTTGCGCATGTGAGCCTCTTCTATCGTTTTTCCCGGTTTGATGCGTGTGAGCTGTGTCATGGCACCATTCATCATATATTGGTAGTATTCGCTTTTATAGGCTTCGTTGTCGGGAAGCAATTTCAATTCCACCAATTTGGGATCACCCAGATAATAGAGTGCAAATAAATCGGCACGGGCCTCTTCCAATGTAGAGCCGTAGGCTTTCAAAGCATCGCCATCCACGCCGGGAAGGAGTTTGCCCGACCCGTGACCAAGACATTCGTGCAAGTCTGTGTGTAAATTGTCTGTCAGTGAACCATATTTTTTCGAAAGAGCTCTTTCGTCGTCGCTCCACATAAATTCTTCGTTGAATCCGTTGCCTTCGGCAGCCTTGTCGTAGGCATATGTGATATTTTCGATGGTAACCGATTTCGAGCCATGTTGAGCACGTATCCAATTGGAATTTGGCAAGTTAATTCCGATTGGCGTTGCCGGGTAGCAATCGCCACCGAGTATGGCGGCGGTGATAACTTTTGCCGAGACGCCCTTCACTTCCGATTTTTTGAATCTTGGATCGATTGGTGAATTGTCTTCAAACCATTGCGCATTTGCGCTGATAGTTTCGGTGCGTTTGGTTGCTTCGATGTTTTTGAAATTTACAATCGATTCCCACGAACCTTTCATCCCAAGCGGATCGGCGTAAGTTTCGATAAATCCGTTCACAAAATCAACGTGCGAACTTGTATCCGACACCCATTTGATGGAATAATCGTCAAATGTTTTCAGATCACCTGTTTTGTAAAAATCAATAAGGGTATTGATGACTGCCTTTTGCTGTTCGTTTTCGGCAACGCCCGCTGCTTTTTCGAGCCAGCCGATAATTCGAGTAATGGCTTTATCATACATTCCACCTTGTTTCCAAACTTGTTCGGCAACGACACCATCTTTTTTCACCACTTTGCTGTTGAGTCCGTAAGAAACAGGCGTAGCATCGTTGGGATTTTTCATCTTGTTGTAAAAATTCTCCACTTCCTTTTGCGTTACACCTTCGTAAAAATTCACCGCCGATGTTTTTATCAAATCTACACCGGCAGCCTGATTCATTCGCTTAGGCATGATGTTGGGATCGAACATCACAGGCACAATTTCCGTCAATGTTTCATCGGCAGCCATCCCATCACGGAAAGGCATTCGCCCCGGATCAACCGATTTGACGATAGTTGTGAAATATTCTTTCGAAAATTTCGGCAATATTTTGTCTTCCGAGTAATGGTGATGAATGCCGTTGGCCATCCAAATTTGTTTGAGATAGGTCTCAAAATTTTTCCAGTCTTCGGTAGATTTGTCGCCCATATAGTTTTCATAAACCCCTTCGCATACCCGACGAATTGTCAAATTATAGCGATTGTGCTGATCCCAGAGAATATCACGTCCTTCAAGTGCCGCTTGAGAAAGATAGTAGATAAGTTCCTTTTGTTGCAACGACAAACTATTGAATCCGGGCACGGGATATCGAAGAATTTCAATGTCGGCAAACCGATCTACCCGATATTCAAATGTCGAATCGATGCCATCATCCGTTGTAGCAGGCTGTGTTTCTGCTTTTTTCCCGCCATTACAGCCGGCAAGCAGAAAAATGGTTGTAAGCATAAATAGTCCTTTTTTCATTATTCTATATAGATTTGTTTAGTCATTGCAAATTTACATGATAATTTTCAATCGACGTACAGACTTGTCAAAATTCGTTTTTGTTCATCATTCAGAGAATACCCCGCACTCATTTATTATAAATAGGATTGCGATACGAATGGAATTTTTATGATTTTCGTTTCCCATAGTCGCAACTTGAAAAATCTTCCATTTATTTTCCTGTTGATTTTTATGGTATTAGCCATTTTTTAAAATTTAAATTGAAGGTATCCGAAAAAAATATTTCGAAAAGTTTGTTTCGTATCACATAAAAGCATTATCTTTGTAGCCCTTTCCGATAAAAAATCGGGTGTTCGTTGAAGAGACAACGAACAGGATTAGAAAGATTGATAGATCCTAATGAATTGAAATTCAAAATCATTTCATTAAAAATTTTTTTTCGAAAAAAAAGATCGAAAGAATATTTGGATCGAAAGGAAATAGTATCTATCTTTGCACCCGCTTTTGAGGACGAACGGATTAATCCGGAGTTCGAAAGGAGAGATAAGAAGATCTTTGAAAACATTCCATACACGTTTTTTTTTAAGACAAAGCAGTATACAAGGCTTGTATCGGAAGATACAAGAGAGATTGGTACCCGTTCAATAGAAACGAAGGAACGACGGAATATAAAGGAAAAGAAGTCGTGACAAGAAGGAGCCGAATTTAAGTGGATTGACTCGTAAAGGGGTAAGGTTTTTTTAAAGAGTGAACAGAAGCCGAAAGATGGCAAGTTCAAGGGAACAAAAAAACAATATACAACGAAGAGTTTGATCCTGGCTCAGGATGAACGCTAGCGACAGGCCTAACACATGCAAGTCGAGGGGCAGCACGGTGTAGCAATACACGGGTGGCGACCGGCGCACGGGTGAGTAACGCGTATGCAACCTGCCTACTACAAGGGGATAACCCGTTGAAAGACGGACTAATACCCTATAACACAGGGGATCCGCATGGATATATTTGTTAAAGATTTATCGGTAGTAGATGGGCATGCGTTCCATTAGCTTGTTGGTGAGGTAACGGCTCACCAAGGCAACGATGGATAGGGGAACTGAGAGGTTGATCCCCCACACTGGAACTGAGACACGGTCCAGACTCCTACGGGAGGCAGCAGTGAGGAATATTGGTCAATGGACGAGAGTCTGAACCAGCCAAGTCGCGTGAAGGAAGACGGCCCTACGGGTTGTAAACTTCTTTTGTAAGGGAATAAATAGTCTTACGAGCTAAGACGTTGCAGGTACCTTACGAATAAGGATCGGCTAACTCCGTGCCAGCAGCCGCGGTAATACGGAGGATCCGAGCGTTATCCGGATTTATTGGGTTTAAAGGGTGCGCAGGCGGCATGTTAAGTCGGCGGTGAAATTTTGCAGCTCAACTGTAAAAGAGCCTTCGAAACTGGCAAGCTTGAGTGTGGATGAAGTAGGCGGAATTTGTGGTGTAGCGGTGAAATGCATAGATATCACAAAGAACACCGATTGCGCAGGCAGCTTACTAAACCATAACTGACGCTCATGCACGAAGGCGTGGGGATCAAACAGGATTAGATACCCTGGTAGTCCACGCAGTAAACGATGATTACTGGCTGTTTGCGATACAATGTAAGCGGCTGAGCGAAAGCGTTAAGTAATCCACCTGGGGAGTACGTTCGCAAGAATGAAACTCAAAGGAATTGACGGGGGCCCGCACAAGCGGAGGAACATGTGGTTTAATTCGATGATACGCGAGGAACCTTACCCGGGCTTGAAATGCATCTGACGTATTCGGAAACGGATATTCCCTACGGGGCAGATGTGTAGGTGCTGCATGGTTGTCGTCAGCTCGTGCCGTGAGGTGTCGGCTTAAGTGCCATAACGAGCGCAACCCTCATCGTCAGTTACCATCAGGTAAAGCTGGGGACTCTGGCGAGACTGCCATCGTAAGATGCGAGGAAGGTGGGGATGACGTCAAATCAGCACGGCCCTTACGTCCGGGGCGACACACGTGTTACAATGGGTGGTACAAAGGGCAGCTACCTGGCGACAGGATGCTAATCTCCAAAACCACTCTCAGTTCGGATCGGAGTCTGCAACTCGACTCCGTGAAGCTGGATTCGCTAGTAATCGCGCATCAGCCACGGCGCGGTGAATACGTTCCCGGGCCTTGTACACACCGCCCGTCAAGCCATGGGAGCCGGGGGTACCTGAAGATCGTAACCGATAAGGAGCGATCTAGGGTAAAACTGGTGACTGGGGCTAAGTCGTAACAAGGTAGCCGTACCGGAAGGTGCGGCTGGAACACCTCCTTTCTGGAGAACGGCCATCACCCTGTCCATACGGGGGCGGCAATATTCACGGGGAGAAAGCCTTACAGACCAAAGGGCGAGACAGGAAACTTGAAGGAAGCTCCTGTCGCGATTTATCCGTTCCTGAAAGAAGAAAGTGGGACGGGGTATCAAGGAAAAACGATACTGCGGAGGAAAAAAGAAAAACGATGTATGAAACATACAGCTCTCGTAAGACAGCTCCCGCAAGAGAGAATCTTGGATAAGAAGCATCTCCGGAAAAAACAGGATCAGACAGACCGTTTTTTTAGAGGGAATGCCGAAGAAGGGGAGAAGGAACGGGAAAGGAGACATGTCCCGGTAAAGGGAATACCTTTCGAGGGGGGAGATGCCGACAAACAAACCAGCCAGTCCTATAGCTCAGTTGGTTAGAGCGCTACACTGATAATGTAGAGGTCGGCAGTTCAACTCTGCCTGGGACTACGAAAAGGCAATGCATAATGGATAATGCATAATTCATAATGAAAAAAGGGAAAAGGATTTTAATTATGAATCATAAATTGTGAATTATGAATTCAATTATTCTGGGGATTAGCCCGGCCGGATAGAGCATTCCGATTATGTCGGAAGGGACAACGGTTCGAATCCGTTATTCTCCACCCGCAAAAGCAAGAAGAAACAGGTTGATTTGGAAGGAGAAAGGGCAGGACAGGAGAGTCCTGTGAGAGAAGAGAGCGAAACGCGAAGAGAGAGAAAAAAGGGAAAAAAAGTTTGAAAGCCGGACGGCGGCAAAAAGAAAACGGTTCGAATCCGTATCGGACGACAAGCCGGAAGGACGTACTGCAGGAAGTATCGTGCAGGAGGGACTGAAGGAAAAAGATCTTTGACATGATGTAGTAAAAAAAGTAAAACAAAGAGCAAGAAAGTAAAAGTAGAAACGCTAGTATTTATCAAGCCCGGCTACACGCAAGTGTAGAATCCGGACGGCGAAAGAA
>Ga0255343_1005565_pt1 | contig 11666 bp, 13 predicted proteins | sample wastewater_treat_4_FD_192413 | JGI IMG/M metagenome (GOLD analysis project Ga0255343, IMG submission 192413) | Wastewater microbial communities from Lulu Island WWTP, Vancouver, Canada - plant16 | ecosystem: Engineered > WWTP > Wastewater > Unclassified | place: Canada: Vancouver, British...
GTCAAGACCTTTACCCTTACGAACGCGCTGATTATTTTTGGATTGATGAAGAACGCGAGGGTTTGCCCATGCTTATCATCAACTACCGGCGGGCTTTCTTTCCTCACCTACATATTTCCATTGAAGACGTTGAACCAACTCTGATTCGCCTTTATCTCCGCAAATTTATTGAAGAAGAAGAGCACCAGAAAACTTTTGCCGAGGAGATTTCCGATCTTTTGGGATTTTAGGTTTTCCTTTTATTACTTCTGAACTTTTAACTTTCATTGGGGGCGAAGTGATTCGCTTTTTTTGTAATTTGTGGTAAATTAAATCTGCCCATCCCCTCACAGTTTAATGGACCCCGTGGTTGGGGCAACGGGGCGAGAAGTGGAGTTGAGGTAAGTTTAGAGATAGTTCTTTTGTAATCAAAATATGTAAAATGCCCCTGTAGTTTAATGGATAGAACGCAGGATTGCGGATCCTGTAATCGAGGTTCGATTCCTCGTGGGGGCACAAAAAAAACGAAAAGAAACAAATCAAAAACCACCTCGCCTTTTGGCGAGGTGGTTTTTGATTTGTTTAAACGTTAGCTTTTTTAATCATTTTGGCCAGACGGGATTTCTTGCGCGCGGCGGTGTTTTTCTTGATAACTCCCCTTTTGGCCGCCTTATCAATCGCCTGGTAAGCCGAAGACAACTTGGCGCTGGCGCCCTTGGCATCTTTGGCTTCTGTCAGTTTTTTGATTTCTTTGATTTCGCTCTTCATCGCTTTGGCGCGTCGGTCGTTGAACAATTTCTTCTGTTTAGAACCACGCAAAGCTTTTTGAGCTGATTTGGTAATTGGCATACCGTCACAGAATACAAGAATTACCAAATAATTGCAAGTGTTCCGGCGACAAGGTATTATTGATTTATGATTGGGCAACTCAAAGGGGAAATCAGCTACAAAGAAGAGCGTTTTGTTATTTTAAACGCCGGCGGTGTCGGCTACAAAGTATTTGTTACGCCGGAAACCGGCCAAAACTTAAAAGAAAAAACGACCGCCAGTCTTTGGACCCACTTGGTTGTTCGCGAAGACGCCTTGGACCTTTACGGCTTTCTCGCCAAAACCGAACTGCAATTTTTTGAACTCCTCATCAGCGTTTCTGGCGTCGGCCCCAAAAGCGCTTTGTCGGTTTTGTCGTTAGCTCCCCCGGACGTCCTCAAAAAGGCCGTCTCCGCCGGTGATTCTTCTTATCTGACACAAGTTTCCGGCATCGGACGCAAAATTGCCGAGAAAATCATTCTTGAATTGAAAGACAAGGTCATCAACATTGTCGGTCCCGATGACAATGTTGACCTCACCCAAGAAACTGAGGCGCTCCAAGCCCTTGAAGCGCTCGGCTACTCCACTCGCGAGGCTCGCGAGGCCCTGCGCCGAATCCCAGCCGACATTGCCACGACCGAAGACAAGGTCAAAAAAGCGCTCAAAAGTTTGCAAAAATAAAAACAAATGTTGGACAAAATTTTACATTGGATAAAAAAATTTATTCCGCGCCGGCTCTTTGCCAAAGCCCAGCCTTTTTATCATTATCTGCTGGCTTGGCTAGGCGCGGTTATTTACCGCTTTCCCGCTCGTCGCCTGAAAGTCATTTTTGTGACCGGCACCAAAGGCAAAACCAGCACCACGGAAATTTTGTCCACTATTCTAACCGCCGCCGGACACAAGGTTGCTTCTACTTCCACGCTGCAATTTAAAATCGGTGACAAAATTGAGCGCAACCTCTACAAAATGAGCATGCCGGGACGGATGTTTATGCAAAAATTTCTCCGGCGCGCGATTTCGGCCGGCTGCGACTTTGCCGTGCTGGAAGGCACTTCAGAAGGCGCCAAACTTTTTCGTCATAAATTTATAGATTGCGATGCTCTGATTTTTACCAACCTCTCCCCCGAACACCTTGAGTCGCACGGGTCTTTTGAAAAATATCTGGACGCCAAATTGGAATACGCGCGCGCGTTGGAAAAAGCAAAAAAGACGCCGAGATTTTTGGCGGTAAATTCTAATGACAAAAAGGCCAAAAAATTTGCCGAGTTGGCGCCTTCAGTCAAGCTGCTTGAATTTTCCCTAACGCAAGCCGAACCCTGGGAGACCAGCGCAAGCGGTTCCAAACTGACTCTCGCCAATGAAACTTTAGAAACCAGCTTGACTGGTGAATTCAATATCTTAAATATTTTGGGCGCCGCCACCCTCGCCAAAGCTTTTGGCGCGACCAATGAGGATATCAAGAAAGCGTTGGCGGAACTTGGCAAAATTCCCGGCCGAATGGAAAAAGTTGTTTCGGATAACTCCAAACAAGATTTTGACGTCATTGTAGACTATGCCCATACCGCCGACTCCCTCGCCAAAGCCTACGAAGCCTTGGGCAATCGCCGTAAAATTTGTGTCTTGGGCAGCTGCGGCGGCGGTCGCGATAAATGGAAACGTCCACAAATGGGCCAGGTCGCCAATGATTATTGCGATTACATTGTTCTCACTAACGAAGACCCTTACGACGAGGACCCGGAACAAATCATTCAGGAGGTGGCCCAAGGAATTGCCAAACCTTATGTTAAAATTTTAGACCGCCGTGAAGCGATTCGCGCCGCCCTGACAGAAGCCAAATCAGGCGACGTGGTCATTATTACCGGCAAAGGCACCGACCCCTACATCATGGGCCCCAATGGCAAGAAGACACCTTGGAGCGACTATGAAGTGGCTAAAGAAGAATTGAGCGCGAAACTATGCAGGCCGAACGCGGACTAAAATACAGACAACGCACTTATCTACCCATCTCGCCGTAATTCATTTAACTATTAAACTTTTTCTGACTGACACCCATTCTGCCTTCGCCAATTTAATGGCTAGGTCCGTCCTAGCCAAACCCTTATTTTAAGCCAGTTTCAACAGGCGGGTGTGTTGAGCCGTTTGTTTTTTCTATCTCTACTCATATTATAATCACTCCTCTTATTTTACATTTTAGTTTTTCCATCTTACACTACCCCTAACCTTCTTTGTTTTTTGATTTTACACTTTAATTTAAAACCTTTTTCTTTTTAACATTTTACCTTTTAATCTTTACATTTTACATTAGCATTTATGCCCGAACTCCCCGAAGTTGAAACTCTCAAACGCGAACTGAGCAAAGTTCTGCCCGGTCGACAAATAAAAAAGACGGAGATTTTGTGGTGGAAGACAGTCTCCCCTCTCTCGCCCGAAGAATTTGCCGAACAAACGATTGGCAAAAAAATTGCCGGCGTCAATCGCCGCGCCAAAATGCTTTTCATCGATTTGGCCGATTCTACCGCCCTTGCCATTCACCTAAAAATGACCGGACAACTGATTTTTGAACCCCCCAAAGGGCGAGCCGTTGGCGGCGGACATCCTGACCAAGCCTTGAACAAAAAACAGCCCACCAAACACACACGATTAATTTTTACTTTTAAAGATGGTTCCAAATTATTTTTTAATGACTTACGCAAATTCGGCTGGGTTCGCTTGATGAATGATTCTCAAATAAAAAAACTGACAGCACCAATCGGTCTTGAACCCTTGTCTAAAATTTTTACCGACCAAGCTTTGCTGGGCATCTTTCACCGTTACCCCAACCGCACCATCAAACAGACGCTCCTGGATCAATCGCTGGTGGCCGGATTGGGAAATATTTATGTTGATGAAGCTTGTTTCGGCGCGCGCCTCTTGCCGACCAGGCGCAACAAAAACTTAAAGCCGACCGAAATCAAAAAACTGCGACAAACCATTATTGCCGTGCTTAAACTTTCCCTTCGCCACAAAGGCACTTCGTCTAAAAACTATCGTCGTTCAGACGGTTCGCTTGGCGGCTTTGTCCCCTTTCTCAAAGTTTATGGCCGCCAGCACGAACCTTGTAAAACTTGCGGCCAACCAATCCACAAAATCACCCACGCCGGCCGCGGCACTCACTTTTGCCCAAGTTGCCAAAAATAATTTTAAAAAGCTCTCTCAACCGCCCAGTTAATTAAAGTCAAAATAATCCCAAAAATAAGAGCCACCCAAAAGCCGGCAATCGTAAAACCAGGCACCACAAACGCCACCAAGAGAGCCAGCAGGGCATTGATTACCAACGTAAAAAGGCCCAGAGTGATAAGATTGATGGGGAGAGTCAAAATGACTACCAGCGGCTTAATGAGCGCGTTGACAACCCCAAAAACAACGGCCGCCACAAACGCTACCCAAAAACTGCTGACCGCCACGCCGGGCACCAAGTAGGCAGCAACGAGAATGATAATGGCCGCAATAACCCAGTTGATGATAATTTTCATGGTTTTTTAGGTTAACTTTAATAAATTTATAAAAACAAGGTTGTTTAAAGAAGCGATTAATCAAATATTCAGAGTTCTGAAGAGGATAATGCCGGCCGCCACCGCCACATTAAGAGACTCCTTTTTGCCTCGCATCGGAATCTCAATCACCTGACAACATCGCCTTAAAATCTTTGGGGGCAAACCCTCAGCCTCGTTGCCAAAGATAAAAGCAGTTTTTGTTCGGGGTTTAAACTTTTTGTAATCAATTGCCTTGGTTGCTTGTTCAACCGCCACCAGGTCAAAGCCCGCGCGCGCCAACCGGCGCAAAAGTTTTTGGATATCTTCGGCTTTTTCCCAAGGCATGGCTTGTTCCGCGCCCAAGGCCGTCTTGTTTATTTGCTTGTTTACTCGGCCAAATTTGTCCATTGGCGCCGGCGTATAACCAGCCAACCAGACTTTTGTTATCCCCGCGGCATCAGCAGTTCGCAAAATAGAACCGACATTTAGAGCGCTCCGAATATCCGGCAAAACAACAACTATCTCTTTTTGGGGTTTTTTAAGCGCCATTAATAGCAATATAACACAGCCAAAAGATTTGAAAAACTCAAAAAATCTGTTATTATTTATGCGCGACACAAATATACGAATGGAACGAATTTAATATGCCCTGTTAGCTCAGCCCCGACGCTCAGAGGGTCGGGACGAGTAAGTTACGTAAAGTTTGTGATTAAGTAAAGTAAGTATTGTTATGTAAATTATCATTAGCCCTGTTAGCTCAGTTGGTAGAGCAGCTCCCTTTTAAGGAGACGGTCGGGGGTTCGAATCCCTCACAGGGCACATTAAAAAAATCGGCTTTAGGCCGATTTTTTTAATGTGCCCTGTAGCAAGTGAATTGATTCACTTGTGTTAGGGATTCGAAGACCGCAGCGATGCCGAGCCAACAGGCGAGGCCGCGAGGGGCGGCCTGCGAGTTTGCCGAGTGGCTGACGAGGCAAAACTTGTAGGCGAATCCTGGGCACAAAATTACGAAGAAAAATGTGCGAGCATTTTTCGACTATTGTTTTGTAGCCCTGTGAGGGATTTGTTACGTAGCCTGTTACGTAACAAGCTACGTAACAAATCTATACTCCCAATAGAATCTTCTCCAAACCAAACTCAAATTCTTCCGAGCCCAAATAAGTTTCGTGATAGAGGTCAACCAGTTCACCTGATAATTTTTCTAACTCCCACACCTCAAACTTCTGCGCGGCTCGTTTAGTTTTGTTTAAAACAAATGGTTTTAAGTTTAATTCTTTTTCGTTTTTGGTTTTTTTCACCAAAATCATGTTTTGCACTTGCCAGATTATTTTCCACAAGACCTCGTCTGCCGAGACACCGGACAAGAGCGCCTCTTCATAAAGAGTCCAGGCTTCATTTTTATCGCGCGCCGAAAAAGCATCAACGATTGAATAAATGTTAAATTCCGACGGCGGCAAAACGGAAAATTCCTGAGCCTTAACCGCCACCTTCTTAATTTTTTCTATCTCCTGATGTCTTTTTTTCCATTTATCTTTGTCTTCAAAAGAAGCGCCTTTACCCAACAATTCCTCTTCTTCTAAAAACAGAAAGATGTTTTCTGATTCCGCGATGTCGGTTAGACGCGCTAAAATAAATTCTTTGGCCGCTTTATCTTTTATCTCTTTCAATAAGTTATCACCAGCGACCACAAAACGGCGAACAAAAAGTGTTTGACCAAATATTAACTCTTCAAATTCGGAACTTGAAAAGTTTTCTGCGCTTAATTTAAAAAAGGTTGCTTCGGGTTGTTTGCGCAAAATTGAATGGGCCAAAGCCAGGTGTTTGTCTCGTGTCTTTTTTTTATCAGAACCATAAGTAAGGTAGAGCATAGGATAATGTAAAATTTAAAAATTAAAATCGAAGATAAAAAGTTCTAATAATTTTACATTTTAAATTTCAAGGCTGATGCCGACCGGACAATGGTCAGAACCAAGCTGCGTATCCAAAATAAACGCGTCTTTGACATTTTTCCGGAGTGACTGACTTACCCAAAAATAGTCTATCCGCCAGCCGATGTTCCTGGCGCGCGCTTGGAACTTATAACTCCACCATGAATAGATGTTTTCTTGGTCGCCATGAACTAGCCGGAAGGTATCCACCAATTCCGCCACCGCGAATCTGTCGGCCCAACGGCGCTCTTCGTTGGTAAAACCAGGGTTGCCAACATTGTCTTTGGGGCGAGCCAAATCAATTTCCCGATGCGCGACATTAAAATCGCCGCAAGTAACCACCGGTTTTATTTTTTCTAACTGCTTCACGTGCTGGAGCCAGCGGTCATTAAAATCTTCTTTTAAAGTCAGGCGCGACAAGTCGTGGCGCGCGTTCGGAAAGTAGGTGTTAACAAAAAAGAATTTTTCAAACTCCAAGGTCAACACCCGACCCTCTTCATCGTTCCCATTGGTTTTGCCGGGCGCGACAAAACCCTTACCGATTGCCAGCGGCTCTACCTTGGCAAAAACCGCCGTGCCGGCGTAGCCCGGTTTCTGGGCCGGATGCCAATATTCGTTATAAATCTTAAAATCAAATTCCGCCTTTTCTCTCGCGCTGTTAGAAATTTTTATTTCCTGCAAACCCAAAACGTCAGGCTGGACTTCGGCCAAAAACTCTTCAAAAAAACCGCTTTTTACGGCCGCGCGAATGCCGTTTACATTCCAAGAAAATAGTTTCAGGGGCTTAGTCATAATCTAATCTTAGCGGTAATTCTTAAGAATGGCAAAGTCTTTTTTTAAGTCATCAATCAGAGCTCGATTATAAATCGCCGCGGCTGGATGATAAAACGGAATAACCACAATTGGCCCATAGGGAGCCTGGACTGAAAAAATTTTGCCGTGAAGTTCGCTGATTGACTTCAACGCTTCCGGCGCGGTAAATTTTTCCAAAATATAGCGCATAGAAAAACGACCCAGGGTGGCGATAACTCGCGGCTCAATAATCTCAATTTGCCGGTCAAGGAACGGGCCATAACAGGCGATCTCTTCCGGCAATGGGTCCCGATTTTGTGGCGGTCGGTCTTTGATAATATTGGTCACGTAAACTTCCGCGCGGTTAATTCCGACACCGGTCAACAAATCGTCCAAAATTTTGCCGGCCGCGCCGCAAAAAGGTCGCCCCGTCTTGGCTTCGTTACGTCCCGGCGCTTCACCGACAAACATAATTTTGGCTTCGTGATTTCCCTCGCCAATAACCGGAAAAAAATTATTTGCTTGTCGAAAAGAAAATAGCGGTGATTTTTCAAGCCCCAAAAGCTCGTTTTTAATGACTCGCAATTTTTCCGTTTTTTCTTTCAGGGTCATAGCCTTTAGCCCTTATCATCGCCACTGACTTTTTTTTGCAGACCGCTCACAAAATCACGTTGAATTATCCAAAGAACGGCAAAGATAAAAATCGTCAGACCGGCGGCAAGCAACGCCAGCCAGTAAAAACCAAAGCCGCAAGCCAAGCCAACGCCAGCGGCCACCCACATTCCGGCCGCAGTTGTCAGCCCCGTCACCTTGCCGGTTCTGGCCATAATCAAACCGGCCCCTAGAAAACCAACTCCCACTATCACCTGCGAGGCCATCCGCAAGGGGTCAAAGTTTATCACTCCAACCGTCTGCTCGGTAACCATTTTGGAAATAACCGCAAAAAGCGCCGATCCCAAACTAACCAAGGCGAAGGTTCTCATCCCCGCTACCTTGCCTGCCAAGTTGCGTTCGAAACCAAGGCAGACACCTAAAATAACCGCCAACCCCAAACTTAAAATTATTTCCCCGCCCGCTATTTCAAACATAAAAAATTAAAATTACTGCTATGTCTCTATTTTAAAATTTTTTACGAAAAAAAACAAAAAAACCGCCAGTGGCGGTTTTTTTGTTTTTTTGACTGTAAATTATTCAGCAACTTCGGAAGTGGTGGCAATTTCGTCAACAACCTCAACCTCGCCTTCCAAAACTTCCCCCGTGGCGCCTTCTAAGTCGGTCGTTTCTTCAACTGGAGTTTCAATCTCGCCTTCCGGAGTGGCCGGAGTTTGAGACTTGTACCAAACTACGCCAATGATAATCAAGATGATTATAATAGCGACAATAACGTAATTTTTCATGGATTATAGTGTTTGTTTTACTTTAATCGACCTTTGCTTGATTGCAAATTGTAACATTGCGATTTCATCATATAGTATTCGGCTTCATTAAGCAAGGTTTTTAAAGTGTGGAAAAAAGGCCACAACTTCATCAGGACGGCAATAATTGTTGTTAAAATCAACCTTTAGGCTAGCTCCAACCAAGAATCTCCAACATCAAAACTAACAGAAAGCGGCACGGGCAGTTCAATTGCTCCCTCCATCGCTGGACGGATTATCTTTTCCGCTTCAGTCACCTTGGCCTTGGTAACTTCATAAATCAATTCGTCATGAATTTGCAACAAAAGATGCGCTTCACCCCCCAAGCCTGCGGTTTGTAAATTTTTATCAACCTTAATCATCGCCAGCTTGATTACATCGGCGGCCGTTCCTTGGAGCGGCGCGTTCATCGCCATTCTTTCGGCCCCCGCCAAGATTTGCGGCAAACGCGATTTGAGCGCCGGCAAATAACGACGGCGCCCAAACAAGGTTTCGGTATAACCCCTCTGCTTGGCCAGGGCCACCACATTTGCGAAATACTTTTTTATTGTTGGAAAAGTGTCAAAATAGTTAGTCATGAATTGTTCCGCCTCTTGCCTGGTGGTACCCAGACTGGTTTTCAGAGCATTTACACCCATACCATAAATTATGCCGAAGTTTATGACTTTGGCGCGGCGGCGCATTTCTTTGGTAACCACCTCTTCTTTTACGCCAAAAACTTTAGCGGCGACCGATGAATGGACATCTTTGCCAGTTTTAAACACCTCCGCCAAACTGGGGTCGCCCGATAAAACCGCCAAAATACGAAGCTCAATCTGCGAGTAGTCAAAGGCCAGAAGCTTAAAGCCAGGGCGAGCCACAAAAGCGCCCCGCACAGCCGCCCCTAGACTGTCTCGGGTCGGAATATTTTGCAAATTCGGGTTGTTGGAAGACATCCGACCGGTCGTGGTGCCATTTTGGTTGAGAGTAGTATGAAGCGCGCTTTCGTTATCAAGCATGGATGGAATATTGTCTATGTAAGTGGAGAGCAGTTTTTGTAATTCACGATGCGCCAAAATCTTTTCAATAACCGGATGGGTCCCTTTTAGTTTTAGGAGTTCCGATTCGCGAGTGGACCGCGCGCCGGTGGCCGTCTTTTTTAGACCCTTGGCGGAAAGCCCCAGTTTGTCAAACAACACTTCGCCCAATTGTTTTGGCGAATTAAGATTAAAAATTTCACCGACAACTTCATAAATTTCATTTTCCAGCTTGGCTAACTTGTGATGGTAATCTTTGGCCAGGTTTTTCAAATAATTTGCGTCAACCAAAATACCTCGTTTTTCGGCTTTTTCAATTATCGGCAAAAGCGGCGCCTCAATCTCGGTCCAAACTTTATCTAACTTTTTCTTTTTCAGTTCGGCCAAAGCGAATTTTTCCGCTTCAAGCAAACTATCACAACCGGTAAATTGTCGGATATCTTCCCAAGTCGGTACCGTCAAATCAGAATTAAGAAGCCAAACCATCACTCCCACTCGACGAATATCTTGGGGGGCAAATTCAGTTTCGACCAAGTCTTTTGATTCGTCTTTTGGTTCATCTTTGGTTTTTAAACTCTTTATTCGCCCAATCAAGCTACGAAACTCCAACTCGGAAAAAATCTTTTCCACTGGCGCGGGCGAGAAAGTTTCCGGCCAAGTTTGCGCCGGCAAAGAAAAATCAATTGGCACATCCTGGCGAATTGTCGCCAGGGTTTTGGAAAAAATCGCTTCTTCTTCGTTTTCTTTCAACAAAGTGACGACCCGCGGCTTAATCCCCCTGTCGGCAAAAACCGCTTCGTCTTGTTTTAGTTTTTCAAAAATATTCTCCACCGAACCAAACTCTTGGATAAGCGTGGTCGCTGTTTTATCACCAATTCCGGGCACGCCGATAATATTGTCCGATGGATCGCCTTTGAGACCTTTAAAGTCCGCGACCAAAGACGGTGCGAATCCATAACGTTCCCGAACCGCCTTTTCGTCATAGGTTACCGTGTCGGTCAAACCTTTACGCAAAGTGTAAACTACCACTTCGTTGCCTCGGACCAATTGCAGAGTATCCATATCGCCCGAGGCAATAATGATTTGCAAATTTTTTTCATCCTTCAATTTTTCTACGATTGTGCCGATAACATCATCCGCCTCAAAACCTGCCGCGTCATAAATCGGAATACCAAAAGCGGCAAAAATATCGCGCGCTCGAATAAGTTGAGCAATCAATTCTTCTTCGGCTTTCGGCCGTCCGGCTTTGTAACCCTCGTAAACTTGCTTGCGAAAAGTGGCCTCCGCCCGGTCAAAACAAGCGGCTAAATAATCGGGCTTAAAATCGGCAATAATGCGCATCAGCATTGTTGATACACCATAAAGGCCACCCGTCGGCTCACCCTGGCTGGAGGAAAAGTCGGGCAAGGCGTGGTAGGCGCGATGAATAATCGCATGCGCGTCAAACAAAACAAGTTTTTTGGTCTTTTCCGTCACTGCTTTTAGTATAACGTAAAAAAGAAAAATAAGAGAAACATCCCAAGACTTTCAAAATGATTAGGTTTTTAGGTTGCAGATATGGCGATTTTGAAAAACCGATTAGAAACTGATTTCTCTGGAAGAATCGTCAACAAACTTAAAGTTTATCTTGTAAACATCGGCTGGGATTATATCTTTTACCTTTTCCGGCCACTCCAACAAAATCAGATTCTCGGGGTTGGCAATAATCTCATCCCAAGACAGAGCCAAGAGATCGCGACCGCTGTTCAAGCGATAAGCGTCAATGTGGATAAGCTGTTTATAACCGGTTGAAATCCCCCCACGCCCGGCTGGCGGTAGTTTATACTTTTTTTCAATAACAAAAGTTGGGCTGGTAATTTTTGCCTTTATCCCCAATATTTTGCCCACCATTTGCGTAAAAGCGGTTTTGCCGGAGCCCAAATCTCCAGCCAAAGTTACCAAGGTTGCCCGTTTGCCTTTTTTTAATTTCTTCAGAAAATCATCGGCCAAACTCTCTAAATCAGTCAAACTTTTTACCATTTTTTTCATAGCGTCATTTTATAAGTTGGGCTGGAAAAAAGCAAAAAAGGGAGACCCTAATATCTTTCCAATTTAAACCAAGAGCATAAAAAATAACTGAAAATTAAGAAAAAGAAAAGGGCGCGCGAGCGAAGCTCGCACGCCTTGAGACGCATGTCATCTCGACCGATAGGTCGGAATAGGATACCCGACCATACT
>Ga0255343_1005567_pt1 | contig 11664 bp, 7 predicted proteins | sample wastewater_treat_4_FD_192413 | JGI IMG/M metagenome (GOLD analysis project Ga0255343, IMG submission 192413) | Wastewater microbial communities from Lulu Island WWTP, Vancouver, Canada - plant16 | ecosystem: Engineered > WWTP > Wastewater > Unclassified | place: Canada: Vancouver, British...
GATTTTTACGGCTTCTTCACAATAATGATTGGCGTTCGTATGCATATAAGACAGCGCGGCTGCGTATGTGAAATAGTAAATGACACTTGTTCCCGATAAAGGCAATCCGGATATTTCGATTAAAGGATTGCCGGGATCATCGCATTCCCGGACGGCGCAACTTTCAACTGCGCCGCATCCATAGGTGGCACACTTCAAGGCTTCAATAGCAGCTTCATAGTTGCGGGCTTTATAGTAGTTTACGCCCAACCGTCCATAGACATCGGCGTTGTAAGGGTTGATGCTGAGGGCTTTTTTGATATTAATTCCGGCTGCATAGAAGTCACCTGTTTGGGAATAGGTGTTGCCGATCGCGAGGTAAGGCAGCGGGTCGTTGATTCCAAGCTGGTCATTAATTCGGGCTGCTTTTGAGAACATTTCAAGTGCAATATCGTATTCCTGAATCTGGCGCCAGTTGACGCCGATTCGGATTTGCAGAAAGGTCATGTTAGGAGAAAGTGCGAGTGCGCGATTATAGGCATCGATAGCGCTGCGGTATTGCCCGTAGGATTCCAATAGGTTGCCCTGAACCCGATAAACATCGAACATATCACTGTTGTTTGCGGTACCATATTCCAATGCCTGGCTGAGCATTTGCTCAGCCCGCTCATAATTTGCCTGGTCCAACAGGATTTCCGAATAGAACGCATAAGCCATTGCATTTCGCGGACCGTAATCCACTGCCCGGCGGATATAGGATTCGGCGGTAGCCATGTTGGTTTCAACCATGTCGGCACCGCAAATGTCTTTGTCCGCGTACCAAAGATAAACCATCGCCAAAACGGCATAGATGTCCGAATTTTCTTTAAAGATTTCCAGCGAGCCTTCCAACAGTTTGATCGCTTTTTCCAGGGTCTCCTTTTTTTCTATGTCGGTTGTTTGAGAGGCTGTCATATAAGCTAGTGCCCGTCCCTGCTTCCAAATATATTCCGGATTGGTCGGTTCCAAAGCGGCTGCAGCTTGGTATGCTTCAACGGCTTTTTCCAGGTTTCCCGCCACAAATTGAGCTTCCGCTTCCATGGCATATGAAGCTGCATCGCGAGTGGGAATGGCGGTGGGTTTCCACGGGGAAACAATCTTTCCGGTTAAAACTCCTTTGAGCAGAAAAAAGCTAAAGAGGCAGAGGAACATTAACAAAATAACCACTCCGGGATTGGAGCGGTTCTTATGTTTGAATTCCAAATTTTTACCGGTTAAATTCATGAAACAGTTTGATCGATTTAGTTATCGGCCGCTTTCAAGACAGCCGTTTTCATCATTTCCGTATGCGCAATACCAGCAAGTTCCTCCGTAAAAGGTGTCCCCAACAAAACAGCTCGCGTTATAAATGCCAATCAGATACCCTTTTTTATCCGAAATATATTCTCCCCCGATAAAACAGGTATCGTCGCTGACAAAATATCCAGCTCGTTGACACTTTTCAAAAGTATCGATATCCTGCGGCGGATTCAGAATCCCGTTGTATTGGATCATTTTCTGGTATGTGTTTGTGCGAATATTCTGACAAATTTGCGCAGTCTGCTGCGCCGATGAAACGGACGGTTCGAAATTCTGATAAGCCGAATTGAATTCCTGAATAAATTCCGGGATAAATGGACCGATCAAATAGTTAAAATTGCTGATCGCAACTTCGAACTGGGATTTGACGGAATCAAAATTGCCGAAATTATTTTGAGCGGCTTGACTGGCAAAATCACTCAGATTCTGACATTCCACAGCCATTAAATTTAAAGCATATTGCGCCATATCAGGTGCCACCGGCGGACGATCCTCCGCAGACACAGGATAAATAAACGAACAAATTGCCATTCCAAGAAGAGTAAGTATTGTTATTCTCTTTCTCATTTCTCACTCCGACTACTATTTCTTATTTATTATACGGTATTGAAGGGAGAAAAGTTTACTTTTTTTAAGAAACTTTTAAAAAAGACCAAAGAGCATTTTTGATCGTTTTTTGTATTATGGCATCGAAACAATTTTTCCGCATGAATTCCTTTCGAGTACGATTACCCGAAGGAGAGATATTATTCACGGTTTGATTTTTTGACGGTGAAACCTGATCTATTCGATCTTATAATTCCGGTTATGAAACATTGTTTAAATTGTTATCGAAAAATACCCAATGATGCGAAAATCTGTCATTATTGCGGCGCTCCGCAAGCTGAAAAGGAAGCATTTCCGGGGAAAAAGTTTTTACGTTGTCCGAATTGCATGTCTTATTTTTATGACGAAGAACACGGTTGTCAAAACTGTGGCTATTCCCCTAAAAAGCCTAAGAAAAAAGGGACTTGGCTTTTAGCGGTGATGGCGGTTTTGATTGTCTTATTCATTTTTTGGCAGTTGGGGTTTTTATCGGATTTGTCAAGTATGGAGAAGAAAGCCAATGTCGTTCAAACCGCCTCATTGATGGCGGATGAACAATCGCCCGCGGAAATTGAAACAAGCGAAATGGAAGCGGATGTCTTATCGGCTGATGCGATTGAAAACGGGCGATCGACGGAAGAAGCGGATCCGGACGCATCCGTCGAGGGAATTTCGGCGACGGCGATGAATTCACCCGTTCCAATGACGGCTACGCCGGTTCCGTTTCAATGTAACGGTACCGATAATCGGCTGACGAAAGGAATGACCGGAAAGATTATCGCAGGCGGGAATCCGGTTAAGGTTCGGATGCAGCCATCCACCGGCGGGGAATCGGTGAGTGTGCTTTACGGCGATGAGCTGTTTACTGTTTTGGATGAGAAGCCGGTCTGTGCGGAGGGCTATCTTTGGATAAAAATCAAATTAGAAAAAGCGGATTTGGAAGGATGGACGGTTGAGGCGGCCGATCGGAATTATTGGCTGATGCCATTGGATCTTACGGCTGCTACAGAAACACCGGCAGATTAGATTCGGGAAAACTTTCCCCGATTTTCTTAAGTTCTTATATAATGAAATCGTATAAATTCATTCCGGTTTTGATTGATTTGATAAGGAGAAACTTATGGCGACAAATGATTCCGAAAAGTTTTATTTAGGGAAAGTATATAATGAGCAAGGGAACCTAACGGATGAAAAACTCCTTTACGATCCTCAGGATTTGGTGACTCATTGCATGATTACCGGCATGACCGGTTCGGGGAAAACGGGATTGGGAGTCATTTTGCTGGAGGAAATGGCTCGAAAGAACATTCCCGCGATTGTCATCGACCCGAAAGGTGATTTGACCAACCTGATGCTCCATTTCCCGGAATTGCGAGCCGAAGACTTTGAACCTTGGATCGATCCGGAAGCTCCAGTTCGGGAAGGGAAATCACTGTCGGAAATCAGCGCGGAGACAGCCGAAGCATGGAAGAACGGGTTATCCGAATGGGGGCTGGGCAAAGAGGATATTTCTGAGTTGGAAAAGGTTTCTTACACAATATTTACACCCGGATCCACCGTCGGAAATCCGATCAATATCCTGTCTTCCTTTGAAGCACCCGAAACGCCGGTGAAAGAAGGGGATGAGTTTATTCGAGAGGAAATCGCAACCACCGTAACCGCTTTACTGGATCTGATCGGAATCAGCAACATCGATCCGCTTCAAAGCCGAGAGCATATTTTGCTTTCAAGCATTATCGAGCAATATTGGGATATGGGAAAAAGTATTGATATCGAAGAAATGATCGCCGCCGTAAATGATCCGCCCTTTGAGAAATTGGGCGCTTTACCTGTCGATAAAATGTATCCTCCCAAAGATCGATTCCAGTTATCTCTACTGCTGAATAATTTTTTGGCATCTCCGTCCTTTCAAAATTGGAATAAAGGGCCGAATTTGGATATCGGAAAGTTGCTTTATACAAATGACGGAAAAGCCCGAATGAATGTTTTTTATCTGCAACACCTTAATGATCATGAGCGGATGTTTTTTGTGACAATGCTGTATTCTCAAATCGAATCTTGGATGAGACAGCAGCCCGGAACGGGGAATCTGAAATTGGGGGTTTATTTTGACGAAATCGCGGGATATCTGCCGGCGACTTCGAATCCGGCTTCCAGAAACGTGATTATTCGTTTATTGAAACAGGCGAGAGCTTTCGGTGTCGGGATGATTCTTTCCTCTCAGAACCCGATCGATTTTGATTATAAAGCGCTGTCGAACGCGGGCACCTGGTTTATCGGACATTTACAGACGGCTCAAGATGTAAAGCGTTTGATTGACGGTCTTGCCACCAATGACGGAGGAATCGATCAAACGGAAGCGAAAAGACGGATTTCCGCATTGAAAAACCGCCAATTTCTATATATGAACGTACATACGCCCGGATTAAAGGTTATGACGACTCGTTGGACATTAAATTATTTAGCCGGTCCGTTGACGCGAAACAGGATTCCTTTATTAATCGAAAAGGGTCTCAGCGAGCGTGTCGATACCGTAAGCCCCGTAATGAATGTCAACGAAGCTGTCGCAGAATTGGCGGACACCAGTCAGAATCAAGAAGAAGATCAAGGAGAAGCGAAAATGTCCGAGGAAAAAGCCAAGGAAGTCCAGCCCGAAGGCACCAAACCCAAAATCGCAGCGAATATAAATGAATATTATCGCAGAGCGGAAAAAACAGCAGCGGAAGTCGGTGCACCGGCCGAAGAAATCACTTATCTTCCGGCATGGATCGCGCAAGCCGAAGCGCGAATTCTTCAACCGAAATATAATCTGGATTTTATCGATAAAAAAGCAGTTTTGATTGACGAACCGGACATCCGTGGCGTTTCCATTAATTGGCGGGAATATGAAACGGAACCTTTCGACGAAAAAACGGTTCAAAGTCGACCGCAATATGCTGATGCGAAATATGAACAGCCGCCTGAATGGATGTCGGATTCAAGCAGTGTTCGAAGTCGCGAGAGCGATTTTCTCGATTATGTCTATCGGGAGGGAATCGTAAAGATTCGCGCAAACAAACCGTTGAATGTTTATGCCGCTCCGGATGTGACTGAAGAAGATTTTATTGCGATGTGTAAAGGAAAAGTGGCTGAAGCTTCACAAAACGAAAAAGATAAGTTGGCAAAAGCATACGAAAATATCGTCGATCGTATGGAGACGAAAATACGCAAAGCGGAAGCCGATGTAGCCGACAAAACCGATAAAGTGAAGAGCAAGAATATAGAAAAATATGGTGCATTCGGTGAGCTGGTCATCGGAATGTTTACCGGCAGAAAACGATCCGTTTCTACCTCCATCAACAAATATGGGCAATCGACCAATGCGGATAACGCACTCGAAAAAGCCCAACTTGTGTTGGATGAGCTGAAAGCCGACCTTGAGCAGCAAACCGAGGAATTTAAAAAGCAAATAGCCGAAGTGGAAGAAAAATGGAATAAGATGGCCGAAGAAACGGACGAAGTGACAGTCACCCCGATGAAAAAAGATATCTTTATCGATTATTTCGGCATCTTATGGCTTCCATACTATACCGACGAGAACGGAAAATTCGTAAAAGCTTTCTGAGTTGCCGGCATTCTCTTTCGGTTCAGAAAACCATTCAAAATCCGCTTCCCTATCGATTGGAGCGGATTTATTTTTAAAGGATTGTGACTCGAATCCGTGCCGATTAAAAAAATCGGGTGATTTTCAAATTACAATATAGATATATGGACATCGAAGAGACCCAACCCATCAGACCCAAACGCGGGAATCCGTATGTGACATTCCCCGATTTTTCACCCTCCGTACCGGCCGAACCCGGCATTGCGGTTCCCACGGAATTAAACAGGGAATCGGAGAGTCGATTTGTACCGCCTCCTTATCCGCCGGTGCCTGTTTCGTCGGAAATGGCAAAAGCATTATCCGCCGAAATAAAAAGCCGCAAGATCCAATTTTTGACGCATTTTACCCGCCTTGAAAACCTCGCTTCCATTTTAACCTACGGGCTGCTTCCGCCCAACCAATTAAAATCGGAAGGACGGACACGATTTGTTCGCTTTAATCCGCCTTATCTGCCGGGATATTGGCAAAATGCAATCAGCTTTAATATTTCCTTTCCGAATTATCGTTTGTTCTATAATCTTCAGGAACAACGGGGATATGATTGGGTGGTTCTGCTTTTCGATATTAACATTTTATTGAGCCAACCGTTCTATTACTTCATCTATCCGGCTGCCAATTTAATTCATACCCCTATTTTTGCGACCGAAATTTCACCGAAATTACAAACTTTTGAGGCATTTGAAGAGTTGTTTCAGGATACGGAGAATGTCCGCCGGGCTTTTTTGCAAATTCCCGATTGCTATCCCACCCACCCTCAATCCGAAGTGTTGACATTTCAACCGGTAAGTGTCAACGCTCTTTTGGAAGTTCATTTTTACAACGATTACAAGTTTAATCAGTGGTTTATGCAGAATACCGCATTGGCGATGACGATGGATAAAAATATCTGGCAAGTGAGCCTTGAATTTTTTTCACCGCGTTGTGATTATTTAAATTGGAAATCTACCCAACGATAATTTTTTCATAACTATATTCATAGAACTTTGATATATTTCCGACCGAATTCCTGAAAGGTATTGGTATAATGGCGGATGTGAAAAACAATTTCCCGGAGCACAATAAATATCGATGACTTGCAATCTGCAATTTATTCAATCCATTAATCAGGGTTTCGTTGAAATTCTGGGAAAAGACGATTGGGATGATTTTCAATTGTTTTTGAAAGACTCATCCGAATCGGGAAGTTGTATGCAGTATCTGTCGATGATGCAAAGTTATTTATCGCAAAAGTTCGGTTATTGCGAATCGGAAGGGATCGCAATCTGTATTGGGAAGAATGCTTATCATCCGATTAAGATTGCATTTGAACCGATCCTCCATTTTCAGGAGGTTGATTTTCGATTTCTTCCCCATCACAAACGAATTAAAATCGCTTTAGAACGGTTGGTCGAGAGAGTATATAAGCCGGTGGGAATCCCGATTATGTCCCTCGGAACGGAAGGGAAAGATTCTTGGACAATTAAGCCAGACGGTTCTATCCATACTTTTCCGGTCCAAATTCTAAACGGAATTCTTCAGGAAATGTTGCTGGATGTTTCCGGTGGGCATTTTTTTTCAACCGAAATTCAAGAAGATGAGCAACAGAATATGATCATTCTGACTTTTGGAACAAGTCCGATCGGTCATTAAATGACTGGAATTTCATCGGATAGCGAAATTATTAAATAATCCGGAAGATTTTTCGGAAACAAGGAGTCTAATATGAAAAAGGTTTTACCGCTGGTTCTTGCAATTTTGAGCTTATTTTGTATTTCCCCCGTTCACGCGGAAGAGGATGTTTTGAATGTATTAACCTACAGTTCTTTTGCCGTCAGCGAAGATGTTATTAAAGAATTTGAAGCTGAAAACAATGTGAAAGTTCAGTTTATTGAGGGTGGGGATACGCCTTCCATTGTGAATCGTGCAATTCTCACGAAGAATTCCCCGATTGCCGATGTCATAGTCGGAATGAACGATATTTTATTGACACGAGTTCTTAAAAATGAAATTCTTGAACCATATGAATCGCCGGAATTGAAGAATATTCCTGATGAATTTAAACTGGATTCCACCTTTGGTGCGTTACCGTTCGATTATGGGCATGTCTGTATTAATTACGATACCACTTATTTCACAGAGCATAATTTAGCGATACCTACCTCCCTTGACGATTTGATTTCGGAACCGTACAAAGGGCTTTTGGTCGTTGAAAATCCGACTTCTTCGGGTCCGGGACAGGCTTTTTTCCTGACTACCATCGCCGCGTACGGCGAAGACGGATTTGTCGATTACTGGAATAAATTGTTAGCTAATGATGTCCAAATTGATAATGATTGGTCTAGTGCTTATTACACCAGTTTCACGGCTGGAGGCGGAAACGGTCCGCGCCCGATGGTCGTTTCATATGATACCAGCCCGGCTGCTATTCCTTTTTACTCGGAGACTCCGATGGAGACGGCGCCAATAGCTGCCATCTTGGCAGACGGTATGTGCTATCGGACGATTGAATTTCTGGGAATATTAAAGGGAACCAAGAACCGAGAAATCGCCGAGAAGTTTGTGGATGCCATGCTGGGGAAACGTTGGCAAGAGGATTTGCCAGGGCAGATGTTTGTTTATCCTGTAAACCAAGAAGCTGTTTTACCTGAAGTTTTTGCAAAATTCGCGATTCAACCCGAAAATCCAGTTTCGTTGGATTCGGCATTAATCGAAGAAAAATACGAAGATTGGATTCAGGCTTGGAATGATGAAGTATTGGTTAATTACTAAACAGAAAGTAGAGAAATTATAAATGTCAATTGTATGCAGTGGCTCGGTAGCATATGATTATCTAATGCGTTTTCCCGGATATTTTCGGGATCAAATCCTTCCGGACCATTTGGACTCGATCAGTTTATCGTTTTTGGTGGATGAGATGGTCCGGCTACAAGGCGGAGTGGCTCCGAATGTCTGTTACAGCTTGGCTTTATTGGGAGAAAAGCCGATCTTGTTTGCTGCGGTCGGGGAAGATTTTGATCAATATCGAAAATGGCTGGAAGATCGGGGAGTTGATTGCCGCTTTGCTCGCGTGATTCCGGGTAAGTTTACCGCTTCTTTCTTTTCTAATACGGATTTAGCAAATGCGCAGATCGCTTCATTTTATACGGGTGCGATGAAAAATTCTGCCGACCTGAAAGTATCCGAGCTGAAGAATGAGAAGGTTGATTTATTCCTTATTTCACCCTCTGATCCGGATGCCATGATCGGTTATGCTCGGCAATGTAAAGCGCTTGGGATTCCGTTCGGGTTCGATCCTTCTCAGCAAATTGTCCGGATGAACAGAGACATGATCCGCGAGGGGTTGGACGGCGCAAAATTTTTGTTCTGCAACGAATATGAATTTGAGCTTCTGAAAAAGCATAGTGAGTGGAGCGAAGAAGAAATTCTTGATAAAGTGGATTGTGCCGTGGTTACATTAGGGGAAAAAGGATCGCGCATTTGTGCCGGTGTATTGACTACTACTGTACCAGTTTATCCGCCCGAACGAATTGTCGACCCAACCGGAGTGGGCGATGCTTATCGATCCGGTTTTTTGATAGGTTATTATAAGGGGTTGGATTGGGAATTATGCGGGAAGATGGGAGCTCTGGCGTCCACTTATGTTTTGGAACAAAAAGGGACACAAACTCACTACTACGATCGGAAAACCTTTATCGAGCGTTTTCGAAAATTATGGGACGATGATGGACGATTAGATTGCCTTTTATCCTAAACTCTTCGCCTGGTAATGTGATAAAGCTTTTATCAAAGGAAAGGTATCAAAAAGCTAGGAGATTTATCGAGCGATAAGATTATATGAAAGCTGTGCGAGACCGAGTGCCCGATTACCGAGGTTACCCGGTCTTTTTTTTATTCGAATTCGATTTTCCGAAACGTTGTTTCCATTCGTAAAGGATGTTAATTGCTTCAATCGGCGTCACGCTGTTGACATCCAATCGATCCAAGGTATCGATAATTGGATTTGTTTCCGGAAATAAAGTCAACTGATAAGACGGCGTCTCTCGAATTTCCATCTGCTTGACCGAATCCGATTCCAATTGTTTCAAAATTTCGTTTGCCCTGGAAATGACCGGTTTGGGCAAGCCGGCGATTTGGGCGACATGAATACCGTAAGAACGATCCGCGGCACCGGGAATAATCTTATGTAGAAAAACGACTTCTCCCGCATTTTCAGTGACAGCCACATTGTAATTTTTTACGCCCGGCAAGGAATTCGCAAGTCTTGTCAATTCGTGATAATGGGTAGCGAATAATGTTCTGGATTTCAGAACGGGGGCGTTATGAATGTACTCAATAATCGCCCAAGCGATGGAAAGGCCGTCATAGGTGCTGGTCCCCCGCCCGATTTCATCAAGAATCAAAAGGCTGCGATCGGTTCCGTTATTTAATATGTTAGCTGCTTCGACCATTTCAACCATAAATGTCGATAATCCGGCGTGAATTTCATCCTGGGCACCGATTCGGGTGAATATCCGATCGACCAAGCCGATTTTTGCGGAAGATGCGGGGACAAAAGAACCCATCTGAGCCATCAGAACGATGATTGCGGTTTGACGTAAAAAAGTGCTTTTCCCGCTCATGTTCGGACCGGTGATGACGTGAATAAAGGAATTTCCTCCCAATTTTATGTCATTGGGGATAAAACGGGTTCCTTGGGGAAGTGTCTGTTCGACGACCGGATGTCTTCCTTCGTTAATTTCGATCTCCAGGCTGTTATTAATTTCCGGTTTAACGTACTTATTGCGAACGGCGGATTCCGCTAAGGCAGCCAAAACATCCAAAGTGGCGATCCCTCTTGCGGTGGTCAGAATTTCCGTTGCATATTGACTGATTTCGGCACAGATTTGATAGAACAACCGATTTTCGATTTCGCGAATGCGCTCTTCCGCGTTTAACACGAGCGCTTCATATTCTTTCATTTCGGGTGTAATGAAACGTTCGGCATTCACGAGTGTTTGCTTCCGAATATATTCGGGTGGTGCCTGATCCGCGCTCCCGCGAGAGATTTCGATATAATATCCGAAAACTTTGTTATAGCTGACTTTCAGCGTTTTGATACCGGTCCGTTCCCGTTCGCTGCTTTCCAGATTAGCCATCCATTCCCGAGCATGGCCGGATTCCTGATGAATTCGATCCAATTCTTCCGAATAACCTGCGCGAATCACACCGGTGTTCATCAGAGTGGCAGGCGGATCATCCGCGACAGCCGATTCCAATATTTGCTTAACGACTTCCAACGGGTATATTTTCTGAATAATCGGCGTCAGAGCCGGCAAAATCGGTTCGATAATCTCGATGATTTCCGGAAGTTTGCGAATTGAACTGCGCAGAGCGGTAAGATCACGCGGGATTGCCATTCCACCCGAAATTCGGTTGATCAAACGTTCCATATCATTCATTCCCTTCAGGCTTTCCCGCACTTCCGCTCTGATCATCCCGTCATTAAAGAATGATTCCACCGCATCCAAACGATTTTGAATCCCATTTTGATTGGTGAGCGGTTTACTGACCCATTGCCGAATAACCCTTTTCCCCATCGGAGTGACGGTGCAATCGATTACACCCAACAGCGAACCTTTGAGCTCGTTATTACGCAGGGATTCGGTTAACTCCAAGTTCCTGCGTGTAGATGAATCAAGCACCATGAAATCATCCAAAGAATAGAAAGAAATTGAAGAAAGCAGTTTTATGCTTGAAGGTTGATTGTCTTGTAAATATTGCAATAAGCAGCCGGCGGCTCTGACCGGTATACTATTTTCTTTCAGACCGTATCCGTCCAGTGTGGCGACTTGAAAATGATCCCGGAGCAGTTCGGTACAGCGTAACGGTTCGAAGTTATAATCCGGCACGCGAGTAATGTGCAGATTTTCGGAAAGCGGCAGGTCAAAAGACTGTGCGACCAATATTTCTGCCGGATTGAGACGGGTTATTTCCGATTGTAAATCAGCGGTAACATCCGCACTTTGAATCTGAGTGACAGCAAATTCACCGGTGGTGATATCCGCATATGCAATCCCAATCTTGTCATTTTCGACACAGGCTGCCATTAGATAATTATTGGAATCGCTTTTTAATAACCCGGGTTCAATTAAGGTACCCGG
>Ga0255343_1005586_pt1 | contig 11636 bp, 16 predicted proteins | sample wastewater_treat_4_FD_192413 | JGI IMG/M metagenome (GOLD analysis project Ga0255343, IMG submission 192413) | Wastewater microbial communities from Lulu Island WWTP, Vancouver, Canada - plant16 | ecosystem: Engineered > WWTP > Wastewater > Unclassified | place: Canada: Vancouver, British...
ATGAATTCAATAACGGACATTTAAATTAATTTTCAGACCTTTGAGTTAATATCAAAGGTCTGGTTTTGACAAAAAATTAAACCCTTATAGGGTTTAATTTATTCAAAATTAGAATATGCACACCATCCGTACACGGTATTATAATTTTGGTCATAGAACTCTAAAAAACACCAGATATTTGCTTCTTCATCCACCTCAAGATAATTAATATAAAACCCGGAACCTTTACCTATTGTTCCTAAAATTTCTCCATCCATTGATGGAGCATCTCTAAGATTTGCAGTATCTACGGTAATATATTGATATGTATGTTGAATATCAAGAGCCTTAGCGTAAGCTTCATCTATCTTTACGGAATGTTTTTCCGTTAATTTTAATTTCATTCTCGTTAATATAATGCAGAGAATTAAAATTTTCAAATTTGCTGTTTGGATAAGTACCAAAATACAAATCTGAAACATCATAACCTTCTATATTTCGAGTTGTAAGTTCTGCAGGCCATGTCCATTCTATCTCACCGTTATTATAAATATTTATAAAAAGTCGATATAAGCGGTATATATATCTACATTAGATGAAATTTTTTCTTTTTCCTGTCCCCAAACTTTTTGATATAAATCATAATCGGAATTCTGGAAAATAATGCCGGAATCACCTTTTAAGAGAACATAGCGTGTTTCAATTCCTGAAGCAACAAATTCTTTTTCTTTTCCGCTTTCTTTGACATACAGATTATTATCTTTATCAAAAAATACAAGTATTCCTTTGTCGGGGTAAAATTCTATGCCATACTCACTGACATCAGATGAAACCTTTTCTTTTTCGTTAACCCCTTTTTTAATATACAAGTCTCCAATATTGCCATTTTCATAATCCTTATATGAATTGACGAATAAAATATATTCATCTTCAATAACTGATGGCTTTTGAAGAGCCGCTTGCTCTACTGAGCTTGTGTTACATCCTGTTACAAAAAATAGCAAAAAAAATAAAATAGCAGATAATTGTTTAAGTTTACTCATTTCCTCCCTACCTTTCATACCGTCTGATTTTATAATTAATAAAAAAATTAATAAAATTAAATTTATAGTAATATTATACTTTAATTTACAATACCTTACAATTCAGTGTTAAGACTTTTGGAAACTGTTTAATTCATTCTTAATGCTTTTCCAGTTGGGTAGAAATTTGTCCATGTAAGCTTTGTATTTTTTATTGTGATGTCTTTCAAGAAGATGTACCATTTCATGAACAATAATATATTCAAGGCACCGCGGGTTTTTCTTTGCAAGTTCAAGGTTAATCCAAATTCTTTTGTCTTTAACATTGCAAGTACCCCATTTGGTTTTCATGAGCTTTACGCCCCAGTCATTTACTGTAACTCCCATGATTTCTTCCCATTTTTTTATATAATCAGGAATTACCTTTTTTAAACTTTGCCTGTACCAATCAGACATTATTTTTTCTCTTTTTTCAACTGTGCTTTCAGGTCTTACATATAAATCAATATATTTATTGCTTCTCAATTCAATATGCTGTTTTCCCGTGGTTTCAATAACATTTAACAAGTATCTTGTTCCGAAATAATAATGACTTTCACCGGATACAAATTCTCTAACCGTTTGTCTATCCTGTTCACTGAATTTTTTTCTTTGCTTGGTAATCCACGCTAATTTTGATACAGCAAATAATCTTACAGCTTCATCATTCATTCTTTCGGGAACCGCCAGCCTGACCCTACCCTCAGGAGGGTAGACGGACAAGTGTATATTCTTTATATTTTTTCTTATCAAATCTATTTCTATGTTTCCTACAGTAATTTTGTCCATTAATATTCACTCTGCCTCTCCACAACTTTGCTGTATGATTTACCTTTTTTGATTGCCATTTCTTCATCCGAGAAAGATATGATTAATGTAAAGATAAGTATTTAAATATTGTAATATATTCATTATAAATGAAAAATTAGATAAATTTCAATACGAAAAAAACGGGTAAAGAATTAATTATTTTGATGGAATAAGTTTAACTAATTCTTATTCATTAAGTTCAATATGGTTAACTCAAGAAATGATTACAGTAAAGATTGTTCTGTTGTTGGTAAAAATTATTTTTAATCTTTTATTGAAAACAATAACTATTTATAATATAATAAACAAGTCACGGGCCATTAGCTCAGGGGATAGAGTGGCAGACTTCGAATCTGTTCGTCGGGGGTTCGAATCCCTCATGGCTCACTAATTGCAATAGTTACACAAAATAAAAAGAGATGAATTTTTCAATTTATCTCTTTTTTATCTCCTTTGAAAAACATTGAATTATTTAAGCATATCATTCAAACATTGAACTTCTTCTTTTTTGACATCTTCAAGAACATGAGTATATATTTCAGTTGTTTTTATAGAGCTATGACCAAGCAGCCTTGATACTGTTAAAATTGAAGTATTGTTTTCAAATAGCCTTGTAGCGTAAGTGTGTCTTAGAGCATGAAATTTTTTCTTTTGTACTCCTGCTTTATTCAATAAACGCTCCCAAGACCTTCTTAAATTTTTAGCGTCAATATATGTTCCCATTTCGGAAGGAAACAATAATTCATTTTCTGTATATGCTTCGCCTAATTTTAATTTTTCCTTAGCAACTAATATTTCTAACCTCTTTAATTCAGCTTTTAGTATATCCGGTATAGGCACTTCTCTATTAGATGTTTTAGTTTTAGGTTTAGTAACTTTTATTTCATAATTTGATTTTGTATTATCCTTATCATCAAACACCTTTACTGTTTTCACAGTTTTATTTATTCGGACAGTATCGTTTTGAATATCTGTTTTATTTAAAGCTAATAACTCACCTTGACGAATTCCGGTAAATAAGGCAAACATTATAATATATCTTATTTTACTATCCTTGCTTAGATTATTAGTAATTTTTTTAGTTTCTTCTTTGGTAAATGTTTCAACAACTTCATCTTCATCATCAATCAATTCTTCCTCATCATCTTTTGTAATCTTTAACCCTTTACATGGGTTCTTAATCACATATCCTGACATTTCAGCATAACCAAAGAACTTATTAAGCAGCTTATGAAGATTTGATATTTGAGAATAGCTTTTACCCTCCGATTTTAATTCGTTGTAATATTTTTGTATTGCAGCATTTTCAATTTCAGATACTGCAATTAATCCAAGCTTACAGTTCTTAATATAATTTCTAAATATACCTTCATATCGCTCAAAGGTTGAAGATTTACTACCTGAATTCCTTTCCGTATCCCATAACCATGTATTCATAGCTTGACTTAATGACTGTGAACCAAGTTTAGGTTTTAATCCTGATTCCATATTCTTTATATATTCTCTTTTTTTCTTTTCTGCGTCTGATTTAGATGTGCCATAAAATAATTTCTTAATTGCTTTTCCATTTACGTCATGACCAATAGTTAAAGATGTTTTAAAATATGAATATCCGTTCACTTCAAAATTTTTCTTTGGTTTGTTTGCCATTGTTTATTCGCCTTCCTTCCCTTCTTTTATCGTTTTAATCCATCTTTTTGTATCTTCTATATTATAATTCATAATCTCTTCAAATTCAGAATACGATATTTCGCCCTTTTCTGTTTTATCCTTAATTTCTCCCCCGTAAACAACCCAATTTTTATATTCATCAGGTGTTATTTTTTCATTTTCTTCTCTTTTTCTATTTCTGTCCTTTGCTTTTCTCCATATAGCTAAAATAGGATCGTCTTGTGCTTTTTTTTGATATACATTCATGCTGCCTACGTCTTCACAAGTCTTATTCGAGCCAGAAATCTTTCTATTACAATATAATAAGTTTTTGCTTCTGGCAGTACTAACAAAATACTTTTCGCAGTTTTGGCATTTCTTTAATGTGACCTCATTAATTAATAGATACCTAAATTCCAAATATAATGTTTCTTCAAGATTAGTAACATAGACTTGATAGAAAGAATAGTCATTATCATTCCATTCAACTCCTGTAAGCTTTGTTTTTTTCTTTTTGACTTTTTTTATGTTATCTATGTATGAAAGCTTTTTAAATTCAATTCTATCAGTTATGTAATCAGAATTCATATATATAAGAAATCTAATCTTAGGGGTTAAATCATTGTTTATACCTTCTTTATATAAACAATGGTCTATTGCAGTTTTATATCTTAGTGCAAGTTTTTTATCATTGCTTATATCCCCTTCCACCTTTAATAAGAAATCTAATAAACTAATAGCATTAATTGTTTCTATTTGTTTAAGATAAAATTCTAATTCAGCCAAATACTCCATATATATAGGGTTAATTTTAGTAAATCCTTTTATAATTTTTTTAATTTCATATACGGAATCATTAAAATGTTTTTCGTTTTTAATTTTAAGAAATTCAAAGTCAGTATCCCAATTATTCAATCGTTCAAGGTCAAACATATCAATTTTCAAGAATTCTTTAAGCTTATCAATAGTTAAGTCTGGTTTAATTGTTTTTAGTACGAAATCCATTAAACCTCTTATTGATTCAAGTGCAATTTCATAGTCAAATTCAATATAATTGACTAATATTTCTCCTAATAGATATTCTTTTTTATATCCATTGATAAAATTTAGTTCTGTAATACCAATTACCCTGTTTCCGTCCTTTTTCTTAAAATATTTTACAATAGGCATTTATATTTTTTCTCCTTTTCCAAATAGAATTCTTCGAAATTTCCTAAATACTCTTAAGTATTGAACTATTAGGAATTATGTGGTAAGGTAAGTATAACAAAAACAACAGCAACAGTCAAGATAAATTAATAATATAAAATGGGAGAAAACAGATGAAAAAAAACATTGTAATTAGGAATTTGATTGAGCATTCATGTGTTAAGTACTGGGAAGTTGCGGAGGCATTAGGAATAACTGATGGAAATTTCTCGCGTAAGTTAAGGAAGGAACTACCAAGAAAAGAGAAGGAGGCTATAATTAACAAAATACTGGAATTAAAAAACGAAAAAGAAGGTGAAGAGAACTAATGGAAAGTAAGTATTTAGTATCAATAGTTGAAGCAAGTAAAATGTTTGGGATTGGTAGAGATTCTTTATATGCAATGTCAAGAAGTGAACCGGATATACCTATTATAAAAATAGGTTCAACGACAAAAGTTAATGTACCATTAATGGAACAGTGGTTAGACAAAGCAACATTGGAGGGGAGGGAGTTGTAGGAAGGACAATTTTATTAGTAAAAAACAAGAGTTTCAAGTAAAAAACATCTTAAATAACCTAATATGCCTAAAAGATATTTTAAAAACTTTTACACATGAAATTCAAGGCAGAAATTAACTTAGAATCGATTTTGAAGGAGAACAATACACATGAGTAACAAAATACCAAAAAATATTTTTAGTGAAGAGGCAAAATTGAAAGCAAAGAATACAAGAGAAAATTCAGTTAAACAATTAGCAATACCCGAAGAGCAAGAAACACATTTATTATTAGACTATTTCAGCAAAACGTTGAAGCTGTACACAACTAAGGCAACTGTTATGAATAGGCTTGCAAGAATGGAGTTCGAATATACCGAACAAGCTACATATGATGGAGAAATTTTTAGTAGAAGCTACGAAGTGCCCTTTGAAGAAATGGGAAAGTTTTTGAAAGTTGGCGTATTCGGAGTAAATTCTAAAAAGGATAACTTTGAGGATTGAATATGAAAAGGAGACTTAATAAAAGCTATTTAGCCACTAAAAGAAAAGAAGCAGCTTCCTCCCGACCAAGGTAAAAAAGCTGCAACTAAATAACTTATATGTTGATTTGGTTTGTCTTTATGTATTATATCCCAAGATTTATAAAATATCAATACAAAAAAACCAAATCAGCATATTGTAAACTTAATATAACTTAATAAAGAATGCTGATGATTGATGCATTTAAGGAAATGGGGTAATAAATGGGCAGACCAAGAAAGAAAAATAAGGTTTTTGAAAGCTGGCAGACAAACGGAAATTCAAATTTTATGCAAATATTTTATGATATGTTTGACAGTAAAGCATGGAAAGAATTAAATGCTCATGATAGGGATTTATACCTAAATATGTTACGGAAATACCAAAGAAAAGTGATTAGCGGATATATTGAAAAGAGTAATTGTGATGATATATCAATGCCAAAAAGCGAATATGAAAAATTCATGAATCAAAGAACATTTTATAAGAGTATAGACAAGCTAATTGAACTTGGTTTTGTTAAAGTTATTCGCAATGGATATGCTGCAAAGATATGCAATATATATGGCTTTTCTGATATGTGGAAAGTATACGGAACAAAAGGGTTTGAAGTAAAAGAAGAGTTCAAGAGATTATCAAAACAAAAAATATAAATTAAAAACTTGCTGTAAGAATACTACATTGATTACTGTAAAGGTACTATATTCAAACAATGAAATCGGGTTTTTTAGAAAATTTGAATGTAGTAATAATACAGTAATCAAAAACTCATTTAAAATTAGCCAATCGTTGAAATACCAAAACATACTGCTTTTATATTTATAAATTATTTATAAGTGCCTATATACTGCAATAATACATATCCTTTATATATTATGCCATACCTTAGGGTTTTAATTAAGTATTACAAAGGTGGTTTTTATTAAAGGCTTTGTAGTAAAAGCTTTAAAAATGATTTTTCGGTTGTTTGAGTAGGTTAATAAGATTGGAAAAGGTAAAGCAAGTAAGAAGAACATACAAATATATAAACGCAGGAGTGATTAGATGAATGATGATAATATAACAGAAGTTGACAGAAGTAACGTAGGCAGGAAACCAGCATTTGAAAAGGTTGCTGATAAGTTAGATGATTTAACAGAATATGCTGCTCAAGATATTTCTAATAAAGATATTGCTGAAATGTTAGGAATAGGAGAATCAACTTTTTATAGGTTACTGTCAGAAAATCAACAATTTAGGGAGGCATACCAAAAAGGACTTGATGACCGGAAATATACATTAGAAAAGGCATTGTTTAAGCGTGCTGAAGGATTTGTAGCAGAAGAAAAACAGATTGTTCGTGATGCTGAAGGAAATGTCATAAAAGAAGTTGTTAATGAAAAGCATTATGTTCCTGATACAACTGCATTGATATTTTCGCTTAAGAATATATACGGTGAGAAGTATAAAGATAGAGTTGAAACTGTAACAGATTTTAATATCAATATAAGCCAAATTAACCAACTGTCAGATAAAGAATTACAAAGAATGTCAGGCATTGATATTAGCGGTATAGATTATGAAATAGAGTAAATTCATAAAGAATTATTAATGAACTATAAATAGCTTATAATACTAAATCAGTATGACAGGAACCTACCTAATTACGAAAGGGCAAAATTAGTTTTAAGACTTGAACCAATTATTGAAGAAAAAGCAAAAGAAAATAAAATTGCAATAGGCAAATTAACAGGTAGGGGAAACGAATTTGAAAAGGTTAGTCAGATATCTGATAAACCTTTAGTATCAATTAACACAAATAAAGAAATTGCTAAAGTTGCAGGAGTTTCACACAATACAATACATAAGGTTGAAAAAATAGAAGAAAAAGAAGAAAAAGCTACACCTGAAATAAAAGTACAACTATCAAAAGGGGAAATATTATGAGTATAAGGAAAACTGAAAAAGAAAAACAGCAAGAACAAATAAAAAAAGCTAAAAACGAATATATGAAATCCTGGAGAGCTAAAAATCCTGATAAAGCTAAAGCAAATGCAGACCGTTATTGGTTAAAGAAAGCGGAAGTACTAAAAAATGAAGCTAAAATAGAATAACGGATAAAATATAAGTTAAGAGCCGGGATAATTATTTATAAGCATAATTCTGTAAATAGAGTTATGCTTTTTTATAAGTTTAGCTATTGCTATTAATTATTACGATTAGTTAATACGTTTATAATCGATTCTAAGGTGATTTTACTCTTGTAGAACAGGCATAAAGGAATCAAACTATTAAAGGTAATGTATTTATACCATAATGCTTATAATGTTTATTTAATAGCATTATATAAAAGAAAAATAGCTCAATAGAGTGTACTGTATTGAAACTATTATTATGTTTATTGTTACGTTTCATACAAGTCAATAAATTAATTATGAAACGTATCAAAATTACTATTGACATTAATGAAACGGCAATTTATAATTCATGATAATAGGAGGTGTACGGAATGAATAAAATTTATGGATACGCAAGAGTATCAAGCAAGGAACAGAATTTAGATAGGCAGGAACAAGCCTTAAAAGATTATGGCATTGATTCAAGGGACATTATAGAAGATAAGCAATCCGGGAAAGACTTCAACAGACAAGGTTATCAAACATTAAAGAATAGTTTATTAAGAAAAGGCGATACGTTAGTTATTAAGGAGCTTGACAGATTAGGCAGAAATATGGATATGATAAAATCTGAATGGCAGGAGCTTCAAGCAAAAGGAATTGACATAGTTGTTATTGATACACCTATTTTAAACACGTTGAATAAAACAGACCTTGAAAAGAAACTTATATCAAACATAGTATTTGAATTGTTGTCTTATATTGCAGAAAAGGAACGTATCAAAATAAGAGAAAGGCAATCAGAAGGAATTGCAGCAGCTAAAGCAAAAGGAGTGTATAAAGGCAGAAAACGGATAGAAGTAAATAATTTTGAGCATGTTTACAATGAATGGAAAGACAGTAAGATAACAGCAGTAAAAGCTATGGATAAATTAGGAATAACAAAAGCAACTTTTTATCGTAGGGTAAAAGAATATGAGAACAGATAACAGGGCTTAAATGCCTTTTTTTATTTGGAAATAAACTCTCGTTGTATTAAGAGTTATGTTTGTAAAATCAATGTAGTGATACAGTGATTGCAAAAGCAAAAATACCCCTCTGGCTTCAAAGTCAATTCCACTCAAAGAAAAAATAAATATTGGGGTGCTATTTATATGGAAGCTGACCGGGACTTCTGAATGCTCCGCCATGGTGAACAAGGCAGGGTATACTATCGATTGGAAGGGGGGTGGGTTTGTATAAATGGATATGGTACTTTGGTTCTCAGACACACAGTATTTTATAGGAATATTAAGTAAGTGGGGTGCCTGTTAAATATATGAGGGAGGTATGGTTTATAAAAAGCAAAAAAATAAAATATTTTTAAATTTAAATAATAAATTATATTGATAAATTGAGTAACAAAAAATATACAAAAAATATTTTAAGATAAAAAATTTATTAACTATCCTTATTTAAAATAATTCCAATAATCATAATACCATACGTTAATAATCCAAAAAAACCCATAATAGCAGATTCAATACATAAACCAATTAAAATTCCAGTAACGATGGATAAGCCATTTATTGTAGCATAAATTACTCCCATAATAATTGCTATAATTATTGTAAATAGGCTTTTTAACTGACCTGTAAATATTCCAATTATTAACTCTACTATTGCTGCAATTGCACCAATAATAAAAAATGTGAAATTATTAGTAAATATTCCATATGCTCCTAAGATGGCTAAGGGTGAAATTATTAGTCCTAACATTTTAATTTGCTCTCCTTTTATAAATTTATTCTTTAGTCTATGTTAATATTTTACTATATCTTCCGCAAAACTTAAAAAGCAATAACGAAAGATAAAATTAACTTACATCATTTGCTCCATCAGTTTTATTTTTAAATATTTGCTTTGTTAATTCGTTATTTGTAAATAAGAGTTTACGTTTTCTTAGGTAAACTAAATTAGGTATGCAAATTATTGCAGCAGAACACATATTCACAAATGCATAATAAAAATTAATGTTAGCACCTTCTCTAATATAAAATGGCAAGTAAACTAACATAGTAATTACTGGTGAAAATATTGTTAATATAAAGAAGATAATAGTAAATTTGTATCCTCTTATTGAAAAAATTCTTAATTCTTTCCAAGAAATAAATAAAAATATTATCATACAAATAGTCATCACTAATGTAACGGTATTAGGCAATCCATTTAAAGGATTAGTTGTATAATAACTAAAACTACCATAATAATTTCTTATAACTGATGATATTTCCCCAAGCATACTAATTGGTGAAAAAAATATCCATAAAGGCATTAAAAATTTAACAAGGAAATTAAACCAACGCAACGAAGGTTGCTTAATTATAGGCGGGTCACCGTTTTCTTCAAGATTTACTTCAATATCATCATTGTTTATAATATTATCAACCTGATTTCCACAATACCTACAATATAAACTATCATCATCAATAAGGTTGTTGCAATTATTACAATACATAAAATACGAACCCCCTTTATTATTTAGCTTCCTTTCTTATATTTAAATATATAATTAAAAAAATTACAGTTAGGACAACAACCTCAAGCAATAAAACTCTAAAATCTATATTATATATAAAAGGAATGTTTTCGTTTTTAGTTACCTCAATTAAATCGTTGAATCTAAACAATGGATAAAAACCTCTTTCGCCAGTAAATAATAATTTTCCAGAAGAATAAACAAACTTTGCATAAGGAGTGTAAATGATGGTAATTAGCAATAATAATATAATGTACAATGTTAAAACAATGTTTTTTAATGATAAAACCTTGAATAAAAATGCCTTAAAATTATTTTTTCTATAATTCTTGCGGACTAATATATACAATAAACTTAAGGCTATAAATCTTATACTGTACATTGAATAAAAAATATTATACCTCCTATGATAATCGCCCCAAGTACCGTTAGGGGGCTTTGCTCTTACATTATTTTCTTCTTTAGGATAATTAAACAAATGATGATACTCAATTGTATCATTTTCTACAAAATTATTGGTCACAACTCCAATATAATATCTTTTGAATGGAACAAAAAAAATACTTGCCAATAGAACAATAACTATAAAACATAAATTTATAATTATAACAGAAGTATTTTTATTTTTGTCTTTTGGAGAAATTGAACTTACGGAAGCTTCATTAAAATTAGTATTTAATTGAACTCCTTCATCTCTTGGTTGAAGATTATTTAAGTCATTGCTTCCGCAATATTTACAAAACATACTTTCATCTTGTACTTGTTTACCACATTTTTTACAAAACATTAAATCACCCCCTTTTAATAAAATAATACTTTTAAAACTATGAGTTCTTAGTAAAGTTATTTGTTTTGTTTATTTACAGTTTCCGACAAACGTTACCAACTAAATAATAGTATATACCAAATCTTGTTAATTGTAAACCCGGTAAATTAATTAAGAAACTGTAATAGCGGAACAAAATAAAAGGCATATTGAAATATTTGAGCGAAAAATAAATGATAATATTCTCAGGCATAGGGAGAATATGCATATTATTTAATAACTATATTAAATAGATAATGGATTTAATGCTTTTATCTCCTTTTTATCTCTTTTTTATCTCCTACACATAATTTTATAACAGTAAGTTTCAGAAATGTTTAGCAGAGAATATATTGGAATTACAACATATTCAGTAAGTTTCAGAAGGTAACAGAAAGACAATTTTTGAATCTGTTCGTCGGGGGTTCGAATCCCTCATGGCTCATAAATTACACACAAAAACACTTAAAAGATTCATAAATCTATTAAGTGTTTTTTATATTGGTTC
>Ga0255343_1005588_pt1 | contig 11634 bp, 8 predicted proteins | sample wastewater_treat_4_FD_192413 | JGI IMG/M metagenome (GOLD analysis project Ga0255343, IMG submission 192413) | Wastewater microbial communities from Lulu Island WWTP, Vancouver, Canada - plant16 | ecosystem: Engineered > WWTP > Wastewater > Unclassified | place: Canada: Vancouver, British...
GTGATATTACAGAAGGAGATATTTTTGGTTACCATTATAATATACAAGTATTTAGTGCTAACGCTTTTATTAGTAATGAGTGGACGCTTACCTCTTTTGATATTTATTATGCAGGACAACTATCGTATACCCAGTTTTTGCGCGAAGGATTTATGGAGAATGGTAGAGCTACAAAGCAAGGGTTAGTTTCGTATGGAAAAGGTACTTTATGGTATTTTACCTATCCAGCTCTTAAAGCAGGTATGACGTATCATATTGATGGTAGAAATCGTATTTCGTACAATATGTTGGGAGAATACAGAGCTCCTTTAGTAAATAATGTGTATTTATCTCCCCGTATAAGAGATAAAAGACTAGAAGATCCTTGCACTCAGGAAAAAGTAATAGCTTACGATATTGCCTATGAATTTATTTATCCTATGTTTAAGGGGCGAATAGCAGCATTCCAAACTCATGTGTATGATGCTATGCAAAATATGGGCTATTATGATGATGAAAATCGCACCTTTGTAAATCATTCATTATATGGCGTGAATACATTGCATAGAGGAGTAGAAGCGGGTTTTTCTATTCAGTTGCCATATAGCTTAACTTTATCATTAGCTGGAACTTTGGCTGATTACCATTATAAAGATGATTCTCAAGGAATTATGAGTGCAGAAAATGGTATTTTTACGGATAAAGAAGAGGTGGTTAAAACAAAAGATTTGAAAATTAATGCAGGTCCGCAAACTGCTGCTAGTGTAAAATTGAGTTATGTGCATCCAAAAATGTGGTTTGCCGATGTATCTGTAAGTTACTATGATGATAATTACCTAGACTTTTCGGCTAATAGATTCCGCGAAAGCAATGTGGGAAAATACGATACAGACGAAAAATTAGCCGCTTTTGGTACACAAGAAAAATTGCCAGCAGGATTTTTGGTAGATGCCTCGTTGGGTAAAATGTTTTACCTGAAAAATAAAAATGCTATCAATTTCAATATAAGTGCAAACAATGTGTTGAACAATACCAAGATGATAACGGGGGGATATCAACAAGCTCGTTTGCCTTTAGATGATAATAAAGCAGTTGACGAAACAAAGTTAGATTTATTTGCAAATAAATATTATTATGCTTTAGGATTTAATTTCTTTGTGCATGTAGGATACCGTTTTTAATTGATAATTATTTTAAAATAAGAAACATATGAAAGTAACACATAGTATATTGGTTGTAGGTTTAGCATGGTTATTGCAATCCTGTTATCCAAATTTTACAGATATGCCTTTGGAGCAAGTCCTAAACGAGCGAGTACCAGCTACGTATACCATTGCTCAAGTGAAAAATGAATTTTTAACTAGTCCAACTAACCGTTTTTCTGCGTACCAAATCAAAAGTAACGAACCTGTAGTGATAGAGGGTATTATTACGTCGGATGATAATGCAGGGAATATTTACAAATACATTGTTGTGCAAGAAGAAGGCGATAATCCGCAGGCTATCCGTATCTCTATAGACGCAGGCAGTATGAGTGGAATATATCCTGTGGGTCAACGAGTATCGGTAACTCTTAATGATATGTGGATAGGCTCCTATGGACAATCACCCCAAATAGGTACGTATTATTATAATGTAGAGAAATCTCGTGAAGAGCCAGGTAGGTTAGCCAAAGTATTAGCTGATCAAAAACTTGTGCCATATGGATTGCCTGACCCTAAAGCCATTGTACCCAAAGAAATGACCATTGCCGAGATTAGAGCATCAGGTTCAGAGCTTTATCATCAGTTAGTGATTATTAAAAATGCTACGTTTACTGGAAAAGGGGCAAATTATGGTAAACCTGCTACTATAACTGATGCCGAAAAGATTTTTGCCCCATCTACTAATGGAGTTGGTTATCCGCAATCTCGGGAAATAACCGATGGAACGGGTTCTATTTTTATTGCTACCAGCGAATATGCTCGGTTTGCTAATAAAAAATTACCAACAGGTACGGGTGATATTGTTGCCTTAGTGGGTTGGTATAATGACAAAGATGAAAACATAGACCCAACAAAAATTTACCATCAACTTACCATCCGTTCGTTGAGTGATTTAACTGGGTTTACTTTTCCTGAATAAATAATAATTTAAAAATAGGATAGATATGAAAACAAAAAAAACATTTTTTAAAGTCTTTGGAGTAGCTATTGCTGTTGCACTTCTTGGTGCATCGTGTACGAATGTAGAACCAACTCCCAAACCTATTCCTCCTAGTGATAAATTACCTGTGAGCGAATCGTTTGCAAGTGGATTTGGTGCATTTACACAGTTTAGTGTATCGGGCGATCAGGTATGGGAGCACACATCTCAATATGGATATGTGTTAATTTCTGGCTACGTAAGTCAAACGAACTTAGCTAACGAAGACTGGTTGATTTCTGGGGAGATAGATTTATCTGATGTAACGGCAGCAAAATTAACATTCGATCATGCTTCGCGTTATTTTGGTACTATAGCTACTGAGGCTACTATTTGGGCATCAGAGAATTATGAAAGTGGAGACCCAACATCTGCTACATGGACACAAGTTACAACTCCTGCTTTCAAAGACCAAGGTAATTGGACAATGGTAAGTTCGGGAGAAATTAGTTTAACGGCTTTTGCTGGCAAGAAAATTCGTATTGCGTTTAAATATATCTCTACTACCACCAAAGCAGGGACTTGGCAAGTTAAGAACTTTAAGGTAGAAGAGGGCGAAGCTGTTGTTGACCCAGGTACAGATGTAGAACCAGAGGGAAGTGGTACAGAATCTTCTCCGTATAATGTTGCAGCCGCTACTACAAACCAAGGAGCTAGTAAATGGGTAACAGGTTATATCGTTGGAGTTGTGGATGGAGAAGGGATGAGTATAAGCACTGAATCGAAATTCGATGCTCCTTATACCATTAAAACAAATGTACTACTTGCCGATAATGCGGACGAAACAGACTTTACTAAATGTTTTCCTGTGCAATTGCCTACAGGTGCAATAAGAGATGGCTTAAATTTAGTAGATAATGCTACGTTGGATGGTCAGAAAGTAAAACTATATGGATCTTTGGAAACATATTATACTAAACCTGGTATGAAATCAACCAGCTATTTTGAAATTGATGGCGGAGCAACTGGTGGTATTAAGCCTGTAGATACATCTGGATCTTATTTAGCCGAAACCTTTGCTACCAATCAAGGAGCTTTTACCATTGTAGATGTAACTTTGCCAGAAGGAGGTACTTATGTTTGGAAATGGGATACAGATAAATATATGAAAGCTTCGGCATTTATAAGTAGTGCTGCTAAAGCCTCTGAATCATGGGTTATTTCGCCAAGTATTGATTTATCAAGTGCTACAGCTCCTAAATTGACATTTGAACACACTGGAAAATATTTTACATCGAACAAACTTACAGAACAAACCCTATGGGTATCTACCAATTACACAGAAGGAGCTCCTTCTACAGCTACGTGGACACAGCTAACAATACCAACATGGCCAAGTGGTAGTGATTGGACGTTTGTATCTTCTGGAGCAATTGATTTGTCAGCTTATACTGCCAATAGCAATGTGCGTTTAGCCTTTAAGTATGCAAGTACAACAGCTGGTGCTGCTACGTGGAGGTTTAAAAATTTGGTTGTAAAAGAATAATAGAACTATTTGTTAGATAGTACAAAAAGAGGGTGAATCGTGCGATTCATCCTCTTTTTATTGAGTAATTAATATTCAGTTTATCAATTTGCGGTTATATAGATGTGTGGGCTATACTGAGATGTGCTATTTTACTGCATCCGCATATTTTTCTGATACAAATTGCCAATTGATAACTTGCCAGAAATTTTCAACATACGCTGCACGTAGGTTTTTATGTTTCAAATAATAGGCGTGCTCCCATACATCAATGGCTAAGATGGGTGTTCCTTTATCTGCAACAACATCCATCAAAGGATTGTCTTGGTTAGCGGTTTTTACAATTTTCAGTTTGCCGCTATTTGTTACAATTACCCATGCCCAACCTGAACCAAAAACGGTAGATGCTGCCGAAGAAAATTCTTTTTTGAAATTCTCAAACGAACCGAAATTGTCTGTAATGGCTTTTGTGAGTGCATTGCTGGCTTGTGTTTTGTTTGGCGACATACAATTCCAGAAAAACTCATGATTCCAATATCCCCCTCCGTTGTTACGAATAAATACACTGTAAGAGGAAATGTTTTGTATTACTTGTTCGAGAGGTTTATTGTCAAAATTGCCCTCTTGCATCGCTTTTACAAAGTTGTTGTAGTATCCTTTGTGGTGTTTAGCATAATGCGTTTCCATGGTGGTGGAGTCGATATAAGGCTCTAGTGCACTATACGAATAGGGTAGTTCTTTAAATTCATATAAATTTTGAGCTGTAAGTGATAGTTGCCATACAACTAGTACACTCGTAAGGAATAGTATTTTTTTCATATTTTTATTGTTTAATTTTACAAATATAAACCCAAAATTCCCTTTCGCAATTTTAGTTAACAAGTTTTAGTGATATGCAATGAATATAAACAGAAGAGTTTCTTATTAATCGTAGAGAAAAAGCTGCTTGTGGGATTGTTCAATTCATTATTTTTTTTGGTGGTAGATATAAAAAAAGCTGTAAATAAATTTTAATTTACAGCTTTTTTAGGATGAAAGTTTAGCTTATTTTACTTCTTCAAAGTCAACATCAGTAACAGTGTCTTTGCCATCGTTACCTTGGTTGTTGGCTTGAGGCTCAGCGTTAGGTTGTGCATTTCCCCCTTGTTGTGCTTGAGCATTGTACATTTCTTGGCTAGCAGCTTGGAACACGTCGTTAAGTTCTTTTGTAGCTGCATCAATACCGTCTAAGTTTTGGGTTTTGTGAGCTTCTTTCAGTTTATTAAGAGCTGCTTCGATAGGTGCTTTTTTATCAGCAGGCAATTTATCTCCAAAGTCTTTTAGCTGTTTTTCTGTTTGAAAAATCAAACTATCTGCTTGGTTCAGTTTATCGATGCGTTCTTTCTCTTTTTTATCCGCTTCGGCATTGGCTTCTGCTTCTGCTTTCATGCGTTTGATTTCGTCGTCGCTCAAACCGCTAGATGCCTCAATACGAATGCTTTGTTCCTTGCCAGTTGCTTTGTCTTTTGCCGACACTTTTAAAATACCATTTGCGTCGATATCAAAAGTAACTTCAATTTGTGGTACGCCACGTTGAGCTGCTGGTATGCCATCAAGATTAAACTGTCCGATAGATTTATTTTGCGAAGCCATTGGTCGTTCGCCTTGAAGCACATGGATTTGTACAGAAGGTTGGTTGTCAGCAGCTGTTGTAAATGTTTCTGATTTCTTGGTTGGAATTGTTGTGTTCGACTCAATCAATTTTGTCATTACACCACCCATGGTTTCGATACCCAATGATAATGGGGTAACATCCAATAATAGAATATCTTTTACTTCGCCAGTTAATACACCTCCTTGAATAGCCGCACCCAATGCTACTACTTCATCTGGATTTACACCTTTACTTGGTGTTTTGCCAAAAATTTGTTGTACTTTATCTTGAATAGCAGGTATACGAGTAGAACCACCTACTAAAATAACTTCATCAATATCAGACGTGCTCAATCCAGCATCTTTCATTGCTTTTTGGCAAGGCTCTACAGTAGCTTGAATTAATTTATCGGCTAGTTGTTCAAATTTTGCCCTGCTCAATGTTTTAACTAAGTGTTTTGGAATACCATTTACAGGCATAATGTATGGCAAATTGATTTCTGTTGATGCTGAGCTTGATAATTCAATTTTAGCTTTCTCTGCGGCTTCTTTTAAGCGTTGTAATGCCATAGGATCTTTACGTAAATCAATACCTTCCTCACGCGTAAATTCTTCAGCCAACCAGTCGATAATTACTTGGTCAAAATCATCTCCACCCAAGTGTGTATCTCCGTTAGTAGATTTTACTTCGAATACACCATCGCCCAATTCAAGAATAGAAATATCAAATGTACCGCCACCTAAGTCGAATACTGCAATTTTCATGTCCTTGCTTGATTTGTCCAATCCATAAGCTAAGGCTGCTGCTGTTGGTTCGTTGACAATACGTTTTACGTTTAAGCCTGCAATTTCACCAGCTTCCTTAGTAGCTTGACGCTGTGCATCGCTAAAGTAGGCAGGTACCGTAATTACAGCGTCTGTAACTTCAGAGCCAAGATAATCTTCGGCAGTTTTTTTCATTTTTTGCAATACCATTGCCGAAATTTCTTGTGGCGTATACAGTCTGCCATCAATATCTACACGGGGCGTGTTATTGTCTCCTTTTACTACTTTATAGGGCATATGTCCAATTTCTTTGCTTACTTCAGCGTATGTTTCACCCATAAAACGTTTAATCGAAAAGATTGTTTTTTGAGGGTTTGTAATAGCTTGACGTTTAGCGGGATCACCCACTTTACGTTCGCCTCCATCGATAAATGCTACAATCGAAGGAGTGGTACGTTTTCCTTCGCTATTTGCAATTACAACTGGTTCGTTTCCTTCCATTACAGATACGCACGAGTTGGTTGTACCTAAGTCAATTCCAATAATTTTTCCCATAATGCTTTTTTTGTTAAATATGTTATCGTGTTACTGATTCTTTTTTATATTACATCAATGTTATAACAAAACGTATGCCAACATTCGTTTTTACTGTATAAACTTTATTTATGCATTACAAAACTGACAAAAGGGCAGATTTTTGTTAATTATTCTTTACATACAATACAATAAAAGGGGAGCAAGTTGTGCAATGTTTAATTCTTTTATACCTTTGCTCTCTATCCAATTAGTAATCCATTATATGCAAAAGTGTGAACCAGAGGAATCATTATGGAGCAAAAGTTTTGTTCTATTGTTGATAGGTAGTTTTTTGTTGTTTTTTGCTTTCTATTTGTTAATGCCAATTTTACCGATGTTTTTGGAGGAAGATTTATTGGCAGATAAAGCGAGTGTTGGGTTTGCTTTGTTTGTATATTCTGTTACAGCATTGGTAGTACGACCGTTTGCTGGGTATATGGTTGATAATTTTGCTCGTAGACAATTATTGCTGGTATCGTATGCTGCTTTTGTCAGTATTTTTGTTTTCTATGTATTGGTACAATCGCTAAGCGGTTTTGTGTGGGTACGAGCTTTGCATGGATTGGTTTTTGGCTTACTTACTATTGCCAATAGCACAATGGCTATTGATATGATGCCTACACATAGGCGTGGTGAAGGTGTGGGTTATTATGGTGCTATAATGAGTTTGGCAATGGCTATTGGACCCATGGTCTCTTTGCATTTATATGAATTATATGGCAATTATGATGCCTTATTTTTGCTTTCATTTGCTGTTGGAATGGTAGGGTTAGCTATTATGCTTTTTATTAAATTTCGCTGTGTAGAACACATAGAAACTCAAAAAGAACCAATTTCGCTCGATCGCTTTTACTTATTAAAAGGCACTCCTATCGCTTTCTCATTACTAACGGTAGCTTTTTCGTATGGATTAATTGTAACATACGTAGCTGTATATGGTATTACTGAGGTGGGTCTGAAAATGGGGGCAAGTTTATTCTTTGTTCTCTTTGCTATGGGTATTATGTTTTCACGTTTTTCGGTGGGTAAATTGCTTGACAAAGGCTATTTTTCTGGTATTATTTTAGTAGGTCTTGTTTTAGCAATAAGTGGACTTGTTTTATTGGTAGTAATAAAAAATGTGTATGGGTTTTATATTTCAGCAATTATGCTAGGAGTGGCATACGGCATCATAGGACCTGCGTTTCAGTTGCTTTTTATTAATTTGGCACAGCACAATCAACGAGGTACTGCCAATTCGTCTTATTTTATTATGTGGGATTTAGGTATTGGATTGGGTGTATTATTTGGAGGAAATGTAGCTAGTATGGCAAGTTATGGAGATAGTTATTTAATGGCAGCTGTCGTTTTACTTGTTGGATTAGTATGGTTTAGGTGGTATGCATTGTCATATTATAACCAACACAAATTGCGTTAATGTTATATAGTTAAATGGAGATATAGTATGAAAAAATCTAGTTTTTTATTGTTTTTTCTTTTGTTTTCACTTTGTGTTTTTGGTTTTAAAAGTACCGAAATGCGATTATTGATGCAATCGGCACCTGTCTTTTCTTTTTTCTCGGATGGTAGTTATGTGTATGTGTCTGCAGATGGCAAAAGTATTGTACGTAAGGATGCTAAAACGGATGTTGAAACGCTTGTGTTTTCAATAGAAGGACGTTCTCAATTATCATCTATTGGCGGATTTATTCTTAGTCCAGATCAAGCAACGATGTTGGTGTATGAAAAAACAGAACGTAGCTCTTCTGTTGAACCATTGAATTATTTTTTAGTAGATAGGCAACGCAATAAGCTTGAACCTCTTTCTGAATATGGAAAACAACAAATACCGTTGTATTCGCCTAATGGAAAAATGATTGCTTTTGTACGTAATGGAGATGTATATATCAAACGTTTGGAATTTGGAACCGAATTGCGTGTTACAGAAAATGGATTGATTAATACCTTATCAAATGGTCTGCCAGACAAGTTATACCAACAAGGTTTTGGGATAAACAGCTCCATTGTATGGTCTCCTGATAGTAAGATGATAGCCTTTGTTCAATACGATGAGACGGATGTGCCGTTGTTCACTCATACGGAAACTACCACTACGTATCCTCAGTTATTTCAGCAAAGGTATTCAAAACCAGGTTTCCCAATAACAAAAGCCAGATTATTTGTTTATACCATACAATTTCGTAAGCATCTTGAGATGAAATTACCTGATGAAGGAGATAATTATATTACAGCAGTAGCATGGTCGTCTAATCCAGAATTAATGGCAATTAACGTTTTAAATAGAGAGCAGAATGAACGAAAAACAATTTTTTATAATCCATTGTCAGGTGTAGCTAGAATGGCAAACCAAGAAAACGCCTCTCCAGCTTTTTCTCCTTTGGCAGCACGATTTTTACAGTTTTTACCCGATAATTCTTTTACTTTATTAAGTGAAAAAACAGGATATACACAGCTTTACCATTATGCAAACAATGGTATACTTATACGTCAACTTACAAATGGTAAGATGGCTATTACTGATGTGTATGGATATGACACAATAGGGAAACAATTTTTTTATCAATCATTCACTAAAGGATTGTTAAACAAAGGAATATTTGCTGTCAATTTACAAGGGAAAATACGAACCTTGTTTGATGAAGAAGGCGTACATACCGCTTATTTTTCACCACAGTTTTCACATTTTGTACATCAATATAGTAATGTGAATACTCCTCCATACTATACATTGTATGATGTTAAAATGAAAAAACTAGGTAGTGTATTTGATAATGCAGCGATGGCAGACAAGATGATGAAACGTGTGTTTCCTACTAAAGAACTATTGCCAATGGGGTGGATGGTAAAACCTTCTGATTTTGATGAACGAAAGGTCTATCCAGTTGTTGTTGTACTACAAGAAACCCTTAATCAGTGGGATATTTCGTATGCACAAGATATTGCAAATCAGGGATATGTAGTCTGTTCTTTTAGTCCTACCATGTATAGATATGCTGGTAATGAGCAGGAACATCTAGCAGTATGGCATTCGTATCTAGAAACACTTTTTCAATACCCATTTACTAATAAAAATAGCATTGCCCTGATGGGGGTTGGTGCATATGCCCATACAGCTATTGAGTTATTGCAAAAAGATACTACTGTAAAAGTTGCTATTGCCCTGAATCCAATTACCGATTATGCTCATTATTTGTCAGTTTTGAGTGAAGGTTGGATGGGTTTGCCTCAAAAGAATTTTATGGCTTACCAACAAGCAGAGCTAAGCTCTTTGGCTAATTATCGTGGAAAATTATTACTCATGCACAATGTTGATAATACGGATGTGCATATACAACACACTTGGTTGTTAGTAGATGCTTTGATCAAGGCAAATCAACAATTTGATATGCAATTATATCCATCAATCTATTATGATAATGTAACACAGACGTTATATCTGCATAGTTTTGAACGAATTATATCTTTTTTAAATAAAAACATGTAAATAGCAATCAAAACGTAAGCTTTTTTTGCTACTTTTGTCAAACAAATTTTATTAGTAGAATATATTAACACAGCAAACAAGATGAAACCTACATTGTATGTAATGGCAGCGGGCATGGGGAGCCGATATGGCGGATTAAAGCAAATGGATGGCTTAGGTCCAAGCGGAGAAACAATTATTGATTATTCTATTTACGATGCCATTAGAGCTGGTTTTGGCAAAGTGGTATTTGTTATTCGCAAAGCCTTTGAGGCTGATTTTAGAAAAATCGTTATTTCAAAGTTTGAGAACAAAATTCCTGTAGAGGTTGTTTTTCAAGAAGTAGATAAATTGCCTGAAGGTTTTAGTGTTCATCCCGAACGAGTAAAACCATGGGGAACCAATCATGCTATTTTGATGGGCAAAGATGTGGTAAAAGAACCTTTTGCTGTTATTAATGGAGATGATTTTTATGGTAAAGAATCATTTGAAGTATTAGGAAAAGCCTTACAACAAATGGAAGGAAAATCGGCTCAATACTGCATGGTGGGATTTCCTGTTAAAAATACCTTGTCCGAAAGTGGTTCAGTATCACGTGGTGTGTGTCAAACAGATAACCAAAATAATTTGGTGTCGGTAGTTGAGCATACCAAAATTGAAGCACAAAATGGCAGAATTGTTAATTTGAATGACCTTGGACAAGAACTAGTCGTATTAGATCCCAATACGCCTGTATCCATGAATATGTGGGGATTTACACCTGATTATTTTGAGTTTTCAGAAGCTTATTTCAAAGAATTTTTAAAAGAAAATGAAAAAAGTTTAAAAGCTGAATTTTACATTCCAAGTATGGTTGATTACCTTATTAAAAATAATATAGCTACCGTAAAAGTGTTAGATACACCGTCTAAATGGTTTGGAGTAACGTATGCTGATGATAAGGCAACGGTATTAATGAAACTAAATGAGTTGATTCATAAGGGAGTATATCCAGCAAAACTATGGAGCTAACACTCCCATAAAACATGAAAAAAAGAAATTATCTTATTGGGTTCATCCTTGTATTGCTTGTTTCTTGCATTTGCAAAGAACCAACGGAGCCTGTAGTTGTAGAAGATGATCAGATTGTGGGCACATGGTATATACACGATTATACTATATCGTATCTTGTGCTTTCAAACTTCAGCGTTTTTCAACAATGTGATAAAGGGTCTTGGATTGAATTGAAAGCAGATAATACCATGCAGGCGCTGATTAAATGCAATAAACCTCCTGAATCAGAAGGAAATTGGTCGAGAGAAGGAGACCAAATTAATCTTGATGCCGATAAATTATTCAATACTAACAAAGCATTCATTAGTAGCATTGATAATCAAGGCACTATTTTACTTTTAACAGAAGAAGAAGTGCAATTAGAATTTGCTGCGTATAGACCAGATAATAGTAAACTGATGGTAAAAGTATTTTTATCTCGTACTCCATTAGAAACGGTAGAATAAAAAAATTATTTTTTTAATCGAATGCGACAGCACATCCTTTGCGTTTGTCGCATTTTTTTGTTTTGCGGTTC
>Ga0255343_1005603_pt1 | contig 11608 bp, 9 predicted proteins | sample wastewater_treat_4_FD_192413 | JGI IMG/M metagenome (GOLD analysis project Ga0255343, IMG submission 192413) | Wastewater microbial communities from Lulu Island WWTP, Vancouver, Canada - plant16 | ecosystem: Engineered > WWTP > Wastewater > Unclassified | place: Canada: Vancouver, British...
CCGGTCCAACTGGCCCGTAAGATGGAGGCGCTCGGAGCCGGCGAGATCATGATCACGTCCATCGACAACGAGGGGTCGATGGCGGGATACGACATCGTCCTGACTCGGAGTATCGCCGATAGTGTCGGTATCCCGGTCGTCGCGTGCGGTGGTGCCGGTCGGCTGGAAGATCTCAATGCCGGGTACTACGAGGGAAACGCGTCGGCACTCGCCGCAGGAAGCTTTTTCGTATACCACGGCAGAAAGCGAGCATTTTTGATCAGCTATCCGACGCGAGCGGAACTCGAGAACGCCTTCGCCGGAGCGGACTGAGAATCATGAAGATCGTCGTCGATATCAATCATCCGGCCCACGTCCATTACTTCAAGAACTTCGTCTGGGAGATGGAGAGACGAGGGCACCAGGTCCTGATCACAGCGAGCGAAAAGGATATCTCGTACACGCTTCTGGATAATTATGGTTTTTCTTATGTTAAGATCGGCAATTATGGAACTTCATTATTCCAGAAAATGATCAGTATCCCCCGACTAGATCTGACGATGTATCGGGCTACGAAAAAATACCAGCCAGATCTATTGATAGGGTTCGGCTCAATTCGAGTCGCGCATGTTTCAAAGATGCTGAGAAAGCCCTCCATTGCGCTCGATGACACGGAGCACGCAAAATGGGAACACCTGCTCTATGTCCCATTCACTGATGCTATCCTCACTCCCGCTTGTTTCAGAAAAGAGTTCGGTGATAAACAGATACGGTATGACGGGTATACCGAGCTCCAATATCTGCATCCAAATCAATTCACGCCTGATCCCAGTATCCTTGGCGAATGTGGCCTTACCCCGGACGACCATTACTCTGTCATCCGTTTCGTATCATGGCAGGCGAGTCACGATAAGGGACAGCATGGCATCAGGGATAGGATCGGAGTCGTGAAGGAGCTGGAACACTATGGCCGGGTCCTTATCACTTCCGAGGGGACACTCCCGCTGGAACTTGAGCGGTATCGGATCACTGTTCCTCCCGAAAAGATTCATGATCTTATCTCTTATGCGACGCTCTATCTTGGAGAGGGAGGAACGATGGCGTCGGAAGCCGCTCTGCTCGGGACTCCTTCGATATATGTCTCATCTCTCGCGGGTACCATGGGCAACTTCATCGAGCTCGAGGAGAGGTACGGCCTCCTCTATAGTTACAGCGAAGGCGAACCTGCAGTGTTAAAAGCAAAAGAGATCCTCGATGATCCCTCGAGCAAGAGTGTGTGGAGAGAGAAACGGGATCATTTGATGAGTATGAAGATCGACACAACCGCGTTCCTGGTCTGGTTCGTTGAAAACTATCCCCGGAGTTTTTTTGCACTGAAGGCAGAACCTGGGATTCAGTACCGATTTAGCGCTGGGGGTCTTTCATGATCGAGGTCATCGCGGATGGATCGACAATGTCTTATACTTCCCCTCTCACCTGGGAGCACCATGGAGAGACCTCTGAAAATTTGGCTGATGGTGTCACTACGGTCAGGAATATAGGGGGCAGACCCTCCTGGAGTCTGAAGGGTGGTCCTTGGATCTGGCTGGTGACCGGAAGCGCTCGTCAAAACGGAATATACCACGTGGACATATTGACCTTTACCTCCTTTCTCTCAGTGGGAGTAATCTTTGAGGATGAGAGTAAACTAGGTTCGGGCGATGAAGCCTTCTTCTCTGTTCAGATCTGCTCTCGAGCGAACCCGTATGTACCGTGGGTGGATATTTTGCTTGCCTGTTGGAGGGATACAACCCCCCTGTCTGCCGAGAGTACCGCGAAGGTCGCGAGGCTGCGCTGCACAGGGAGAGATACTGCCTGGTAACGGTGATCATGATGGTTGAGCAGGATTACACAATTTGCACTCATTGTATCTGTGACACAACGATCCCTGGAATCCAATTCGATGATTCCGGTGTTTGCAATTACTGCCATGAGTTCGAGGAACGAGATAGTAACTACCCGCTGAATGCCGAGGGCGAGGCACGGTTGCGATCCATCATCAGGGATATCGTCGAGCGGGGAAAAGGGAAGGAGTATGATTGCCTGATTGGTGCCAGTGGGGGGACGGATAGCACATACTGTCTCTATCTGGCAAAGCAATGGGGACTACATCCGCTGGCCATACATCTTGACAACGGCTGGAATTCAAATACTGCCGTGAGCAATATAAAAAAAGCTACAGACAAACTGGGAATCGATCTCGACACCCACGTGGTGGATTGGGAGGAGTTCAAAGACCTTCAAGTCGCTTTTCTCAAAGCTTCGGTCCCTGATGCAGATGCCCCGACCGATGTGGCCATCCAATCGGTTTTGTACGACGTTGCCATGAAAGAGGGCATACAATATATCATCAATGGCAGTAATTTTCGAACAGAGGGCAATCAACCTCCTGCCTGGGGGTATGGAGATGGAAAATATATCGCCAGCGTTTATCGACAATATGGGAAAAACAAACGACTTCAGCACATCCCGAACCATACCCTTCTTGATATCGTTTATTACCATTTCATAAAGAGACTCCAATTTTTCAAACCCCTCTATTATACAGATTACCAGAAGTCAAAAGCGATGGATATCTTGAGGACGGAGCTCGGGTGGGAGTACTATGGTGGCCATCACTACGAGAATATCTACACGAGATTTATTCATGGGTATTATCTTCCCACAAAATTCGGGATAGACAAAAGAAAGATAGAGTTCTCAGCACTCATCCGTTCTCATCAGATGACACGAGAGGAAGCTCTGGAAAAGCTCAAGGATCCAACATATGACCGGGAGACTATCGCCGAGGAGATTGGATATGTAATAAATAAACTGGATATATCAGAAGAAGAGTTTGATGCGATTATGTCCTCGGAGAATAAAATATTTGCCAATTATGAAACTTATTACCCGATTATCATGAAGAGCAGACATCTCATTGACCTCGCACATCGCCTGAAATTATATCCAGACAAGGTCTATGGTAAGTATTCGTATTAACGCGTATGATCGAGGGACGTGTTGACAAGAAAATTTTGATCGTCGCGACTGAATACTTTAGTTTTGTAAAAGATCAGACGGAATCAATTGCACATTTTTTTCCCGAAGTGGCAGTATTGGTCAGGTACAACCCCCTCGCCGAGATCTCATCAATACTCCCGATAAGTTCCCTCACCAATTTTCGAAGGGCCAACCTCATCAAATGCGATCACCTTCCCCCGACTATCACGGTGATCCCGACACCGGTCTGGTACATCCCGACTGACTATTTTTATAAACGGCTCGGAGAGAACCACTTTTCCGCTGCGTCTGATTCGATAAAAAGGAACCGCCTCCGATTTGATCTGATCCATGCGCATGCAACCTGGTCTGCGGGTTATGTTGGAGCTCGGCTGAAAGAGCACTACGATGTACCCCTCGTTGTCACCGCACATGGCTATGACATCTATTCGCTTCCATTCAAAGACTCCACCTGGAAGGAAAAAATTGAATATGTATTGAACTCGGCAGACGTCATCATCACCGTCAGCCAGAAGAATCTGGAGTGTATCAAGATGCTGAATGTTCATTGCCCTGTTCAAATTATCCCAAATGGATTCAGGAGCGACCTTTTCTACCCACGGGATATGATGGAATGTCGCAAAGAACTCGGGCTACCGCCGAATCGGAAGATCATCCTTGCTGTTGGAAATCTTGAGCCGGTAAAAGGACATACGTATCTCCTCGAGGCAATCGGCTCGATAACCGAGCAGCGGAAGGATATCTTCTGCGTCATCGTCGGCACTGGCAGTCAACGGCGAGCGCTTGAGAAGCAGATTCGCACCTTAGGTCTTTCGGAATTTGTCATGCTCGCTGGAAACAAACCTCATGCGGACATTCCTACCTGGATCAACGCCTGCGACATCTTCGTCCTGCCGAGTCTCAATGAGGGAAATCCGACTGTCATGTTCGAGGCACTCGGATGTGGAAAGCCATTCGTCGGAACCCGGGTTGGCGGAGTGCCTGGGATAATCGTGTCGGATATGTACGGTTTGCTTGCTGAACAGGGGAACTCCGGTGACCTTGAAGAGAAGATTCTACTCGCGCTCGATCGGGAATGGAACCCGAAGAGTATCCTGGAGTACGCATTTTCGTTCACATGGGAATCCATCTCTATGGAAATTTTAAAGGTTTATAGAGGCGCCCTTGGGGAGGTTCCATGAGAGTTGCGTTGATTACGAGCTACTGGAAAAATAGCGACGGTGGTGGCATCAAGACATACCTGGTGAACCTCGTTAACACCCTGACCGAACGATCTGTCGATGTCAGGGTGATCTTCAGGAAGGGACGCGACCAGGAGAACATTCAGGGCCATGAGAACAAGCTTGCCTTTTCGATTTCATGTTATCGCCATCTCCTCGACTATCGTCCTGATGCAATTCATACGCAGGGGGATTGGTACTGTCTCCTGCCAGGCGCACTCTACAAGAGAATCCATGGATGCAGATTGATCAACACCTTCCATACAGAACCGGAAGTACCGATCGGACGTTTGGAAAAGGTCATCATGCGATATCTCCTGAACGCCTGCGATCACGTCACTTTTGTATCGCTTGGTCTACAGAAGCGGATCATCGAGATCGACGGGCTCACGACGCCGAACGCAGCGATAACATACGCAGGGGTGAAAGTGGGCGAGGTCTTAGATGGCGACGTTAAGCAATTCATGGATGACTTTGGGATCGATGAGAGCTCCATCACCATAACCACCCTCGGTATGACTGCACTTCCGTATAAGGTTCAGGGACTGAAACTGCTGATCGAGGCGATACGGATACTACGGGTTACCTTTCCAGACATCATGCTGGTCGTGATCAGAGAGGGTGAGTATTCGAATGAGGTGAAAGCTTTCGCTCGAGAGATGAAGGTTGAACAGAACGTTATCTTTACCGGCAACATAGACAACCCCTTGGTACCCCTGAAGATGTGTGCTGTATACGCCCACACTCCTCTCGGTGAGGGAGGCGTGTCGCTGGCACTCCTGGAAGCGATGAGTATGGGAAAGCCCATTGTAGCCACGTCGGTCGGCGGTATCCCCGAGGCGATAACTGATAGGGAGAATGGCCTTCTCGTAGAACCTGAAGTGCAGCAGATTGTCGAGGGAATAGCATTCCTGTTACAAAACCGGGATTATTCAGAACAATTGGGAAGATCCGCGAAGCGGACCGTTGAGGAGAAGTTCACGTGGGCGAATTCGGCAAAAGTATTTGAATCATTATACACTTCCTGATACCGATAGAGCTAGAATCATCTACAAGAGGTCAATCATGGAGATGCAAATCCGACCGATCTTTCCAGGATTCAAAAAGAGCTCCATGGATAGAAATTCAATTATTAACCTGTTCCTCATTGTGGGCTTCGTCCTGATTGCACTCAATAACTTCGCTCTGATCTACCACCAGCCTGCGGGCTATGTTGTTGATATATACTCTCAACTCCCTCCATTCTTCTTTTTGACAGCTCTTCTGTGTTATCTCATCGCAGGGTTCGCAGTCTTCTCAGGCATCGTGAACGGAAGAATGCTGGGTGCTTTGATATTGGCACTCAATCATGCCGTCATATTGTTGATACCCTATATGCTCGGTTACTACTTGATGGGCCGAGCAGACGATATGAGCTACATCGGCGAATATGAACATATCAGCAGTGCCGGTTCGATCAGTGCCTGGAATATATATCCTGCAAGTCCGATCTTTGGTGCGATAATCCAAACTCTCACCGGACTCCCAGCGAATGGAGTCGCCTTCATCATGCCGATTATATTCTCTTTTATCTTTGTCTGTGGCCTCTATCTCGGTTCTCGCTTCTTCTTGAATGAAGAGAAGCAGATACAGATCGTATTGCTTACCTCATTCATCCTGTATCTTGGTCCATACCATTTTCTTAACGTACCCCATGCTCTCTTCTTTGCGTACATACCGCTCTACCTTTACAGCTTTCTCCGTTACATCCGGAATCGATCCATCTCGAACGCTGTTCTCATAATAGTTCCAACTGTGCTGATTCCGTTTATGCACCCCTTCATCGTCCTGTTTGTCTTTTCACTATTGCTGACGCAGGGAATGCCTGAGAAATTTGTGAATCGATTTCTTCTTTCGGATTACCGAAAAGATATCCGGCCTCTATTACTCTTGATTCTTGGGTTCTTTTCATGGTTCATTTATAATTCAACTTTGATGTTCAATTTTGCTCAGAGTTACTACGCATTTATCCAGAGATCCACCGAGACGGTGCTGTCAGGTACAGTCAGTAAACTATCCAGTGCTCATCTCGATCCATTCAGCTTAATAAATTTCATATTTATATATTATGGTAGATATATTATACCCCCTATAGTAATACTTCTTGGAAGTTATTACGTGTACTTGAATAGGAGTACTATTCAAAAATGTGTTAAGAGAAATATCATTCTATTATTCATCATCTATCTCATCTCTTCCGTTATCGAGGTAATCTTATTCCTCAACCCAATAATATCGCATCAGCCAGATCGCCTTACCAATCTGAACTTTATCGTTTATGCTCAAGTGCCCTTGTTCACTCTATCTCTCTATGTCCTTATATCGAATAATCAAGGTTTCATCCGACAGACGATACTACCCATCATTCTGATTGCAGGAATCTGGAGCTTGAGTTTCTGGGGTGCTTTTGCTTCGCCGTACACGTTTAAAACAAGTGAAGCACTTACCTACAATGAAGTTGATGGTATGACATGGTTCTTTGAGTCGCGATCGCACGATCTCGTTCTAACTCCATTGAGCCAACTGGATCGTTTTCAGGATCTCTTCGATTACCATGATCGCCCGATCTACATGGCGTTCCGTTCGCATTTCGGGTATAAAACCGACGGTCGCTCTTTGATAGAAGCTAATCAGATTGAAGACCAAAAGTTTTATGCTATCTTATTAACGACCGACGAATTCCTTTATCAGACAGTACCTGGCTACAAGGAAATTGGTAGATTCACTTCTGATGATTACGTTCGGTTTAGAAATGATCGTTCGATCGATGGAAAGATCTATGACAACCTCAATATTGAGATCTATACCTGATCTTTTCCCCCAATTCCTCAGGTAGGGACATTGCTACCTTCAGGAACGGAGATCAGAACAACCAGCCTGACAGAGATTCCATGACATTGTAATTTACGAAAAATCTCTTTCGTTTGTATCGCGGGATACGGCGTCCGTCCTGTGATCACCCCACTGTATTTTTTCCACAACGAAATTTTTTTAAAATTCTGTAATGATCTTACATCGGCATGTTCGATCAGGTGGGCTTCGCTCGGTCTACGATGACAGAACTTCGAACGCCATCTTCTCAGTCTCAACATTGTCCGGCGCTCCATCCTGATCTGGCACGTGAGCTGTTGTCAGATATGGTGTATCGGAAATTTTATCTCATTGTTATGACACAACTGGGAAAGAGCTCCATCATGATCTCGCAGGGGTATCAGGCCTGTCGCGCTCCGGCGTAGATGACCAATCGGCCAAAAGACCGGGAGTGTCGTTACTGGTGCGAATGAATAGCGGCGTTCACCACAGGTGATCGCGTGGCAGGTTCATCGAACCAGGTGATCGAACTGCAGGCGTCACGCGCTTCTGTGTATATCGTTATTGTTCTTGTATTTTTTATAATAGTAATGGTAGGACTCTCGGTATTACTTTTCAGTCCAGCCCCAGACTCTATGTCTAATACGACCTCGTCACCCATTCCAACCACCGGTCCGACGACGTATCCGACGTCAGTCTCCACGCCGGTCCCGACGCTCGGCTCGTCGCCGAGCACCACACAGTTGAACTCGTTCCTCACCTCTGCCTATGCTGCGGGCAATTCCCGAATGGTGTCGATGCAGCAGGCGTGGCGCAGCTGGGCCGTCCCGACCCGGTCGGACCTCGTGAGCGGTGCGACGAATGGCCAGACGGCAGGGATGAGGGGTGACGGTGCGACCGACAACACGGCCACGCTGCAGTCCATTCTCAACTCGCTTCCCAGCGGGTCGAAGCTGTACTTGCCTCCCGGGACCTACCGTATCAATGGACCGGTCAGCATCACCAAGCCCGTGACGATCGTCGGTGCACCGGGGACAGTCTTCGACTGTACCCGAGCGACCCAGAACGTCTTCACCATCAACCGGGGCGGCTCGGCCTCGTCGAAACTGAGCGGCGTGAGCTTCACCGGCCTGGTCATCGAGGGGCCCGGGATCGAGACGACGCCGGAGATGATCATCGGCTACTATCTCGACACCTTCAAGGTCTCCTACGTGAAGTTCCACAATGTCGGAGTCACGGCCATCGACGTGCGGACGAGCACGAACGTTCTGGTCGAGGACTGCGTCTTCGACAACGTTTTCTTCAGTGACCAGGGTTACGGCGTTGCCGTCATCGATCGCAGCGACCAGGTCGTCATCCGTGACAACTTCTTCGTCACCAAGGGCCGCCACGGCGTGACAACCGGGATTACCGGCTCCCGTCAACCCACGTCGGACTATGTCCTGAGCGTCACCGTTGAGAACAATTACTTCGAGTACATGACGGAAGAGGCGGTGAACGCCCACACCTATCACGCGGGCGCCTACGTCGTCCGTGGCAACGTCATCAAGTCCTCGAACAAGGGTATCCAGCTCGCCAGTGGCATGGCGGACGTCTCCAACAACGTGATGATCGACTGTAAAGCAGGGATACTTGTGTGGAATTATTATGTTCCCTCAGGGGTGAAAACGGATAGGATCACGGGCAATACCATGATCAACACAGATTATGAAGCAATATTTGTGACGAATACTGATGTCCAGATCCGAGATAATGTGGCAAAAGGGACAGATGGAGGTTCGGCTATCGTACTCGGCGGCTATTCGCCCATCTCCTGTGATATCTCCGGTAATGTCGTAGAGGGCTATAAACTCGGCCTGGAATCAAACCCATCAAGCTCAGAAGTTACGTCAATTAACAATTACCTGAAAGTATTCGGCATCTTTCTACCTTTCTGAATAGTAAAGGGGTTCCGGTGATCGGGTGGCGTCCCCGATGACGCATGATAACGGATGAGATGCTAACCCCGTCATCCAACAGAGACTTTCCTGCCGACCAACCAGTTCTTTCGTCTGTCGAGAATATCGTGTGCTTCTATCGACCTTAGGCCTGCCACGCCATCACTGCCCAGAGCAACAGGGTAGTGTGCCAAAAGTGCTGTAAAAACTGAATGGCCCTGAATCCAACCTAGAATTGGACAAAGGAGAAGACAGGGCCATGATCCCATTATCGGTTATCGAAGATTACCTTTCCGACCAATCGGAAGGGATGCGGAACCTCATCACCTGGTTTCTGAACCTCGTGATGCAACTGGAAGCACTTCAGCAAGCCGGTGCTGAACGCCATGAGCGAACCGAGACCCGGACGGCACATCGCAATGGCACCCGCGATCGCTCGCTCCGTACCCGGTACGGCGATGTCACCCTTACGAAGCCGCAATTCCGAGAACGTCCCTTCGAGACAAAGGTCTTCGGTCGCTATGCCCGTGTCGAGAAGGCCCTGGTGAACGCGATCGCCGAGTCCTATCTTCAGGGTGTCTCAACACGGAAGGTCGAGGCGATCATCGCCCATCTGGGGATCGACCAGCTCTCACCGTCATCGGTCTCTCGCATCGCCCAGGACCTCGACCGTGAGGTACAGGAGTTCCTGATGCGACCGATTGAGCATCCAATCCGGTATCTCTTCCTCGATGCCTCGTACTATACCGTCCGTGACGGTCCCCGCTATGTCTCGAAAGCTCTGCTCGTCACGGCAGGTGTTCGCGATGATGGCTATCGTGAGATCCTCGGTGCCACGATCGCCGACTGCGAGAACGAGGCGTTCTGGTCCGGCTTCTTCGATGACCTCAAAGACCGAGGGTTGCGGGGAGTTCAGCTGGTCATCTCTGATGGCCATCGGGGGATCCAGGCGGCCGTGGCTTCGTCCTTTGCTGGTGCATCGTGGCAGATGTGTCAGGTACACACGACCCGAGCAGTCCTGAGAAACGTGCCGAAGAAAGACCAGCACGACGTTGCTGACCACCTGCGGGAAGCATACGGCAACGAACGGCGACTCCAGGATTGTGCGGACGATCTCGCGGCACGAGGATATCAGAAGGCGGCAACGACGATCGAACGGTTTCTCCCGGGGCTCCTGAACTACACAGCCTTCCCGAAGGCGCATCAGAAACGTATCCGTACGACCAATGTCATGGAACGAATAAACCGGGAGCTGAAACGGAGAACCCGGGTCGTGGGAGCGTTCCCCTCCGATCAGTCGTTGTTGCGACTCGCCGGGTCGATCCTCAGGGACATCAATGAGGAGTGGATCACGGGGAAAAGGTATGTGCTGATGGACGAGTGATGAAGATCCAGGGAAACAGGGTCCGAGGGAAATTACAGCACTTCTGAGACACTACCAGCAACAGTGAGAGAGGCGGGTGCACTGGTGGGGTGGCTGCGTCGCTTGTAATCCCCATGATGCACGGCGATTTCGGTATCCGATCCTTCGACCGTTGCAGGCCCAGGGCGGGGGCTGGTCTGCACACCATGCCTTCTCCCGATTCGTGGACACATCACCACCAGTTTTTTTCACCAGATCAAGGGAAATACCATCCCATACTCAAAGGGCTGCGAGGAGATTTGAACAGTACTGGCGATAATAAATAAGACAAAATCGAACATCCTTGGAACATGTTTGCCAAGCGGATGTGAAAGAAATATATATGATCCCGGTTGAAGACAAGTCAATGGTCGGAATAAGTGCTCTTTACTCTGACGAGGCCTCATTGTTTCTCAATAGATTCTACGAAGCCCAGAGTTCAATGCTGCACTTTCCATCATATACCGCAAGCACCCTTTTTGAAGATACATTTTTTTTAGTAGGCTCAACCTCTTTCGAGCAGTATCCCATCACCTGTTTCGAGGATGCTACGACCTTCATCGTACTCGAGGGCATGATATACAACATCGATGAGACCTCGATCAGGCAACATCTCTTTGAGATTGCACAGAAAACTCACGCCGAAATCCAACAAAAAAAGCAGATATCAAGCCTCCTACAAAATGCCGATGGAGAATTTATCGTAATTATCTATAATAAAATAACGAAGGATCTCTGCGTTTTCAATGATTCTCAGGGGGGCTCATTAGAGAGAATGTATGTAATCCCTAGTAAGCTCTTTATATGTGGACGCCCATTATAGGTCAATGGCGGCAAACCAGAGATTCCACTGTTCGAGTGGCGACTACCTGAAGTATTCGCAGTCGTCGATCGATCGCGCGCTCGAGTCCGGGGCCATCACGGCCGGCGACCGCGACCTGTTGCGAACCTTCGTAAACGAGGTGTCGGCCATGCGCGGCATCTCGCCACAGCGCCGGTACAAGATCGTCTACACCCTGATCGGGTGGCGTCGGTTCATCGGGCCGTTCGCTGAGAACACCCTGCCGGACCTTCACGAAGGTATCCAGGCCTTGAAGGCGGCTACGAAAGACGACGGCTCACCGCTCTTCAAGCAGAACACGATCGCCGACTATGTGCGCTTCATCAAGCGGTTCTAC
>Ga0255343_1005624_pt1 | contig 11579 bp, 6 predicted proteins | sample wastewater_treat_4_FD_192413 | JGI IMG/M metagenome (GOLD analysis project Ga0255343, IMG submission 192413) | Wastewater microbial communities from Lulu Island WWTP, Vancouver, Canada - plant16 | ecosystem: Engineered > WWTP > Wastewater > Unclassified | place: Canada: Vancouver, British...
ATGGGAAGAACCATCTCGCTTCGCTCGAGAACCTTGCGATTAGACTCAGTTTGATTTAGTAACTTTGGTTACAACTTTTTGAAAATTTAATATTTATTTTCTTGTTATATCTTTGGGGGATCGTCTAATGGTAGGACGTTGCACTCTGGATGCAAAAATCGGGGTTCGAATCCCTGTCCCCCAGCCAGAGAGTGCTTTTACGCGACCATAGAGCCTTAAACACCTTGTTCATGCTTGATAAAACCTCCTATCAAAAATTTCAATTCGAACCTCGTATTATGTTGTAATGGCTTGATAATCTTTGAAAAGTAAAAGGTTCTAGTCCTGTTTCCCCCAAGGGTTTGTTGTGGATAAGTATTTTAGCTTAAGGGTTGAGATAAAATTGATTTGTTATGGATGAAAAGTGGTGTCTTTAACCCGGTTAATACGATCTCTTTTTCCTCTTTTGTTCCATTAAATATCGTGTATTTAAAATAGTCTGAATATTTTAGATTCTTACTTACATTTTCTATTTTGTGTTCAATTAGTACTTCATTTTTAACTTTTCTGAAGCGCTCCATATTCTTTTTGATTTCAGAATTTAAAACCAGAGTGCCTAGATGTTTCTTCTCTGCAAAAATTACGTAGTTTACTAGCTCATCTCTAAGGATGCTTTCTGTAACGTATTGTTCGGGGCATGTTGAATCCAGCTTTTTTGAACAGTGGTAGTAAATGTATCTGTGCTTGTTTCCGTTATTCTGTATCTTAAATTTTTCTTCAGCTACAATACTTGCCCCACAATATGCACACTTAAAAAGGTCTTTGAACAGGAAATATTTTTCACCCCATTTAGGTCTGATCGGAACCTGAAGTTTCTTTTGCACCTTGTCAAATAACTCCTTTGTTATTAAAGGTTCGTGGGCACCTGTGTACCAATTTCCACTTCCTTCCGGATATTCAAATCTTCCGTAATAGAAAGAAGATTTTAGAATTCGATAGATCATGGATAACGGAACCTGTCTTCCGGTATGTCTTTTAAATATACCTTCACGATCAATCATTCTTTTTAAATCTCTTCCGCTGTATCCTGCTTCAGCGACAAGTTCAAACAACTCTTTTACCTTTGGGGCTATTTCCTTATCAACCATCACTTTCTTTGTCCCTGCATGGGAATAATTAATGTAGCCCAATGGAGCCGGGCACGGCCTCCAACCCATCTCGCATTTTGTTCTAATACCCCTTTTAACATTCAAGCCTCGGTTGTCGTTTTCCAATTTCGCCTGGGAACAAAGAATCATCAAAAGGAATTTTTCTGCGGGATTATCAGAGAAAGATTGGCTGATTGTTCTTATTCTTAATAGCTTTTTCTGATCAATCAGATCTACTAATGATCCCAGATCTCCTGCATTCCTGCTAAGTCTATCCGGCGCCCACGTTAAAATTGCGTTGTATTTATCGTTATTTAAATCAGAAAGCATCTCGACAAAAAGAGGTCTTGCGCCTGATATTTTTGCTGAGTGCGATTCCTGCTTTATATCGACAATCTGTAGCTGTTCTTTAACAGCTAGGGCAGACATCTCTTTGATCTGCGAATCAATTGACATGGCTTGACGTTCGTCTGATTCAGAACTTTTTCTGGCGTAGAGGCAGTATTTAAGTTTTTGTTGTGCTTCCATTGCAACACAATGGATGACACTAAAGTTTCTTTAAGTCCAGAGGGTAAACTTAAGCTAAAAGCTTGGTTTGTATGTCCTTATATATTTCTACTATTTTTTGTATGTCACCGTCCTCGAGATTATTTGCTTCCATTTCGACTCTATACCAGTGTTTACCTGTTTTCACTACGGCTTTTTTAAAGGTGTTTAGAAGTTTTTGTTTTAGTTCCTCAGATAACGCATTTCCTGAAAAATATCCACTTAGAAGATCAATTCTTCCCTGAGACCATCCGTGCATTATGGTAATTGGCTCCTCCTTACCTGTTAACTTAAGGGTGTACGATCCGTTTGCAGCACCTGTTCCAAAACTTACGTTACCTAAGTCACACATCTTTTCGTAAAGTTTCTTTGATAAATCAAAGGCTTTCGGACTTACGTTATTTTTAAGTTCCCCTAAGAATAGATCCAAATCCCATTTCTTCCTTGCAGATGCTGAAGATGTAGATACCGATAAATCCTTTTTTATTTCGGTACCGAATATTCTTGGAATCATTAGTTCGTGTTTTTCAAATTTGTAATATTCTATTTCGACTGCATACATATCAAACTGGCTATTTTTGTTAATAAAAAGTATCAAGTCTTTTAATCTATCTTCCAGGTGATCCATAAGAACCACAAATCTGAATATTCCTTTATTTAAGTTTGTCTTTACATTTTCGAGTAAGTCATTCGTCTGAGATTCGTCCGTATGTTGGAAAAAATCTCTTATCTTTTCATTTACACTTACCCCAAATTTTTTATTTGTACCAATATCAAGTCTCGTCAAAAACTCCGTAAAGTCGTTGTAATAAGCCCATATTGCGGCACCATAATCCAACACCTGCGCTACAACCTCTCTTTTATCGGGATTTTTATATAGCTTTGTTTCAACAATGTAGATATTACCGTTCGCATCAACACCCAAAGCATCTATTGGCCCACTGTTTGTTGGAAACTCTCTCATTAGTATTAAAACCCGTATATCTTCATCTATCTCATACATAGGAAGGGCTTCCGGATTTTCGTATATGTATTCCTGCAGCTCGCCTTCACTATCAAAATCTTTGGGATCTAATTTTTTAGCATTCTTGCCGTTTTCGGTAATGATAGCGGTCATAATATATTTCCTATTAAGAAATTGTTACTGCGATAGATGGATGACGCAAATATTCTATTAATGCAAGAAACTTGTATATTCCTAATGACTTCGTAACCCTGTATTTTTATGCTTATATTAAAATACATAAAAGGGACTACCCTTGTAGTATCTCAGCGGCGAAGCTTCGAACCCGAGAGGGTAGCCCCTTTATGGGTTCGAAGACCTTGGAACACACCAAGGATTTTAATTCGCCGCCGAGATTTAATTTTCTAAAGAGATTATATCTTAAATATCTTTTATTAACAGTATTAATTAGGTTTACAAGTCTATATCCTCCTTAATTCCTGTGCATTCTACGGCTATAACTCCACACCTGTTGTTTAGTAAATTCTCTACGAAATACTGAAGAAGATATACAAACGCATCCAACAAGTCATCATGTCTTGTTGAACCAAAATTAACTATTTGGTCGACCAGATCTGTAGACCCTTGCCTTGGTAACTGAACAACCCCATTTTTTATCATAGGTGTTACAGGATAGTATCGCTCGTACTTAGAAATCCCTTTGTGATCCGATCTTTCGACATTTATATTCTTGCTTTGAAGTTGTACTGCAATCATATCCTGGAACCCTGTGTTTTCTATCAAGAGTTTTTTCTGATATCCCTGAAGCATTCGATATCTATTTGATGCGACTTCTATAGTTTCTTCCGGCTTCATCCTTTTGTTTACAGGATACGGATGTATAAATATTTTGTACTGATCAGTGCCATATCTAAATATTGATGCAGACACCATGGCATTAAAGTCATTGGTCTCATTTTCACCGCAAGCAGGATCAATTGATATTAACGATAGGACATGTTCTCGGCTCATTACACTTGGCATAACATCGTAGTACTGAATATCCTCATAATTTACTAACGATTCGGAAAGAGCTGTAGGAATTAACTCGTACTCACGCTTCCACACCCTCGGATCTATAATACTATCCTTAAGATCCTGTACAGCCTCATCATTTGGGTATCTTTCTTTCCATGTGGGTATACCATCTTCGTCATAAAAGGGAATCTTAATAAATTCTCCTAAACGCGGTCTTTCCTTTATTGCATCAGATATACGTTGCAAGAGACAATCCGGGTGGACTAAATTTCCAATCACCACAATTTTAGTATTCTCATATCCGAGCGGTAATACTTCACTGTTAAACCATTCGTACAAGCGCTCTCTGGAATCCTTATTTCTTGAGGTCTCAACATCCTCGATGTCATCGCATACAATAAGATCCGGTCTTTGTTCACTACGTTTTGAGCCTCTTATGGTCTCGCCTCTGGATTTTGAAGCAATCTTAGCCCCGTATGTATCTATATCTATCCAATCAGTCCTCCAGATACTTTCAGGTCCTTTAAAGGGCCCAAAGTCATTAATAAGACGTTCATTGTTTTCCAGTTCCCTTATTATGTTCACGAAATGTTCTGCGACCTGCGATCTTGTAAGTCCTAGAAGACACACGTATTTCTTCTTAGGCTTGCCAAGAATTGACCATAGGATTCCCAGCATACAAAGCGTTGTCTTTCCTGACCCGCGAAAGGCTGTAATATACGTACGCTTTCTTTTTGGATTACCGAATATATCTAGGATATTACTGTGATAATCCGCAAGCTTAATGCTTACATGGTGACTAAAGTACAAAGCTATAAACCACCTGATATCATCTTCTGCTAACTTAACTCTTAGTTTTTTGTTGTTTTTTATTTGATCTAATGTCTTTTTCGTTATTTTCATATTCACCTCCAAATAAACTTAGTGCTTCGGTTAACGCTTTTACCTCCTCTTTGGTCATTTCATCAGAAAAGGTTTTTAGCTTTCCTGATATCTCCAACTTGTTCGTATAGGACTTATGTCGGTGATTAAGCCAGTAGAAAACGGCCGTCAGGTTCCTTTCTTTGATAGCAGTAAGCAGTTGGCTCTCTGCCAGATCATTCATAAGTGATACACCCTCCTGTAATGCTTGATCTGCTTCTTCACAAAACGCCTTATCTTCAGTTTTCCACCTGTAATAGGTAGCTCTGGATATACCACTTTTTTCACAGGCAAATTGAACAATAGGTGTCTTCTTTAGCTGCTCAATTAGCTGTTCACGTTCTTTTGTCTGTCTTGATTCAATTGCTTTACGCATGGATTGTTTCTCCTTTCTGACCTGTTAACTTTTCCCATCTTTTCTTAATAACTTCTGCGTATACTGGGGATTTTTCCATTACATAGCATCTACGTTTCATTTTGGTAGCAGCGACCAAGGTAGAGCCGCTTCCACCGAAGGGTTCAACAATTAGGTCGCCTCTTTTTGTAAGCACTTTAATATACGGAATAAGTATCTCAATCGGCTTGGTTCCAAAGATTATTCCCTGACCTGAGCTTTTTTCATCTGACGCAACATATTCAATAAAATCTGTTGGCTGGTATCTTTTACCGTGTCTGTAGCTTTCCCACTGAGGTTTACCCGATATTGCATACAGTGCTGTTTCATATTCGTTTTGAAGACCTTCTTTCTCGGGTTCCAGATTAAAAGGAATATCAACGTTAGCAGAAGCTCCTACCATAGCAATGTCGTGCTTAGAGAAGAATCTGTACTTTCCTGCAAAGCCTTGTGTACGGTTTGGCAGATGCCACACGATCATGTTACGAATCTTCCAGTATTTCTCCATCTCACCCCATATAATTCTAAGGTTCTTCCAATTTTCATAGCATATGATAGAAAAGCTTTCGTTCTGAACCTTATGTATATTAGCCATCCATTTTTCGGTAAAGTCATCTGGTAGCACATCAGTTTCAAGGTATCTCCTGTCTCTTTTGGCACCAAAGCCTGTAATGGCATTTCCGGCTTTCTTTTTGCCTTTTAGGTAATCAAGTATGTATGGAGGATCTGTCAAGCACATATCTGCTTTATCTTTTCCCATAAGCTTTAGTACATCCGATTCGACCGTAGAGTCCCCACACATTAGTTTGTTGTTTCCGAGTTTTACAATGTCTCCTTTTTTGATTTGGATTTTTTTAATATCGAGTTTTGCTAGTTCTTTTTGTAAATCGAAAATCTCCGGGGTTTCATCAAGTCCAAATACCTCATCAAGGTCTTCACTCGAAAAACCTATATCTGAAAGTAATGAGGGATCAAATTCAGCAAGGAGTTTGTAGTCCCAATCTCCTGTGTTTTTATTAAGACGTAGGTTTAGCTCTTTTTCTTTCTCAATATCCGGAATATTAAGATAAATTACGGGGATTGTTTTGAATCCTAAGTCTTTGCAGACTTTGAGTCTAAAGTGCCCTCCTATTACTATGTTTTTTCGATTTTCCGATCCGTTTACAATTATCGGATCTACAATCCCGAACTTAGTAATACTTTCTTTTAGCTGGGAAATAGCACTTTCGGACCATTTCCTGGGGTTATATGTGCTAGATTTTAATTTAGTAACCGATACTTCTACTACCTCTATGTTTTCGTTTTTAGACATTTCAATGTCCTTTCTCTTCCCAATAAAAATGAGAAGGTTAAAAAATTACACCTTCTCTTGTTAAGTCCTATATTGTATTGTTTTGGAAATGAAAAAAGGACTCATGCAAGAGAAATGTTATCTATCTATCTCTTTTTAAGTCCTTTAACGAGTACAGCTCGAGTCAGTTCCCAATTGACTAAGTGAAATTTAACACACTTGTTTTATGCTGTCAACATAACAAAATATAGAAGTTTATGTAGAAATATATAAACATATGAAATACTACAGAATAAATTGAAAACACGCTATAATAACAACAAGTTATGGAAAACTTTACAAAGAGCATTTTAAATTATTTTGCTGCCTATAACGAAACGCGATTTAGATTTACCACAAAAATTGCTCAAATGTGGTCAAATGACGAACTAACGCTAAATCTATCAGTTTTTCCTGATTTTCAAGATGAGATAATTAAATCAATACGGGGAAAAAATACAGTAGATTTAAAAATTAAAAAACTAGAATATAAAGTAGAAATACCATACAAAAAATTTAAGCAAGAACTTAAACCCCTAATTAATAAAGATTTACTATTAAAAATAATTAACACAATCAGATCTGAGATCGAAGACAGTGAGATCGAAGACGACGAAGAGATATACAGATTATTTGCTATTCAATTTCGAAAAGATTTTAGTAATATACTCCTAAATCTTCAAGAAAAGGAAAAAGATAGAATTATCGCTGAAAATAACCTAGAATATTTACCGCTTTCCACTTTGAACACTGTACAAATTGAACAATACGTATTCGAAGAGATTATAAAAATTTCTAAAATAACAGATTCGGATAATAACTTCATCGATAGTGTTACTACATTTCTAAGTGATTACAAACCTGATTTAATTCTATTTGACCTATACACTCTATTATTGGGATATAGTCAATATGTTGGTACTCAGTCTCTTTACATTTATTTCCATAACTTCTTTGTAGGTGATCAGGTTCATCCTTTAATAGCGATTGAGGTTGATCTTACGACTAAGGCCAAAGAAGAATTTGAAATCAGAGCTTCAAGAGACTTAGTATACATAAACACGCCAGCAATAAATTCAGCAAAACTAGGTAATATACTTACCACACCTCGCGCATGTACTTTTGCAGATTTAGAAAAATACATTACACAGATTGAACTATATCTAGAGGCTTATTATAAAAATTCTGGTAAATTCATTCTAAAACCATTTTTTAGAAAAATAGTTGGAAAAGATCTTCCTGATATTACCGCACGTATTGGGTTCCAAATAATACCCAAAGAGGATAGGAAAATACTAGACTACTCCGAGTTAATTACGCAAATTAAATCGGGAGCTGGTGAAAAATTCAAGGATTTAGTTTCAACCTATGTTGATAAAAATGTAGAAAATACGACTGGGGAGGTAAATGAAGCTTACGATATAAAGTACCCCAAAAGGTCTTATAAAAACTTTATCACTGATATCCCACTGAGTTTAAACCAAAACCAAAGAAAGATATTAACAGCAGCTGAGAACCCTAAAAACAAAATGATTGTAGTCGATGGTCCTCCTGGTACGGGTAAATCTTATACAATAACCGCCTTAGTTTATCTGGCCAACCTTTTGGGTAAATCTGTAGTGGTAAGTTCTCATAAAACACAAGCATTGGATGTTGTAGAAGAGAAACTAACAAGTCAGTTTCAAAGAGTACACCCTAATGCTAAACCACCAATTTTAAGATTAACTAAAGCAAATGAGGATTCTTTAAACAATATTAATAATACCCTGTCATCTTCGGTAATTAACGCCACAAACTCAAGGGTATACAACTTTAATGAGGAATTGATAGAACAAGACTTGGTTCAAATAGAAAGAAATATAGAAGAGAACATAAGTAATTTTTGGAATACGCACCAAGATTACGAAGATTATGTGAAAAAACAATCCGAATTCTTTAAATTACACACTGAACTATTTGATGATTCTCAGATACCACATAAACCAGATAATGTGGAAAAGCCAAACTTAGAAAATATAATAAAATCTATAAATGCTTTGAATATAGCTAATGCAGACATATCTCTAGATACCCTTAAATATTTTATTAACAACAAAGATAAACTGGAAAAGTGGGAAGAAGAGTTGGAAGAATTAAAGGAAAATACTATCTACACTGAAGGTGGAGACATAGATGAGGAGATAACAAAAAACATAAATGAAGTTATAAAAAATCTAAAACCAATACTAAATAGCTTAGATGAAAACACACAATTAAAAGATATATATTTAGAAGATACTGAAGAACTGCCTTCAAGAGTTCCTTTAGCTGAAAAGGTGAGTTTTGAGAAATTGGAAAACTCTAGGAGATATGTAGAAGAATTAGACAGTAGAAACAGGAATATTGCAACCAAGATGCTTGGAAGCAAGAGAAAAAGAGAACTAGAACACATACTAGAGCTGGATTATCCCGAAGTTAAAAAGCACATAGATAAAATTGGAACTGAGAAAACACTTTTTGAAATTAAATCAGTTTATAGACATATTGAAGAAACAAGGAAAGTTTCTCCATTTTTAAGTGGCGCATATATATACGAACAGCCATATTCCTTATCTGAGTTAAAGGAATCATATAGATATTTAAAGAGAGACAAGGTCAAGGACATTCTCGCATTATTATCGACTAAACAGTCTAAGAGTACTTCAGAACTTACAATTTCTGAATTAAAAAAGGGTCTTTACGACATAGAAAATAAGTACAAAAGTAAAACACTTTATGAATCACTAAATGAACTATTTTCAACATTTAATTTAGAGCAAGATCAAACTACCGAATTAAAATCCAAATTTACAACATATAAAAATATAATTACTGAAGTGCAAGATCCAGAATTGACTTATATAGATGGATTTTTCGACCTTTATGAAAATATATTGCTAAAACTTGGAATTAACAGAGCAAATCTACAAACAATAAATAAATTAAATACTTCATCTTTAAAACAAAAACTCCAAAACTATATTGATTTACATTTTGAGCTCTCCCTAAAAGAAAAAACCAATTTAAGAACTGATCTTATAAAACAATATGAAGAAAAAAGATTAAAGGTACTTGAAAATATAAATCAAAAGAGACTTTCTGGATTATTAAACTACTCTGGAGATGTTCAAAGGATATTAAATACAATTGCCAATAACAAAAGGTTAACTGAAGAACAAGCAGAAGTATTATTTAAAAATGTACCTTGCGTAATCGCCCCTCCCGAACTTATTTCTGAGTACATACCAATGAAAAAGGATCTCTTTGACTGGTTGATCATTGATGAGGCATCTCAAGTTTCTATTGCCGAGTCACTTTCGCTGATTCTTCGATCAAAACAAAGCATAGTATTTGGTGATGAATTCCAATATGGTGCAGTGGGGGCTGTAAATGTAAATCTTGAGTATTCAAAACAATACTTTAAAGAAGTACTAAATGACTACATTATAGATAAAAATGAATCTCTCAGTACCGAGGATATAGAAAAAATTGCTACCGAAGTATCTCAAAATATTGCAGAAGATGATATTACTGTACCTAGTAGAGATATTTACAAAGTTGAACAGAGTACTAAAGAGTGGTTAAAAACATTTAGTATAAGGACATCCACACTTTCTTTTGCAAGAGCACTTGCTAATTATTCAGACTCTTTAACAACACATTTTAGAAGTTATCCGGAAATAATTAGTTATTCAAATGAAACATTTTATAAACCAAATGAAATAAATTTAGTTACCAGCAGAATTAGAACAAAACCAATTAAAGAAGTCTTAGAATTCATTAAAGTCGATACTAAAGGTAATGCCGGTAACAATATTAATCTGGACGAAATAGAAGTCATAAAAGATGAGCTAACAAAACTCCATAATTCAAAATATAAGGGTACCTTGGGAATAATATGTTCCTTCAGAGAACAAACTGAAAGAATGACAGAGATATTAAGAAAAGATCTAGACTTTTATCCAAATCTTGAACGAGAAAATAACCTTAAGATCTGGTTTGTCGGTGATGTACAAGGGGAAGAAAGGAAAATAATTTTCTACTCTTTTGTAGAAGATAAAAACATTGAAAATGCAAACCTTTATTACATTTATCCAGTAATTGGGGGTCAAGCTGATGATGTTAGAAACCTGAGAATGCAAAGACTAAACGTTGGGTTTAGCCGGGCTGAAGACAAAATGGTATTCGTGCATAGCATGCCCTTGGAAGAGTACATGACCACGAGATTGGGTTACGCATTAAAACACTACAGTAACATTCTTACAGAAACAAAAGATTATTATATTGAGGATACTACAGTATTTGACTCACCTGCAGAACAAAATCTATATAACCTAATAACGCAAACAGATTTTTTCAAAGAAAATATAGATAACCTAAAACTAGTAGCACAATTTGAAATTGGAAAATATATCAAAGAAGAATTTAGAAAAAATATTCCAAAGTACAGAGTTGATTTCTTATTAACTTTATCAAAGAATGGCCATGAAAAAGCATTGATCATTGAGTATGATGGTTTAGAATACCACACAAAAGATCCCTACAATGTATATTCTGAAACTACATTTGATAAAGAATATCTCGATTACGATCTTCAAAGACAACTAGAAATAGAAACGTATGGATATAAATTTTTAAGAATAAATAAATTCAACATTCTTCCTAAAGAAAAAGGCAGGACAGAACTAGATGTACTTAATGATTTGTTAATAAAAGAGTTTATTGATGTTTTGACCAGTTATGAGGAACATACACCGAATATTTCCTACAGAGTAAAGGACAGTTCAAATGACAGTGTGTACCAAAGTGATATTTATAGATCTCCAATGGAGGAGAAACTCCACAAGATATTATTAGAAACAGACTTTTATAAAGAACATAAGAATAATTTAGGTATAGAAATCAATAAAAAGATAAAAAACTATGAAGCTGACTTATTATTAAAACTAAAAGAAAGCGAAACACCTTTTAAGTTAGTAATTGAGTACGATGGAGTTAAGTTTCATAGCAACGATATCCAAAATGTAACTAATGACAAAGAAATGGTTGATAGTTTGACTAACGAAGATATATATAGGCAGAACGATTTAGAAGATTTAGGATACATGGTACTTAGAGTTAATAAATTTAATCTTTTCGAAAACGATAATGAGGTGGAAAATCTAAATGATATGATAGAAACAAAGTATAAAGAATTTAAAGAAAAGTATGTCAAAAAATAAACTGACAGAACAAGATATATTAGAAATCACAAAAGCAATT
>Ga0255343_1005625_pt1 | contig 11576 bp, 11 predicted proteins | sample wastewater_treat_4_FD_192413 | JGI IMG/M metagenome (GOLD analysis project Ga0255343, IMG submission 192413) | Wastewater microbial communities from Lulu Island WWTP, Vancouver, Canada - plant16 | ecosystem: Engineered > WWTP > Wastewater > Unclassified | place: Canada: Vancouver, British...
CCTACCCTCTCTAATCTACCCCCTTATCCCCTCTCTACACTCTTTTCTCTCTCCTCTATCTACCTATTCCCTCTTTTTTGGGACTGCAAAATTATTTACTTTTTTTCACTCCACCAAATTTTTTTTTATCTTTTTTAAAAAAAATTTTTTTACCTACCCACTTTTTTGCTCCACCTCATCTTTTATCTATCAACTTTAATTACCCATTACTGCCTCTTGTACCTGGCTACTACTGTGCCCTCCATCATATCCCGCTAACTTTTTCCCTTTTTTTGAGAATGCAAAAGTATTCACTTTTTTTTATTCTACCAAATTTTTTTTTCATCTTTTTTACAGATATCATAACAATTTAAAAAATTAGGTAAGTTCTAAAAATTCATTTTTTCATAGTTCTGTATTGCGATATAATTAAATTTTTATCTATTTTTATTAAATTTGCTATAGCATTGATAATTAATGACATAGTACAATTAAATTTTTTTGATAAAATCTGATATAAATGTTTGTTTAAGTTGATTAATTGTTATTATTTAGCTCAGGAGTTTTATTCGATATTATTTATATCTTTATTATTAATTTCTAATTCTGAAGAAATGCCATGATTTTTCATTAATTTATTGACAGCATCGAATAATTCTGGTAATTTTTTTAATAAAGCTATTTCTCGCATTTTATCAGATGCTTCACGTGCTGGGCTACCAAAATAAACTTTACCTCCTTCTATAGATTTAGCAACACCAGACTGTCCTAAAACCATAGCTCCTTTACCTATAGTAAGATCTTTTTGTACACCGACTTGTCCCCAAAGTATTACATTATCTTCCATATTTACTACACCAGCTATTCCTGCCTGTGCTGCTATTAAGCAATTTTTACCTATGATAGTATCATGTCCTACTTGTATTAAATTATCTAATTTTGTACCTTTACCTATAATAGTATCAGATGATACTCCTCTATCTATTGTGCAGCAGGATCCTATTTCTACATCATCTTCTATAACTACTCTGCCACATCCTTCTAATTTATCTAAATAATCTGGACGTCTTTTGAAATAAAAGGCCTCTCCTCCTATTACTGAACCACTATTAATAATTACATTATTACCAATAATTGTATTTGCATGAATTGTAACATTAGGATGAATAATACAATTTTTACCAATTTTCACATTTGGTCCTATAAATACTAATGGTTGAATAATAGTACCTTCACCAATTTCAGCACTTGGATGTATTGGCATATCTTGTGGCTGAAAAGGAGCAAAGAATTTTACTAATTTTACATAGTCTCTAAAAGGATCATCAGAGTATATTAGGACTTTCCCATCAGGAGCTTCTACCTCTTTATTAATTAATATTATCGAAGCTAAGCAGCTGAGTGCACGATTAAAATATTTTTCATTATCTACAAAGGTAATGTCTCCAGGTACAACTCTATGTATCTCATTGATGCCCGTAGCTTTGATATTTTTATCTCCAATTACCCTAGCGATTGGATTATTTATAATTGTAATAAGCTCTTCTATACTATATTGTCTTTCTAAGTTCATTATTTTAGTATTTTTTTAATCTTTATTAACTCTTTCACCATACTCACCTGTTTGAGTATTTACTTTAATTTTATCACCAACATTAATAAAAAGTGGAACTCTAATTTCAGCACCTGTTTCTAAAATAGCAGGTTTCATCGCATTAGTAGCTGTATCACCCTTTAGACCGGGTTCGCTATATGTTATTTCTAATACCACATATGTAGGTAATTCACAAAATAGAGGAGTTTCACTTTCTGCATGAAAAACTATTTCTACCTCTTGCCCTTCTTTAAGAAATTGTGGAGCATTAATAAGAGATTCAGGAATCATTATTTGCTCAAATGTCTCTACATGCATGAAATGATAATCTTCATTATCCTTATATAAAAATTGATAAGGACGTCTTTCTATTCGTTGAATGTTAATTTTAACTCCTGATTGAAAAGTATTCTGAAGTATTCGACCGCTAGGTATATGTTTTAGTTTTGTTCTAACAAATGCACCACCTTTACCTGGTTTGACATGTTGAAATTCTACTACTGTGTATAGCTCACCATTAAATTCTATACATATCCCATTACTTATATCTGCTGTTGTTGCCATTTAAATTTTTGACAAAATTATATTATTTTTTTGAATTATCATAAATCTAAATTAAGATGTATATAAATAAAATTTATAAGACTATTAAATTATTTACTTGATCACTAGCTATTCTATCAGCATCTGTATCAGTTATAAAAATTTGAGTTAGATTAAAATTTTGTAATTGTTCTAATAATTTATGTGTTCTATACTTATCTAATTTATCAAAAATATCATCCAATAGCAAAATGGCATGTTCATTATAATGAATACTCAACCACTGGTATAGAGATAATTTGAGAGCAATAATAAATAATTTTTGTTGTCCTTGAGAAGCTATCTGTGAGATATCATCATTATTAAATAAAAAATACAATTTATCTCTATGAATACCTATCGTAGTATGTGTCAGACGGAGATCATTTTCCAAGGTGTCATTAAAAAGATTTTCTATGTTTTTAAGCTCAATGTTTGATTCATATTTTATGGATACAGACACATCAATATTAGATATGGAATAAAAAATATTATTAATAGTTTTATTAATATCAGCTATTAAATTGGTTCGATATTTATAAATTTCTTCGTTTAGAGGTATTATATTAGTATTAATAGCATTTAGCATATTAGAAAAGTCTTTACCAAACAAACTTTGTTGTTTCAATAGATGGTTTCTTTGTTGTAAAAGCTTTTGATAATTTTGTAAAGCATTCAGATAATTACTACTTTGCTGTGATAAAATCTGATCTATCAGTTTACGTCTATTTTCTTGATTATAAACTAGCTCGTAAATATCTGATGGACAAATAAAAACCATAGGGATAAGGCCTAAATGTGTTGAAAATCTTTTATAGAATTTTTCATTTCTGCATACTTTTTTACCATTAATATTGTGATATAAAATTTCTATATTTTCTGGACTATTATTATCTGAATAAAAAAATCCTTTTATTAAAAAAAATTCTTTATTAAATTGTATAAATTTATTATCAGTAATATTATAAGGATTGCGTGTGAGTCCCAAATAATAAATGCTATCGAGGATTGATGTTTTTCCTATACCATTATCTCCCACAATATAATTAAGACCTTCAGAAAATTCTAATTTTAAATAATTATGTATTTTAAAATTTGTAAGCTCTAATCTTTTTAATAACATAAAAAACAGAAAAAAATAATATTCAGAAAGTCAAATAAAATATTGAATTAATAAAATCAAGATAGATTAAATCTATATTTATAAGCTTTCAGTGTATTCATAAGTAAACTAACAATGGTCATAGGACCGACTCCTCCTGGCACAGGTGTTATCCATGAAGCTTTTTTAGATACTTCGTCGAAATCTACATCACCTACAGTTCTAAAGCCACTTTTTTTTGTATTATCTGGAATAGTATTTATGCCTACATCTATGACTATTGCTCCTTCTTTAACCATATCTGCTGTTACAAAAGAAGGTTTACCTAGTGCAGCTACTAAAATATCAGCTTGTAAAGAAAACTCTTGAATATTTGGAGTCTGAGAATGACAAATAGTAACCGTGCAATTGGCAAAATCATTTTTTCTAGATAATAATATAGATAACGGCGTACCAACTATATTTGATCTACCAATTATCACAGCATGTTTCCCCACAGTTTCTATTTTATTACGTTTTAGTAGTTCAATAATACCGCTAGGAGTGGCGGGCAGGTATGTATCTAAACCAAGGACCATTTTACCAATATTAATTGGATTAAAACCATCTACATCTTTTTTGGGATCAATTGCATTAATAATTTTTTGCTCGTCAATATGCTTAGGCAAGGGTAATTGTACAATGAAGCCATCTACATCAGGGTCATCATTAAGAAATCCAACTACTTTGAGCAATTCTTTTTCTGAAGTATCTATTGGTAGATTATAAACTGATGATGTAAAACCAACTAATTTACTATTTTTTTCTTTGTTTCTAACATACGTTTCGCTAGCAGGATCATTACCTACAAGTACTGCTGCCAGATGAGGAGGTCTAACACCATCATCGATAAAATGTGCTACTTGAGTTTTAATTTCTTCTTTTATTTGCTCTGCTGTAGCTTTGCCATCTAAGATATTCATGAGAATAAATTTTTATTTAATTGTTCCATCCTTTTTAATTGTTTAGGATCTGCATTTAGAACTTTTTTCATCATTTTTCGCATTTCTTCAAACTGTTTGAGGAAAGTATTTACATCTTGTACAGTAGTGCCGCTACCTTTAGCAATTCTAATTTTTCTAGATCCATTTAATGCTTCTGGATGTTCACGTTCATAGGGTGTCATAGAATGAATAATGGCCTCTATTTGTTTAAATGCATCATCATCAATGTCAATATCTCTAATAGCTTTATTCATACCAGGAATCATACTCATGAGATTTTTAAGATTCCCCATTTTTTTTATTTGCTGCACTTGATCGAGAAAATCATTAAAATCAAATTTATTTTTTTTAATTTTTTTCTCTACTTCACGAGCTTTTTGTTCATCTACCTGTTGCTGGGCACGTTCAACAAATGATACTATATCACCCATTCCTAGAATTCTACTAGCCATTCTATCTGGATGAAAGACATCAATATCATCTAATTTTTCTCCGATACTACTAAATTTAATAGGTTTATTTACAGTAGCTTTAATAGAGATAGCAGCACCACCGCGCGTATCGCCGTCTAATTTTGTGAGGACAACTCCATCATAATCTAAAACATCATTAAAAGCTTTTGCAGTATTTACAGCGTCTTGGCCTGTCATAGCATCTACTACAAAAAGTGTTTCATCTGGTTTGAGAACATCATAAAGCATTCTGATTTCTTTCATCATATCTTCATCTATAGCTAAACGGCCAGCAGTATCTACTATTATAGTATTAATATCATTTTCTTTTGCATATTTAAGGGCATCGAGAGCTATTTTTACTGGATTTTTTTCATCTTCTTTAGCAAACACTTGTACACCAGCTTGCTCACCGAGAGTTTTTAATTGGTTGATAGCTGCAGGACGATAAACGTCGCAGGCTACTAATATCACGTTACGTTTTTTGTTATTTTTAAGATAGCGAGCTAGCTTGGCAGCAAAGGTGGTTTTTCCACTACCTTGTAATCCTGCTAATAAGATGGCAGCTGGTTTACTTTTCAAATTTAAATCAACAGCTTGGCCTCCCATCAGATCAACTAATTCATCATGGACAATTTTTATCATCATTTGACCTGGAGAGACACTCTTGATCACTTCTTGTCCAATAGCTTTATTTTTAACATTCTCTGTGAAAGATTTAGCTATTTTATAGTTAACATCAGAATCTACTAGTGCACGTCTAATCTCCTTTAAAGTCTCAGAAATATTAATCTCCGAAATACGTCCCTGTCCTTTTATTTTTTTAAATGCCTGTTCTAGCCTATCACTTAGATTATCAAACATATAATATTTTTTACAAAATTACAAAATAATAAGAAATAATACAAAGATTATACAAAGTAATGAAGTAGTTTTAATAAATGAAAATCAGCATAACAAAAAAATTATTTACCAATAAGTGAGATTCTATTTATCTATATTCTCATAAGCTATTTTAGAAGCATCTTTTTCACCTTGTTTTATAGTAGGAGCAGTAGATTCTCCTTTGAGTTTATTATTTATAAATATTTTAATTTTAAAATCACTACTTGTATCTAATTTTTCTGATTTAAATTCAATCTTTAATTTATTTTTTTGACAATATTCTATCAATTGGCTTTTGTAGTTTTGCTTTTCTTCAATGATGTTCTCAATATCAAAAGTCTTATTAGCTATATAATGAATAAAAAAATCATAACAAAAATCGTAACCTTTGTCTATAAACATAGCGCCCATAAAGGCCTCAAACACATTTCCCAGCCAATTTTTAGAAGGTGTTTTATGATTAGCTGGAATAAATTTTTCGGCAATTTCTGACAGTTTTATATCTTTGGCAATAGTACTTAAATATTGGGTGTTTACGACACGAGAGCGTATCTCTGTGAGAAAACCCTCATCTTTATATGGGAATTTGTTATATAAATATTGACCAACGATTAGGTCTATGACTGCATCACCTAGAAACTCTAATCTTTCATTTGATATTTTTTCACCACTAAAAAAAGCCTCGACAAAACGCGGTGTCAAGGCTAATTGATATAAGAAAATATTTTTGGTTTTAAACCCAAAAATATCATTAATTGTTTTTTTTAATGATTTTAATTCGTTACTATTTCGTTTTAATGTTAGTTCCAAAACTAATCATTATATTTTGCAAAAAGTAAAGAAACATTATGCCCTCCAAAGCCAAAAGTATTACTAATAGCATAGTTAACAATTCGTTCCTTTTTATGATTAAAAGTATAATCTAGCTGGGGTAGCTCTGGGTCATCAGTGAAATGATTAATAGTAGGTGGTACTACATTATTTTTAATACTCAAAATAGTAGCTAAAGATTCTAAAGCACCAGCGGCACCTAATAGATGACCATGCATAGATTTTGTAGAATTAATAGAAATATTTTTAGCATGTTCACCAAAAACTCCTACTATAGCTTTAGCCTCGGCGGCGTCACCTACAGGAGTAGCAGTACCATGTGTATTGATATGATCTATTTTAGATTTATCAATACCAGCATCATTAAGTGCAAAGCTCATAGCATGTTTAGCACCTTCTCCTTCTGGGTGTGGTGCAGTGATATGATAAGCATCAGCACTAAGTCCGAAGCCTAATATTTCAGCATAAATTTTAGCACCACGTTTTTTAGCATGTTCTAAATCTTCTATTATCAAGCCAGCAGCACCTTCACCCATTACGAAGCCATCACGATCTTTATCAAAAGGTCTAGAGGCTGTTTTGGGGTCATCATTTCTAACAGATATAGCGTTCATAGAGTTAAAACCACCCATGCCAGGTTCAGTAATAGCAGCTTCGCAACCACCAGCGACGATAACGTCTGCATAGCCATGACGAATCAGTAATACTGCATCTACTATAGCATTGGCAGAAGAGGCACATGCAGATACCGTTGCATAGTTAGGACCCTTGAAACCATGTGCCATACTAATATGACCAGCAGTGATATCAATTATCATTTTAGGTACAAAAAATGGATTATAGCGAGGAGTACCATCACCTTCTACAAAACTTTTTATTTCTTGAAAAAAGGTTTGTATACCACCAATGCCACTACTCCATACTACACCTACTCGATAAGGATCAATATCAGCTGGATTAATATTAGCGTCTGCAATAGCTTGATTAGCAGCTACTATTCCATAGGTAGAAACAAGGTCATATTTACGTAGTTCTTTTCTATCAAAGTAATCAGCAGGATCGAAATTTTTAACTTCACAGGCAAATTTTGTTTTAAATTTAGAAACATCAAAATGAGTAATGAAGTCAGCGCCACTAACTCCCTCGAGTAGAGATTTCCAAAAATCTTCTACATTATTACCTAAAGGAGTAATGGCACCGGCTCCAGTTATAACTACTCGTCTGCGATCCATTGTATTAGCTTTTTACTTTTGAATGTGCTGATTGATATAATCAATAGCTTCACCTACAGTAGTGATTTTTTCAGCATCTTCGTCAGGAATACTTAGATTAAATTCTTTTTCAAATTCCATAATTAATTCTACAGTATCTAGAGAATCTGCTCCTAGATCATTAGTAAAACTTGCTTCTGGAATTACTTCATTTTCATTAACTCCTAATTTGTCTACGATGATAGCTTTTACTTTTTCTTCAATTTGACTCATAGTTTTATTTTTTTAAAATTTGGTTTGGCAAAATTATATATTTTTTTTTAAATGAAAAATCAAAATATTTTTTTAAAAAAATATTTTTCTAAAAGTATATACTGTTAAGTTTCCATTCGGATGCTCTTTTTTATCTTTGTTTCGTTTCTATACGATTCTCTTAATAATGAGAAAAAAATCAACGACATAGTAAAAATAACTAATGTTTAATAATTTTTGTATCTTTACACCATAATAAAAGTCTAAACAACATTATGAACCTTGACAAATAACAATTAAACTTAATTTATTTTACATAATTCAACAATTCAAAAAAAAACATTAATTTTATCCCAAATATAACCTTCAATATATGACCAAAGAACAAGAACGCGACGAGCTCCACCGCACGATATGGCAGATAGCCAATGACCTCAGAGGCAGTGTTGATGGATGGGATTTCAAATCGTACGTGCTGGGTATGCTGTTTTACCGCTTCATATCCGAAAACCTCACTTCCTATATTAACAAAGGAGAGCGACAGGCGGGAAATCCCAATTTCGACTATGCGAGTATTTCTGACGAGAAAGCCGAATTAGGAAGAAGCGAAACTGTGAAGGAAAAAGGCTTTTACATACTGCCCTCCGAGCTTTTTGAGAATGTGCGCCGTAATGCCAAAAACGATCCCAACCTCAACGAAACGCTGAGCCGTGTTTTCAAAAACATTGAAGATTCTGCTAAAGGTATGCCGAGCGAAAAAAACTTTAAAGGTCTATTCGATGATATTGATGTCAATAGCAATAAACTCGGACCTACAGTAGTCAAGAGAAACGAAAAGCTGGTGAAGATCTTGGATGCCATTGGCGATTTGAAACTGGGCGATTATCAAGACAATTCCATTGACACTTTTGGCGACGCTTATGAATATCTGATGACCATGTATGCAAGCAATGCCGGTAAGTCAGGAGGCGAATTTTTCACTCCTCAGGAAGTCTCCGAACTGCTTGCCCGAATTGCCGTGGTGGGAAAAACCGAAGTCAACAAGGTGTATGATCCTGCCTGTGGATCGGGTTCCCTTTTGCTCAAATTTGCCAAAGTCCTCGGCAAGGAAAACGTTAGGTTGGGTTTTTTTGGTCAGGAAATCAACATCACCACCTACAACCTTTGCCGCATCAACATGTTTTTGCACGACATAGGATTCGAAAAATTCAACATAGCCCACGGCGACACCCTCACCGATCCCAAACACTGGGACGATGAACCTTTTGATGCTATCGTTTCCAATCCACCTTATTCCATCCGGTGGAAAGGCGACAGCGACCCTGTGCTGATCAACGATCCCCGTTTTTCTCCCGCCGGTGTACTCGCACCAAAAAGCAAAGCCGATTTGGCTTTCACCATGCACATGCTCAGTTGGTTGTCCACAATAGGTACAGCTGCTATCGTAGAATTTCCCGGAGTGCTCTACCGCGGAGGTGCCGAGCAGAAAATTCGCAAATATCTTATCGACAATAATTATGTGGATGCAGTCATTCAGCTGCCTCCCGATTTATTTTTCGGCACTACCATAGCCACATGCGTTATTGTGCTCAAAAAAAGTAAAAAGGACAACGCTACACTGTTTATTGATGCCTCAGCCGAGTTTGTTCGTGGTGGCAACAAAAACAAGCTCAGCGAAGCCAATCGAGAAAAAATTCTAGATGCGTATGTTGCGCGTCGCGATATCGACCACTTTGCCCGGCTGGTTCCTAACAAAGACATTGCCGAAAACGAGTACAACATTGCCGTGAGCAGTTATGTGGAGCAGAATAATGAGACCGAAAAAGTGGATATCGAAAAACTAAACGCCCACATTGCCGAGATCGTCATCCACCAGCAAAAACTTCGCGAAGCCATTGACGAAATTGTAGCCGATTTGGAAGGAGGTGCTGCATGAAAAAAATACTGATTAATGGTTGCTTTCACAAGCTCATCAGCCTATCAAAGAATTACACACAATACCCGAGAAATGAATCGGTGCTTTCGACAAGCTCAATCACCGATTCAATCACCGATTCTATCACCAATGAAACAGCAAGCTCAATCACCGATAGTAATGAAGCGGTGTCTGAGCCTGTCGAAGACACCGCTAAAACTGGACAACCATGAGTAAAATCGATGAACTAATAGCAAAGTATTGCCCCAACGGAGTTGAGTTTAAAGAGCTAGGGGAAGTTTGCGAAATAAAAACAGGACAACAAGTTTCTAAAATAGAGATTCAACAGAATCCAGGTAAATTTCCTGTAATAAATAGTGGGCGTGAACCACTTGGTTTTATAAATCGATATAATACAGAGAATGATCCTATAGGTATAACAACACGAGGTGCTGGAGTTGGATCAATTACTTGGTGTGAAGGCAAATATTTTCGCGGAAATTTAAATTATTCTGCAACAATAAAAAATTCAAAATTCCTGGACGTACGATTTCTTTATCATATTCTTATAAATAGTCAACTCTCAATACAAAAATTGGCAACATTTAATGGGATACCTGCTCTAAACAAAAGTAATCTTGAAAAATTAACTATCCCCATCCCCCCTCTTCCTGTTCAACAAGAAATTGTAAATATTCTCGATAAATTTACAGAATTAGAAACAGAATTAGAAGAAGAATTAAAAGAAGAATTAAAAGCACGCCGTAAACAATACGAGTACTACCGCAACCAATTGCTTAGTGCCACAGAGGTTAACGGTAAGTGGTTAATGAATGGCGTGGAAGTGGAATGGAAAACACTGGGGGAAGTATGTGTTATTTATACTGGTGGTGAAGCACCTAAAAATTCAATCAAAGGAGAGATTCCCACAGACTTGTTTAAATATCCAATTTATGGAAATGGAATTGAAATATATGGATACACAGATACATATAGAATCGATAAAGATGCAGTTACAATCTCTTCAATTGGAGCAAATACAGGTGCAATATACTATAGAGAAGCATACTTCACTCCAATAATTAGGCTTAAAGTAGTAATACCAAAAAATGACAATTTACTTTCAAAATATCTATTTTACTATTTATCTTCAATAAATATATATAGCAAAAAAAGCAGTGTGCCCAATATGAATGCAGATGATGTGAAAAAAATTAAAATCCCTATTCCACCTATTTCTGAGCAGGAGAGAATTGTGGAAATATTGGATAAATTCGATAGCTTGGTAAATGATATCTCAATTGGTTTACCTGCAGAAATCGAAGCACGCCGTAAGCAATACGAATATTATCGCTCAAAACTTTTAAGTTTTAAGCCAAAGTAATAGATAAAATATTTGTGTAATTATTAATTTTGAATTATTAAGCTTTAATTTATATGGATCAGTACAAAATTATTGCAGAGAACTCCGAAAGTACAGTAGTAGCCGAATACAAACCACAATACCACAAGGAAACTAATTTTCAGAGTGAGGCCGAACTCGAAAGGGCTTTTATCGATCAGTTGAAGGCTCAAGCGTATGAATATTTGCCCATAAGATCGGAAAACGATTTGATTGCTAATTTACGCAAACAGTTGGAGTTGTTGAATAATTATCAATTTTCGGATACCGAATGGAAACAGTTTTTCAACAGCAAAATCGCAAACCGCAATTACGGAATAGAGGAGAAAACGGCTATTATTCAGGAAGATTACATTCAGCTTTTGCAATGCGACGACGGAACGAAGAA
>Ga0255343_1005629_pt1 | contig 11572 bp, 7 predicted proteins | sample wastewater_treat_4_FD_192413 | JGI IMG/M metagenome (GOLD analysis project Ga0255343, IMG submission 192413) | Wastewater microbial communities from Lulu Island WWTP, Vancouver, Canada - plant16 | ecosystem: Engineered > WWTP > Wastewater > Unclassified | place: Canada: Vancouver, British...
CGAGTGCCGCCGGGCCGTCCTGGTGGTCGCGGTTGACCGCTCGGGCACGGCCCGAGCAGGCGTGATGCTTCACGGAGAGCCCCTGCGCGACGCGCTCTCCCAGATGATGTCGGAAACCGCCGACCCGTGCGCGTTCAAGGACTACGTCTCCCTTCCCGCGCCGATGGACTGGCCCGGCCGCGTCAACTGGATCGGCAGGCGCCGTGGGCGCCTGAGCACCTCCGACCGCCTAGATCCCGGCCCGCTCTACCACGTGCGGAACGCCCGCCGAGTCGTGTACGATTTCCGCTATTGGCTGAAGCCGTTCCGAGGCGTCGCAACGAAATACCTGCTCCGATACTTCTCCTGGTACATCCGCATAGCCGCCATGGCCCCCACGCGCGCTCATGCCGCGGCCAGACCGCTCTTCTTCGAGGCCCTCGCGGCCCATTCCCAGCCCAGGCCGGGGTAGCCCCGCTCAAGGCCAGCTAGGCCCGGCATCAACCGCGAATTGGGACAGTAAATAAGGGGCTCGGAAGGCAACACAGCCGCTGGCTTGTTTCGGCGGGCCAGGCCAGGCCGGGCCCGCCCTGATCCTGTCCGGGCCGCGCTTGCTCCACAGCCAGTCCGAAGCGGCGGTATACCACTGTAGTGGAGGTCTTTAGCGTAGGTGCGACGTGAAGTCTCCTTCCGACGCCTCCAGAGGGAGGAAAGGCATCTCAGGTACCCTTGGCCGGGGACATCGCAGCGTCGTAGCCCGGGTAATCGAGCCTTCCGGGCAAGGTGTTGGTTTTGTGAACAGGATGTGTATCCTTACCGGCGATGTGGGTGACGCGCAGGGATTCTTCTGAAGGTTTTCGCACGCCAGGCTCCCTGAATGCAACCTCTACTCCGCCGTCGACGTCTGCCGCTTCGTATCAATTCTATCGCCCAAATGGCTCTGCGTTTCATGCTACGTCACCCCCGTGCATAACGACGTGTATCGCAGCCTGTCCAGAGCATACCGGTTCTGTGTGTCGGTACTGTGAACGCTGTATGACAATGTGGCCGTTTAGGAGGATGACTGGGGCGACTCGCCGAACACAACGAGGCAGTGTTCTGCGGATCAGGCAGGAGAGGAGCGTCGGTCTCTTGATACTGACAGATCGCGACGAGGTGATCGTCGATCGGATCGCGCTGCCGCAGGCTGCCCGCGCCATCTGGTTTGGCCGCGGGCTGCTGCAACGCGTTGAAGAGGCGCATATAGAGGCGGTACTGGGTCGAGGAAATCGTCTGAAAGCGCCGGCATGCCTGGTCGTGGTTGGAGCGGAAAGCTCGAAGGCGGTGCCGGTGGCCGATGCCATTGCCAGGCTCAGGCGCATGTTGCGAACCGCAGAGACGCTTCAGGTGTCGGGCCGCGCTGATCATGCAGTTGTGCAATCAGGAGTGAATGCGGCCCGACGCGCGCAGGCCGATGTCGTTCTCGCCGTGGGCGGGGGCACTACGCTCGATGTGGGCAAGGCCATAGCTGCGCTTGCACACGACGATGATGCGGAGGACGTGGAAGGCTTTCAGACCGGCCGGCGCCGAATCGACGCCACCGAGGTACTTCCGTGGATCGCCGTGCCCACCACATCGGGCACTGGGGCCGAAAGCACCAACAACGCAGTGATTGAGCTGGGTGATGAGAAGCGGAGCATACGAGGGATACCGCCGCCGGAGCTGATCATGGCCGATCCGGCACTCACCGATTCGCTGCCTTTTGCGCCCACAGCCATTGCCGCTGTGGACGCGCTGTCGCAGGCTCTTGAGGTTCTGACAGGCGCCGACGCATCGCCGGCTGTACAGTCGCTATCCATCGAGGCCAGCGTCAGCCTGATAAAGGGCATGCAGTCGCTGCTTGCCGCGGGCGCCGACATTGGGCCGGGAGTGCGAGACACTCTGAGCTGGGGCAGTCTGCTCATGGGAGTGGCGTTCGCCCATGCCCGCCTGGGCATCCCCCACGCCCTGGTGCATTACTGCGCCAGATTCCGCCTGGCCCACGGGCACATGGTAGGCATACTCCTTCCCTCTGCCATGCGCGTGCAGGCCGGGCAGCCAGGAGTGGAGCAACGCCTGAGGCTACTTGAATCGCAGCTGCCCGAGGTGGCGGGTGGCGTTCTGGAGTGGCTGGATTGCTCGGTGCCACGTCTGCTGACTCGAGCCGGATTGCCCGCGTCGCTGTCGGAGGCCGGGCTCGGACTGCAAGATCTGGAATGGATCGTCCGGGCTGAGATGGCACATGAGCCCATGTTCGGCATCCCCAAGCACCACGCCGATCGACGCGAGCTGCTGGACGTATTGAGCGGGGCCTCTTAACAACTGACGGCCCCGCTCCGATATGTGCCGACATCGCTCAGATGCCGCCGCCATTCGGTCGCCTACTTGACTTTGACCAGCCGAGGGCTACTGGTGATACCCGGTATCCTCCCCCGCTTGGCTATGGGCTTGCCTTCTACTTCTTTAATGTCCATGGTCATGTCTATGGGAGACGCACCGGAGATGTAGCTGCCAACGCCGAACGAATCGGCTCCCGCAGCCGATAGCTCCATTATGCGCTCGGGAGTCACTCCTCCCGAGACGAATATCCTGACGTGGCTGAATCCTGCCTGGTCCAGGCGGGCGCGCACCTCGCGCACTAGGTCTGTGGTCACCCCGCCCCGCTCGCCGGGGGTATCGAGTCTGATCCCCTGCAGCCGCTCGCGAAGCGCCTCCGCGACGCGCAGCGACTCCTCGGCTTCGTCTTTGAATGTGTCGACTAGGATTATCCGAGCATCTCCCGGGGGCATCTCACGATCGTACACTTTGGCGACTTCCACAGTGTCGCCGGCAATTAGGAAGACCGCATGGGGGACTGTGCCTTTGGGTTCAACGCCGGCGAGCTTCGCGCCGAGGATGCAGCTGGCTCCGTCGGCGCCGCCCACGACTGCGGCCCGTTCCATCACCGGAGCGACTGCCGGGTGGAGGTGGCGCGCGCCGAAACATATGAAAGGCTTGCCGCCTGCCGCGTCGCGGATCGCGCGGGCTGCTGTAGCCCATGCGCTCGAGCTGGCGAGTATCCCAAGGAGTGCGGTTTCATGTATCCCGAACTCCGAGTACTTGCCACGGATGCGCATGACGGTCTGCTTGGCGTCGAATGGTTGGCCTTCGGGCATTGCCCATACCTCGACATCCGTATCAAGCAGGAGGTTCATGCACTCGTCGATACCCGCCAGGACGCCTTGTCGCCTGGGGAATATCTCAGCTGTAACGCATGCATCGGCAAGTCCCATTGAGCCCAGTATCTGCCGAGTCTTCACAAAGTACAGGTCTGTAGTGTAGCCGTTGATGATCTCATCGTGTGTCGCCGAGAAGAGCCGTCGGGCCGGATCTACGGTGAACTCCTTCACCTGCGAAAGATCGGCGACTTTGCCTGGAGTGTTCATATCCACAACCGCCCCCCGCACAATTCCCATCACAGAGTGATTATAGCACACGTGGCGGCACGTCGCCGGGCCATCGAGATCCGTAAGCTCTGAGGTAGAGCTGGTGCGCTCTGCTCACCCGGTCCACGTACCGGGCCGTCTCCGCAAACGGTATCCGCCGAAGATCGTCGATGCTCCCCGACCACCGACCGCCGGACAACCACTTCTCCACGTTGCTCGGTCCGCCGTTGTAGGCGGCAAGCGCCACAGGGAGGCTGCCACCGAATTGGTTCAGGAGTTGCTTGAGATACCATGCTCCTATCCTGATGTTGACCTCGGGCTCGAATAGCAGGTCATCGGAGTAGCCCTCGATCCCCAGGCACCCGGCGGCCCACCGCCCGGTGTCCGGCATGAGCTGCATCAGCCCCCGTGCCCCCTTGGATGACACGGCGCTGGGCTGGTACCGGCTCTCCACCCTCATGATAGCAGCCACTACAAAAGGATCCAGGTCATGCCGACGCGAGTACGCGGTAATCAGGTCCAGGTAGTGAATGGGGTTTAGCATGCGCTGAACCCACGGAGTGCCGATCGCAATAGAGACCAGCATGCCGACCAGAGCCAGGATCACCACCATACGTATCAATCGTGCAAGCGTCTTCAGCATCTCACCAACCCCGACTAAACCCATATGCCGGTGCAGCGCGTTTCATCATGCATTGCTTCATCTTTCTCCATGCATCACGCTCTTACTGCCATGACCTGCCCTCGGGCAAGATTCGGCGATCCGACAGCAGTGTGCGCCACACCTTGTCCACCTGCGCTTCAGTCTGATCCAGCGAGCAGTCGGTGCGGATCACGAAGTCGGCGCATTCCACCATCTCACTGATCGGCCTCTGAGCGCGGACTCGGGCGCGCGCGTCTCCCAGCGAGATCCCATCGCGCGCGGCAATCCGCTCGGCCTGCGCCTGTTCACTGGCCACGACTACTACCACTGCGTCCGCGAGCTTGGCCAATCCTGACTCAAAGAGCACCGCCGCATCGATCACGGCAACTGGCGGGGGGTTCTCGCTCACGCCAAGCTCGGCTATCCATTCGCTCACCTCACGCACAAGGGCTGGATGAGTAATCCTGTTCAGCAGATCCAGCGCGGCCGGGTCCGAGAAGACCCTTCGGCCAAGCTTACGTCGGTCAAGCCCGCCGCCAGGCAGGAGATACTCGCGCCCGAAGGCCCGCTCGATCTCGGCGAGAACCGGCGAGCCTGGGCGAACTACTCCCCTTGCCACCTCATCCACATCGAGGCAGGCCCCGCCGCGACTGGCGAACATGCCCGCTATCGTGCTCTTGCCCGCCCCGCTTCTCCCCGCGAGACCCACAACTATCATGTCCAGCCCTCCCGACTGCTGCCCCGCGTCGCGTCGCCACATGTGCCCTTATATGATCGAGGCCAGGCCCATAACTGTAAGTATAACTCCTGGAGCGACCCTGAGCCATATCCCGCCCCATCCTTCAGGCACGCGCTGCCCCAGAGCTGTGCCTCCAGCGAAGCTACACAGTGTCATAAGCCCTACAGCCATGGCTACAATTATCCAGCTCCCCCCGCCCAGCCCTGCCGCGAGCCCCGTACCGAACGTGTCCAGAGCCAGGGCCGACCCGAGCAGCATCGCCTCGCCTGCGCCCAGCTGCCCCGAGCGGTCGACGTCCGCTATCTCAGGGCACCGCATCACCTGTATCATCACTCCAAGCGGCCTTACACGCAGCGACATCAGAAGGTCAGCTCCACTGGCCACATTGTTCCGCCTGCGATCCCTGATTCCCTCCCAGCATATCCACAGGCCCATGGCCACAAGTATGGTGCCGCCCATCCGCTCTGCAAGAAGCGGAGTCAGCCAGCCGCCTGCAGTCGAACCCACGAGAGTGGACACCGCCATCCCCATAAGCGATGTGAAGGCCACAAGGAGCGCAGCGTAAGCTGGCACCCTGATCCTGCGAAGTCCGTAGGTCAAGCCGGCCCCGAGCGCGTCAACACTGATGGCAGCCGAAAGCAGAATGACCTCAATGAAATGCATAGCCGTCCTCCAGCTCCGCCGCGCTGTGCACACAGCCCTTCAAGCGCTCTCCGGAGCCAGAGTCAGTATACGAACCAGGCATAGAAAAGGACCCCCGGATTGCTCCGAGGGCCCTTGTTCGTTCGTTCAGCTTAGAACGGGACCTTGACCGTCAGGCTGAGCAGCTGCCAATCCATGGGGTTGGCGGGGTAGTTCCTCAGCCAGGCCCAAGCCTTGCCAGCATGGAACCCACTGGTGTCAGCAGCCTTGAGACCGCTCACGCCATAGGCGAGTTTGATGGTGCTCTTGCCAACAGTGCCTGTAACGGAAGCCTGGAGGAAGTTCTTGCCTCCATCGGCGAAAGGCTCCCAGGACCCCGCAGGATGGGCGAGGCCCGTATGACGATAGGTGTAAGCCAGGGCCGTGCTGATGCTGTCGCTCGCCTTGTACGTCAGGGCGGCGTGCGCAGCGAAGGTGCCCTTGCTATCCTTGGTGAGGATTCCGACCTTGCCGGTCAGGTTGTCGGTGATGCCCAGATCGGAACCGGCGTAGGCGTAGAAGTCGGTCTTCGGATCCTGCGCGGTCGGGTCTTCCGTGGTATCGGCAGCCTTATCGACATTGTAGCTGGCGAACCCGGCGATCTGAGTCTTGGCGCTCTTCACGAAACCAGGGTTGAGTTCGGTAGTGTAGACACCCCAGGCGTTGAGAGCGGTCTTGGGCTCCTCAATCTGGTAGCTTCCCTCGAGGTTGACATTGAGGCCAGCAAGAGGATCTCCGCTTACCTTCATGCCAACGATTGTGTCGACCCGCTTGGCGTCGTCGCCGTGCAGCTTCGCATCAGCGTAGGACAGAGCCAGGTACTCGGCGTATGGAGTAAGTGTCAGCCCAAACGCCTTGTACGCTACGTCACCATGAACCTTGTAGCCCTTGTAGTCGGTCGCGTCCTCCGTATCCAGGTCCGCCTTGTAGGCACCGGAGACTGTGACCGCGAGGTTCTCGAGCGGATTGACTACCGCCTTACCGGTGGTCTCGTTCCACTTCACGTCCGTTGGGTAATCCATCCAGAGGGTATCGCCAAGCGTCAGCGTGGTCGGAATGCCTACAGGAAGATCGGCACTGATCTCGACCTCAGCAGCTGCGCTCTTGGCGTACTTCTTGAGGATGGTTCCGTCCTTGTACGTCGCGAAGTCGGATCCGAAGTTGTCCCCAACAGCGGTGTATTTGACCCAGCCGGAGACGGGGTCGAACTTGATGTTGGCGAGCTTCGCCATGAAAGCGTAGTTATCATTGGTCTCAGGGACTTCGAACTTCCATGGGCCGATCTTGTTCCAGGAGCCGGCGCCAGCCAGGGTAAGGTCCGCGCCAATGCCAGGAATCTTGCCGGTGACATCCGCACCGAACACGAGGTAGTCGGTATCGGCATCGGCGTACGCACCGACCAGGCCAAGCTGGAAGTCCATAGGCAGCCCGTAAGTAGCCCTGCCGAGCCAAGCGGCGCCCTCGCAGTAATCGATGGCGTAGAGGTTGAGGTTCGCGCCAACGATGCTGCCCTTGGCGTTCATGGCCCACTCGGCTTCGCCTACGGTTGCAACCAGGCCCAGAGGATCGCCAAGCGAAGCAAACTGCTTTGCGTTATCCTCATCGTTTTTGCTTGCCCAGAACGCCCACGGCGCAGTCGCGTACGAGAAATACCAGCTGCCTACTTCGATGACGGGGTGATACCAATACTGGTCCATTGTTGCTGTGAGGGGCAGGTAAGCAACGATGCCTTCGCCCTCTTTGAACGTCAGGTTCAGCTCCAGCTTGCCGGCGCATTCGAGTGCACTCGGCTTCCATGTGTCGTTCTCATCGTCCTCCACCACATAATGCTTGTACTTGAACTCCGCACTGAGTGCGCCATCCAGGCTCAGGCTCGCCGCCGAAGCGGGAATCGCCATGGCCAATACTAGGAGGGCGATTGCGATGATAGTGAGGTTCTTCTTCATGAAAGATCCCCCTTATGGTTTTTTTGTAGTATCACGCTTTCCGTTGGCCGTCAGGGGGAGAGCTTGTGAGTGTCCAAGTTTCCTCATAATCTTCCGGCGTCAGGCCTCTGTTCCGCGTGTTGCGGCGCTGTCGCGTGTGCCGCGATCCGGCCGCTATAGACTCGATCCTAAGAGCAAACCAGGGGTGCACCTCCTTTCGGGCTTTCAGGATCGAAAGGCATATCCAAACTGAAATGTCATCCTCCCGGAATGCTGGGAGGCGTTACCGAAACGAGCCATTAGGCTCATACGGCTGTTCTATTCTACACTCACCGCGTAATTCCTTCAAGGTGCGGCATCGTCATCCAACAATTTTCGTGCCTGCTTGGGGCGCTATTTCGCGTCCATCCACGACTTTCCGATTGCCACGTCGACTTTCAAAGGCACTGCGACCTGCACTGACTGGCTCATCTCCCCGGCAACCATAGTTGCCACTGCCTCAGCCTCGTCGGCGGGCGCCTCAAGTACCAATTCGTCATGTACCTGCAGCAGGAGCCGAGCCCGATACCCTTCCCTCGCGAGTCGCGCATGCACATTCACCATCGCCCGCTTGATGATGTCGGCCGCCGAACCCTGAATCGGGGTGTTCATGGCCACGCGTTCCGCGAACTTCCGCACAGGAAACGACGGGCTCGATAGCTCGGGCAGAAGCCGCCTGCGGTTCATGAGAGTCGTCACGTAACCATCCAGTTTGGCCTGGGCCACTATGGAATCCATATAACTTCGAACTCCGCTGTACCTATCGAAATACCTCTCGATGAATTCCTTGGCCTCAGCCGGTTTCACCCCGATATTCCTCGCCAGGCCGTAGTCACTGATGCCGTATACAATTCCAAAATTGACCGCCTTGGCCCGCGACCTCATTTCGTGAGTAACATCCTCGAATTCCACGCCGAACACCTCGGCCGCAGTGCGCCGATGGATATCCTCGTCCCTTAAGAAAGATTGTATGAGCGTTGCATCCTGAGATATGTGTGCAAGTACTCGAAGCTCTATCTGAGAATAATCGGCGCTTATAATCACCCACCCGTCCTCGCCAGGGATGAACACGTCCCTGATCTTCCGTCCTTCCTCGGTGCGCACCGGGATGTTCTGAAGATTGGGATCAGTGCTCGAGAGCCTGCCCGTGGCCGTGACAGTCTGGTTAAATGTCGTATGGATCCTCCCCGTCCGGGGGTTTATGAGCTCCGGAAGCGCGTCCACATATGTAGACTTCAGTTTGGCGATCTCGCGATACTCCAGTACTTTGCCGACCACGGGGTGCAGCTCCGCAAGGGTCTCGAGCACCTCGGCGTCAGTGGAATAGCCGGTCTTGGTCTTCTTGACAGGAGGCAGACCCAGCCGCTCGAAGAGCACGTGGCCAAGCTGTTTTGTGGAGTTGATGTTGAACTCTTCGCCCGCGTGCCGGTAGATTTCGGCCACAAGTTGACCCAGCGTGGAATCCATTTCACGCGACAGCTCGCGCAGGCGCGCTGCGTCTACCTTGACCCCTATCATCTCCATGTCCGCAAGCACCGTCGCCAACGGCATCTCCACATCGCGGTACAGGCGGTCCATTCCGTATGAAGAGATCGAAGCCAGGAGAGTAGCCTCAAGCTGCGGCATGACCGCCAGGCACCCTGCGCACATCCCCCCAGCAAGCTCCGAACTTATGCAGCTTTCCGGGTCGCGCGTTCGCTTCGCTTCCTGCCGTATGGACTCGCGGACCCTCGGAACCGACACCCCCATCCACTTCTCGGCCAGATCGCACATCTCGGCATTGGGCGCAGCCGGATCCACCAGGTATGCCGCGATCATGCTGTCGAAGGAGACCCCGCGAAGCTCACAGCCGATCGAGCGAAGCAGGATGATCTTCTCCTTGACATCGTGGCAACCCTTTTCGATCGCGGCATCGGCGAACACCGGTCCCAGCGCGCCTGCCGCCGCATCCGGGCTCAAGCAGCCTGCGGAATCCGCCTTCCCAATAGGCACGTATGACGAGACTCCCGGAGCGGCGAAAGCCAGCCCGGCCACGCGGGCGGTCATCGTCCGCGTGCCCGCGCTCACTACGTCGAAGGCAAACCTGCCTGCTATGTGCAGACGTGCTGCCAGCTCCTCCACGCCTTCCTGAGTGGTTACTACTTGTACATGTCCATCGGCGCTGCCGGGCGCGCCGCCGTCGACTCCGACTCCCGCGACCCCGCGGGCAGACGCCGACCCAAACAGGCTGGCCTGCCCGGCGCCATCGCCGGGACTGGGCCCCGTCCCCGAGGCGGCCGAAGCCGCACCCACACCGGCCCCGACCAACCCCAACCGCGACAGCAGCAGTCGGAAGTCCTGCTTGCGAAGGAACTCGGCCAAATGGCCCGGATCGCGCTGCACTGCGCAGCACTGTTCCAGATCGACGCCCACCGGAGCGTTCCGATCGATCGTAGCCAGATGCTTGCTGGCCCTGGCCTGTTCGGCATTTTCCAGCAGCGCGTTCCTAAGCCTCTCCTGCTTGATGGAATGGGCACCGGACAGCACGTCTTCGACTGTGCCGATCTCCGAAACCAGTCGCATCGCGGTCTTCTCGCCCACCCCCGGCACGCCCGGGATGTTGTCCGACACATCCCCCATCAGTCCTTTGAAATCCGGTATGAGCTCGGGCCCGAACCCGTACCTCGCCCGCACTTCTTCGGGCCCATATTCCTCAAATTCGGATATGCCGCGCCTCGTGAGCACCACCCGCACCTGGTCAGAAGCCAGCTGCAGAGCGTCACGGTCGCCGGTGACTATGATCGCCTCATCCCCGGCCTCCTCCGCCATGCGCGACACTGTGCCGATGACATCGTCGGCCTCAAAACCGTCGAGCTCGACTACGGCAAAGCCGAAAGCCCTGGCCGCTTCCCGAACTATCGGAATCTGGACCCGTAGCGATTCGTCCATCGGCTTCCTGGTGGCCTTGTATGCCTCATACGCCTCATGCCTGAAGGTGGGCGACGGCCTGTCGAAGGCGCAGATCCCCACGTCCGGCTGCTCCTGCTCCAGAAGCTTCACCATCATGTTGCAGAACCCCAGCACCGCGTTGGTAGGCGTGCCGTCGGCTCTGGAAAGCGTGGGAGGCAGGGCGTGAAAAGCCCTGTGGGCCAGGCTGTGGCCGTCTATGATAAGGATCTTGCGCGCCTTTCGTTCCGACAAATCCGCTCTCCCTTTCTGCTCCAGGCTACTCCTGTCGTCCTTGTACCTATCTGATTTTCCACACGAGCGCCAGCAATCCCTCCTCCCTCCTATGGTTCCACCACTTGCTTGAAGGAAACCCCATGTGTATGGCGAAACGCACCATACGCATGCCAAACTGCGATGAAGGGAGTTATGACAATGGCTTTGACTGCAGCTTCGAGGAAGCTGATCATGGCGCTCGCGCTCGCCGCGGCCCTGATACTGGGCATCGCAGTGGGCCCATCTGCGTCTGCCCGAGCGGCCGTGTCCGACATCTCCGGGCACTGGGCCGAATCGGCTATATCTACATTGGTCAAGATGGGCGTAGTGCAGGGATATCCCGACGGGACATTCCGCCCCGAGGGCCTTGTAAACCGGGCAGAGTTCGCCAAGATCGTGGCGCGCGCCTTCGGGTACGCACCCACGGTAGATACACGTTTCCGCGATATGGACGGCCACTGGGCTGAGCCATTCGTGTCGGCACTGGATGCATCCGAGGTAGTCACCGGCTATCCGGACGGCACATTTCGACCGGCACAGAATGTATCGAGAGCCGAGATGGCGGCTATCCTCGCTCGCGTCGCCCAGCTGGGCAAGGTGGGCGAAGCCGACGCCACGGCCTGGAACCCCAGCTTCCGCGACGTAGACTCAACTCACTGGGCGTATAGATACGTAGAGGTAGCCCGCCGTCTGGACATCATCCCGCTCCATTTCGGACTGGTGTTCGAACCCGATCGCCCGGCCACCAGGGCCGAGACTGCGCACATGGTCAACGCGCTAGCTCAGGCGCAATTCGCGCGAGGGACTGTCAGCGGCGTCAGCAAGGCTACTGAGACCATCAACATCAAGAACGCGGCCGGAACCGACCAGGTGGTACAGGTCGATCCGGACACCGTTATATACCGAAACGGCGTTGTTTCGG
>Ga0255343_1005634_pt1 | contig 11566 bp, 14 predicted proteins | sample wastewater_treat_4_FD_192413 | JGI IMG/M metagenome (GOLD analysis project Ga0255343, IMG submission 192413) | Wastewater microbial communities from Lulu Island WWTP, Vancouver, Canada - plant16 | ecosystem: Engineered > WWTP > Wastewater > Unclassified | place: Canada: Vancouver, British...
TCTGGCTGAAATTTTTTTGCCACCTCTAATCCCTCTACTCCATCACGAGCTATTAATACTTCGTATCCTTTTTGAGAAAGCTTTCTCTTTAAAAGTCCTCTTAAAATTTCTTCGTCCTCCATTATAAGAACTCGCTTTGAAGATTTATTAGCATTTAAATTATTTTCTTCTTCTGCCATATTAACTCTTTTATTTAATTATAGTATATCTAAAATTTTATTAAAAATCCACAAAAATCATCCCCCAGGCCAATACATCTTGTTTCTTCACAGGTAACTCTATTAACGCTAATTTGAGCGCCTGCCACAGCTAATGCTCCTTTTTTAGAAATAGCACCATCAAGATATCCCTCAATAAAACCTTCTTCAAAAAAACAAAAATTTTGAAGAGCATGAGGAACTCCGCTAGTTAAAGAAGAATCAAAAACTTTTATTTGGGCATTTTTTAAACCCGGCATAATTTCAACTTCAACTTTTCCTCCTTTTAAGCCCTGAACTATATTTTTAATTTCCTCTAAAACAAGGGACAATTCTGTTCTTTCTGAATTTGTTCCTAATCTTTGGCCAATTTTCATTCCAGCGAGTCTTAAAGCCGACTGGTAGCCTACTGATGTCCACTGAAGAGCATAAACAATAATTCTTAATGCCCTAACGTCTACCATATCGCCCAACTCCCTTCTTAAAGCTTTCGGAGTCTTGCCCTGAGCCAAATCTTTAAAATCTTTTTCTAAATCCTCAATTATTTCCTCCATATTTTTTATTTCAAAATATATTTTTTAGCTAAAAGATAACTACCCCTGATTAAATATATTCCAGCAATAGCTTGAATAATAAAGAAAATAAATAACACTACTTGTCCTATTGCCATTTGATATAAAATTGGAACTTCAATTAATTCATGAATTGTCCCCCAAACCATTGCCATCCAGAAAAATCTCCACTCTTCCGGAATCGGCCTATTTCCGTAAAATTTTCTTAAATATTTTATTATCCAATAAGCAGCCGCACCAAAACCAAAAACTATGGGGATATGAATTAATATCAAATAAAGATTCATCCCAAGAGCTGGACCAAGATAAGTTAAAGGATTAATTGCGTGAAATTCTAATATTGGCATAGTTTTAAGACATTATTTCTTTATACATATAATAAGCGCCAAGGCCAATTAAAACACCGCCTACGGCGTGAGGAATAGCCAAAAGAAGATTAATTTCGACCAAACCACTATTTGGCCATTCATAAAAAGCCAACATTTCCCCAATTTCAGCAATTGCAGTGACAAGAACCCCCCATAAAATAAATTTCCAAGATTTGGGAACTTTCCTGTCTGCATAAAAGCCTCGCGTATATTGAATAATATAATAAGTAGCTATTATAAAAGCAGCTGCTGAAAAAATTAAACCAAGTAATGTTGGCCACTTTAACCAACCCAATGTTTGCCCCATTAGATTGTTAATATTAAAATATTCTATTCCAATAATTGGCGGATTCGGACTAGGCAATACAACCATAATTAAAAAATTTAGTTTTAGTTTTTTATGATTAATAAAGTTCGACCTTTAATTGCTTAATCATTTTTTTCTATTACTGTTAAGTATTTTATCACTTGTAGAAAAATAGGCAATAATCAAGCATTGAGATATTTCCACAAAAACAACTGTTAAAAACCCAACCATTGCCCCTTTAGTGATTAAATAAATAATCATAGGAATTTCTACAGCTTCAATTATTCCAATAAAAACTGCTCCCCTTATTAATGATTTGTAAAAAATAATCAGCCAAGTTTGAATTATATTTATTATGATAAAAATTACTAATATAATTAAAATATTGTTTGCCATTTTTAAGCGCCTTCTTTAGTTTCTATAATATTTTCTTGATTTTCAATATTAGCAACCGGAATTGTAAAATAAAAAGTTGTTCCTTTGCCCTCTTCGGATTCAAACCAAAGTTTACCACCATGAGCTTCAATAATATTCTTCGTAATAAAAAGTCCCAGACCAGAACCTTCTGTTTCTAACCTCATTACATTTGCTCCCCGAAAAAATTTAGTAAATATTCTGTCTTGTTGATCTTTTGGAATGCCCACACCTGTATCTTTTATTGAAAATTCTATTTCACCATCATTTTGTTTTAAAGAAACTGTAACATTCCCCCCCTCTGGAGTATATTTAATAGCATTATCTAAAAGATTTTGAATAGCTAAACTCATCTTTTCTGCGTCTAATAAAACGTTAGGCAATTTACCACCTGGTTTTTTAAATTCAAAATTAATTTTTTTCTTTTCTATCATTTCTTTATAAGAGTCTATAACAGACTGCACCACTGCTTCAAGGTCGATAGAAATAGGTTTATAAAGGAATCTTCCCTCTTCAATCCTCGAAACATTCAAGAGGTCGTTTATTAAATCAATCATTCTTTCGTTTGATTCATAAGCTTTCTCTAATACATCTTTTTGCTCTTCAGTTGTTTGACCAACGTCTCCGTCTAATAATAATCTCAATGCCCACTTAATTGCTGAAAGCGGTGTCCTTAATTGGTGAGCAGCCACAGAAACAAATTCGCTCTTCATTTGCTCAATTAATTTTTCTCGAGCAATATCATGTAAAATAATCAATGTTCCTAAATCTTCTTCGCCGTTTATCATCGGAATTACAGACACCTCTAAGGTTAAATTTTCTTTAACTGGTAATTCTTTTCTAAAAATTCCCATTGGTTTATCACCAATTAACTCTATTAAAGGATAAAACAAAGGGAAAGATTTTAAATCAGAAAGGTTTTTGCCAACCATATCTTTGGCTTCGACGTTAAAAAAACTCTCAGTTTGAGGATTAACTAAAGAAATCTTGCCATCCGGGTCAAGAACTATAAGCCCATCGGTTAAGTTAGAAATAATTGCTAAAGTTTTATCTCTTTCTTCTTCTGCCTTTTTTCTTTCTATCTCAACATCTTCTAAAATATTCATTAAGGCAATTCTTGATTTTTCTAATTCTTCAGTTTTTTGTTCCAATTCCCTAGCCTCTTCTTTAATATCTTTTAGATTTTTATTTTTTCTATAATAGTCGAAATTATTATCGGTTGGCATATTTTATTGTCCTTTTTTATGTTTTTCTACTTCTTCTTTTAATTTTTTAATTTCTTCCTTTAACTCAATCATTTTTAATTCTCGACCAACTGCTAATCGATTAAACTTTTCCAGTTCTTCTATTTTTTCTTGGAGAGATTTTGTTTTTTCTTTAACCTGTCTATCTAAACTTTCGGCAAGCTCTCTTAGTTCTCTGGTTCTGGCTCTCACTCTAATTTCAAGAATTGCCCTAGACTCTTCAACATCCTCTTGGAGTTCTAATAAATCTAAAAAATTTTTCTGTAAATTTCTAGTAATTAAAACAAGCATTGTTGTGGTTAATGCAATAATTGGAATATCTATCTCCGGATGAAAAATCTTAAAAGGATAACTGAAAAATAAAATACTATAAACAAAAATAGCGGCTGCTCCTGTTGCAATAACCGCATTGCTGTCTTGAAAAAAGCTAATAAACATTAAAATCAAAATATACCCTAAAATTATAATTCTGCCCAAATCAGGCGTTAAGAAAAAAATTATAAGGCTCCACACAGTAACGGAAAAAACTCCGGCTAAATATTTTCCCCAAAAAACTTCTGCCTTGCTTATCATAATAACCATTATTGCAAAATAAGCTATCAGACTAATTATAAATAAAGATAAGAATTGACTCCAAGAAAAAATTTGCCATCCAATGGCTGAAGAAATTATTTGAAACAATAAAGAAACAACTAAAAATAAAGAAAAAAGAACCACTAAAAGCCTCGTATTTTCTCTTTCTTTTTGTTCTAAAACGAAATTTTTGGAAAAAACTATTGGCGCCTCTATTTTATCGCAAAACTCTTTTATTTCTTTTTTCCCATAATCAGAATTAAAATCCCACCTCTTAAAAAAACTAGAAAGTAAAATAGAATAGACAATTCTCCCTTTTTGCTTTTCTATAATTCTATTAAATGTAAAGTCTAACAAATAAGCAGAAAAAACAAACCATTCAAAAGTTGGCCATAAAATTGTAGTAGCAAAAAATCCAATTTTTTTATATTTTAACCCTTTTATCGTTTTAAGATAACGAGCCATTGGCAGGGAAAGACGAGTCCAGTTAGGGCTTCCAATTAAAACCGCATCATATTCAGAGACGTCCTGAATAACCGGTTCTTGAATATCGCATTCCCCTTTTATAATTCTAAGATGCCACCAATATAAAAAGCTATGTTCCTTAACCGGTTTAACCCTTTCGACGTCAACAGAGTGGCCACTTTCTTCAAGGTTCTTTTTTAAAGATTGAGCAACTTTTTCGGTACAACCGGTTCTTGAATAATAAGCAATTAAAATTTTCATAAATAAATTTCAATCTAATTAAATAATTTTAAATTATTTTGACTTTCGCTTTTTAGAGAATCGGATTCAAATGGTATTTTGTTAATTAAACTATTAAACCCTAGATCTTCTAAGATTTCAATAACTTTATCTTTATTATACTTTTTTCTTCGACAATTCTCCAGAGTAAAATCAATAGGAACATATTTTTCAATTTTAACTAATTTTTTACTAAAAAACGCCTGGTCTTCATATTTTAATAAAATATCTACTATTTTTTTATTCAATTTTTGAACTTTTTCTGTCTTTTCCTTTAAATTTTCGTAAAGATTTTCAATGTTCCCAAATTCTTGAATTAAAAAAATTGCCGTTTTTTCTCCAATTCCAGTAACACCAGGGATATTATCTGTCGGATCGCCTTTTAAACTTTTAAAGTCAATTAATTGCTCTGGTTCTAGTTTATATTTTTCTTTAACTAATTTTTTATCATACAAAACCGTTTCTTTAACGCCCCTTTTTAAAAGGTAGACTCTTATATTTTCGTCAACTAATTGGAGTAAATCGGTGTCACCAGAAACAATAATAATATCTGGTTTAGGGAACACTTGTTTTTTTTCTATTAAATTAGCAATTGTACCAATTAGGTCGTCTCCCTCAAAGCCTTCTTTTTCATAAATAGGAACAGTAAGATTTTTAAGAATCTCTTTTATTATAGGAATCTGGTCATATAATTCCTGGGGGGCAGGAGGCCTTTTTGCTTTATATTCCTTATATTCCTTATGTCTAAACGTTGGGCCAGGAACGTCAAAACAAGCAGCTAAAAACTCCGGCTGAAATTCTTTTAGCACTTTAAAAAAAACCAATAAAAAGCCATAAACAGCATTTACCGTCTTTCCAGTTTTTGTAGTCAGCATGGGAAGAGCATGAAAAGCCCTATGAATAATAGAGTTGCAATCCATTACAATAAAACGGGATTTATTGTTAATATTTAATTGTGATTTTTCTTGTTTGCTCATTAATAACCTCGAATTTTATCCAAATGCTTTTTGGGGGCATAACTTTTTTTATAATATTCGCCCACTCAATAGCAATAATGTTTTTATTGTTAGAAATTATTTCCTCAAACCCTAAATCTAAGATATCTTTTGCTTTTTTTATTCTATAGCAATCGATATGATAAAAATTTTTAAATTTTATTTTTTTATTTTTAATTTCAAGTTTTCTTAAAATAATAAAAGTAGGGCTCAAAATTCTATTTTTAATTCCTAATCCTTTTGCAAACCCTTGTAAAAAAGTTGTTTTTCCCCCTCCAAGCTCGCCGGTTAGCCCTAAGACTAAAGCTGAGTCATTTTTTTTATATTTTTTTAAGAGGTCTTTGGCAATTTTTTGGCCTAAATTTTTGGTTTGATTTTGATTTTTTGTAATAAAAATTTTATTCATTTTTAAATTTTCTGCTTTAAAAAAAGAATAAAAATAGCCGAAATTGAAGCTATTAAAAAACTAACTGATAAAATATTAAGACCTTTTAAGCCTTCCGTTAAACTGCCTATTTCTTCGCCTGCTATTTTTTTCTCTTTATCTTCTTGTAAAGATGCATTATTTTCTTCTTTTTTAGCGATCTCAACGATTGGACTATTTTTTAATTTTGGCGTTCCGCCGGATTGATTACTATTTTTCCAATTATGAAAATCATTTCCTGGCCCATATGGATCAATTCTTTCCATCGTAAATTTTTCTTGATTGTCTCCAGCAAACCAACCTAAGGAACAATCTAAAAAATCAATTAAATTCCCATTTTTATCAAAAAGCTCTAAATATTCGCCATTATTTGACAGCGCTCCTTTATAAATTTGATCTGCCAAAACTTCTGGGAGAGTATTATCATCGGTTCTTTCTAGTATAAAAAAATTGTTTGGAGAAATTTTTCCTTCAAGATTAATATTGGGAGTTCCATCTTTTGCTACTAATTTCCAGCCAGAAATATCAACCGACAAGTTTGTAGGATTATACAACTCCAACCATTCATCGTTAGGGTCGCTTCTTCCCATCCAAGCAATTTCATTAATTACAACTAAAGTATTTCCTTCTGAAATTTTCGGCGTTATTAAAAACAAAATAAAAAATACTAAATCAAAAAACTTTGATTTTTTGGCCATCTTGCTTTTAAATATTTAAGGGCATTTTCCGTAATTATTCTTCCTTGAGATGTTCTCTGAATAAAGCCAAGCTGCATTAAATAAGGCTCGTATATATTTAAAATAGTATCTTCATCTTCAAGGCTTGCAGCGGCCAGCGATTTTAAACCAACCGGCCCGCCATTAAATTTTTCGAGAATTGTTTCTAAGATTTTTCTATCACCTCCAGTTAACCCAATTTCATCTATTTCTAAAAATTTTAAAGATTCTTCTGCAATTTCTTTTGTAATTTTATCTACTTCTTTAACTTGAGCAAAGTCTCTAACCCTTTTTAAAAGATGATTTGCTATTCTTGGGGTAAAACGGGAACTTTTTGCTATAAGACTTAAGGCCTCTTCATCAGCTTCAATGCCTAAAATTTTAGCTGACCTTTTAAGAATTTTTGCTATTTCGTCAACCGTATAAAAATTAAATTCAAAAGTTGCTCCAAAACGATTTCTTAAAGGAGCTGAAATTATACCAACTCGTGTTGTTGCTCCAATTAAAGTAAAGGTTGGTAAAGTAATTTCAATTGTTTTTGCCATCGGACCTTTGCCGACAATAATATTAAGCCTGAAATCCTCCATTGCCGGATAAAGATATTCTTCAATAACCCTATTTAATCTGTGAATTTCATCTATAAAAAGTATTTCTCCTTCTTTTAAATTAGTTAATACCGCTGCTAAATCTCCAGCTTTTTCAATTGCCGGCCCTGAGGTTATCTTGATTGACGTATTCATCTCATTAGCAATAAGATGGGCAAGCGTTGTTTTCCCTAAGCCGCTATTCCCGTAAAAGAGAAGGTGGTCGATAGATTCTTTCCTTTTTTTTGCAGCTTCGATAATAATTTTTATATTTTTCTTTATTTTTTCCTGGCCAATAAAACTATTCCACTCTTTTGGCCTTAAAGTGTTATCTATTTCTAATTCTTCTTCGTTTTCTAGCCCATCTTCATTTAGATTCCTTTCTTTCTTGACAACCATAAAATTATATGTTATTATGTTTATTATTAATTCTTAAAAGCAGCTCTTGGGCTGGGGTAGGGATTTCTGTTGATGGCTAACCTGGATTTTTCTGGGTTAAGGCCTTAAATTAATCCTGAGCTTTTTATTTTGAAAGTTATCCCCAGCCCAAGGGCTGTTTTTGTTTTATTCTTCCCCAACTACCCTTTCAACTTCTTCAATTGTAGTAATTCCGTTTAGGGCTTTCAGAAATCCGTGAGTCCTCATTAAAATCATTCCTTTTTCGATTGCTTTTTTTCTTAAATCAGAAATTGAGGGGGATTTTAAAATAAAATTTTCCATTTCGTCATCAACTAAAAAAAGTTCAAAAATCCCAACTCTCCCCTTATAGCCGGTAAAATTACAATCAGCACAACCGACTGGTTTAGGAATCATTAAATCTGGTGTAATTTTTGGTAAATTAATAATATCTGAAGGAATATTTTTAAGCTCATCCTGAATTTTTAAAAATTCTTCCTGAGAAACTTTTTCTATTTTTTTACATTTCGGGCAAACTTTTCTAACGAGCCTCTGGGCGATAACAATATTTAAAGCCGGTGCAATATTAACCGGACTTTCTCCTAAAGCTTCGAGGCGAGCAATTGTCCCAGCCGCATCATTTGTATGAAGAGTTGATAAAACTAAATGCCCGGTTAAAGACGCTTGAATAGCAATAGAGGCAGTTTCTAAATCTCTAATTTCGCCAACTAAAATTACATCGGGGTCTTGCCTAACAATTGCCCTCAACCCATTAGCGAAATCATAACCATGCGCTGTATCAACTTGGGTTTGAGAAATGTTAGGAAGATGATATTCTATTGGGTCTTCAATTGTAATAATTTTTAATTCTGGCCTTCTGATTTCATTTAAAATTGCATAAAGAGTAGTAGTTTTACCTGAGCCGGTAGGCCCAGTGACAATAATCATTCCGTTTGGTTTTTTAATTTCTTTTTCTAAAGCATTTAATAAAAAATCTTCTAGTCCTAACTCTTTAAGGCTTAATAAATTTTTTGGATTTAAAATTCTCAAAACAATAGTTTCCCCAAATTCTGTGGGTAAAGTTGATGCCCTCGCTTCAATCTCTTTTTTTTCTTGATTTAAAAAAACTATTGAAAATCTACCATCCTGTGGCCTTTCTTCAATATTTAATTTCAGGCCAGAAATTAATTTTAATCTACCCAAAATTGCCGAGTATTTTTCTTTTTCAAAATCAAATAAGTCATGTAAAAACCCATCCATCCTTATTCTTAATTTTGTCTGATTTTTTTGAGCTTCAAAATGAAGGTCTGAAGCGTCAAGAAGATAGGCCCCGGTTAAGAGAGTATTTATCAAAAAAGAGGTATCTTCGGAAAGCGAATCCTCAATTACTTTCTTAAAATCTAAAAGATTTTTTACTCTTGCAGTAAAGCTCTTGAAAAAGGCGTCGTCTATTTCAATTTTTCCTGTAATTTCTGCCATTATTTTAAATTTATTTTAAACTATTAATAAAGCTTTTAAGCGCTGATTCAATATCGCTTTTTTCGATTAAAAAAATTCCACTCCTCCCTTTTCTTTGGGTTAAAAATTTTTCACTTATTTTTTTTACCAATCCTTCATTTTTTAGATAAAAAACACCAAAAGTTCTTGGTTCTGGATTTGAAAACGTACTTTCCCAAAAAATCAGAAAATCAGGGGAATTAAAATTCTTTCTTATTTTTTCGATAACCTCTTTTAAAGCCAGAGAGTCGGTCATTGTTTCTTCAAAATCAGCCCTTTTAAGGTAAGAAAAATAAATACCAATTTCTTCTAGGTAATTAAATCTTTCTATTACTTTTTTAAATAATCTTAAATTTTTTATAGGTAAGGAAATATTATTTTTAAAAAATTCATTTTTAGGTTCTTTAATTTCTTTTAAAATCTCATCTACTATATCGGCGAGGCTTAAGCCCGGTTTTACCAAATTTATTTCTCCAAATTTTTCATTATCTTGAGAATTATCAATATTAATAATTTTTGCCTGAAAAAAGAAGTTTTCTTCACCCTCTGAAAGCGTATCTTCTATTTCTTGAAAATTTTTAAAACCTAAGCTTATTAAAAGGTCGGTTTGAGAAACAGCCCGGAAGGTATTAAAAGAAGAGAATGAAGTTACAACTGGCGCAAAGTTAAAATCTTCAGGCAAAATTTCCTGGTCTTTTGGAGTAAAATAAAGTTTTATCTTCGGACCTTCTTTTTTATAATAAATTCGAGAAATATCTTTATTTAATGTGAGTACAAAGTAGTTGTTTTTATTATTTCGGTTGGAAATTAGTTGAGGTTCTTGTTGAGAATAATAATTATTTGTTTCTATTAAACTTACATCTTTGTTTAGTTTTCTTAAAAAAGACATTAAAACTAAGCTAGAGGCAAAACTATCCTCTTTTTTTTTAGGATTTGGAAGAATTGCTATTTTCTTCGACCCTTCTAGAGTCCTTTTAATCTGAGAAAAAACCCCGGTTTCCATTATTTAAAATTACTGCTTTTTTTACTAAAAGTCAAACAAAAAAATAATCTCTAAAACGCTTTTTATGAAAGATTCTTATTTTAAACATTAGGGGTTATTGAAAAAATAATAAATTAATGTTATATTAGAGCGCATGAGTGGACACAGCCATTGGCATTCTATTAAAGTAAAAAAAGGAGTTGCTGACGCTAAAAAAAGTCAGCTTTTTTCCAAACTCGCAAGGGAAATTTCGATTGCCGCAAGGGAGGGGCCAAACCCAGAGTTTAATTCAAAGTTAAAAATGGCAATTGAAAAAGCAAAATCAATAAATATGCCGACTGAGAATATTGAAAGAGCAATTAAACGCGGGAGCGGCCAAAACGAAGAAATGAGACTAGAAGAAATTATTTTAGAAGCATACGGGCCAAGCGGCGCGGCAATTTTAATTGAAGCAATAACTGATAACAAAAAACGAACTCTTTCTGCTGTTAAAAAAATATTAAGTCAATATGATGGAAAATTAGCAGGAGAAGGAGCAGTAAAATGGATGTTTGAAAGAAAAGGGGCAATTACTATAAATTTAAATGCACAAACAGAATTAAAAGAAAAAGAAAAGTTAGAATTATTAGCTATTGAATCCGGGGCCGACGATATTGTCTGGCGAAATGATATCTTAAACGTTTATACAAAAGATAAAGATTTGGATAAAGTTAAAGAAATTTTAGAAAAAAAAGGAGTTAAGACTGAATCGGCAAGCCTAGATTGGGTTCCAAAGGAAGAAATAAATATTGACGATTCAGCAAAACAAACTTGTCAAAAATTATTTGAAGCATTAGATGAAGACGATGATGTCCAAGAAATTTATTCTAATGTTAATTTAGAATAAATTTATTTTTCTCTTAACATTTTTTTATGATTATTGTTGGTATAGACCCGGGAACGGCAACAACTGGCTGGGGAATAATAAAGGTAAACGAAAAAGATCAAAATATCAGATGTGTAAATTATGGAGTAATTAAAACGTCTCCAAAATTACCTTCGCCAAAACGTTTAAATATTATTTATAATCAGCTCTCAAAAATAATAGAAAAATATAATCCAAAAATAATTGCCGTCGAAAAGGTTTATTTTTTTAAAAACTTAAAAACAGCAATGCCTGTTGCTGAAGCTAAGGGAGTAATTTCGCTTTTAGCAGCAAAAAAAAACATTCCTCTTCAAGAATTCACTCCTCTTCAAGTTAAAATGGCTATTATTGGATACGGAAGAGCTGAAAAAATCCAAATCCAAAAAATGATTAAAAACTTATTGAACTTAAAAGAACTACCCAAGCCTGATGATGCAGCCGACGCTATAGCTATTGCTCTCTGCGCAGCACGCTTATAAGCTATTTCTCTTTTTTAATCTTTACAAATCTACGCTTTCCAACCTGTACAACTAAACCGTCTTTTATCGAAACATCTTCTGTCCAATTTTGAATAATATGCTTTTTTGAGCCCTCTACAATTTTAACTCCTTTTTCTCCTATTAATCTTTTAGCTTGAGTCTTCGAGTTT
>Ga0255343_1005646_pt1 | contig 11553 bp, 6 predicted proteins | sample wastewater_treat_4_FD_192413 | JGI IMG/M metagenome (GOLD analysis project Ga0255343, IMG submission 192413) | Wastewater microbial communities from Lulu Island WWTP, Vancouver, Canada - plant16 | ecosystem: Engineered > WWTP > Wastewater > Unclassified | place: Canada: Vancouver, British...
GGAAGCACACCGTCAGCAATCATCATCATCGAAGAGCGAACATGATCGGTGATAATTCGGATGGCGATATCTTTCGACTCGTCTTCACCGTATACCGTTCCCGTCACCTCACACGCTTTGTCGACAATCGCCCTCACCGTATCGACATCGAGAAGCGTCGGAACATTCTGAACAATGGACGCGATGCGTTCAAGACCCGCACCCGTATCGATGTTTTTCTTTTCGAGCGGCACATACGTGCCATCCTCTAAACGGTCAAATTGCGTAAAAACGAGATTCCAGTATTCGACGTAACGATCACATTCACAGCCGACATTGCAATTCGGATCGTCACACCCATACGCTTCTCCCCTGTCATAAAACATTTCGGAACAAGGGCCGCAAGGACCGACTCCGTGTTCCCAGAAGTTGCTTTCATCAAATCTGAAAATTCGCTCCGCAGGGAACCCGATGTCACGCCAATACTCAAAGGCTTCATCGTCATCCAAGTGGATCGAGACATAGATGCGCTCCGGATCGAGTTTCAACACATCGACAGAAAACTGCCATCCCCAGAGAATCGCTTCCCTCTTAAAGTAATCCCCGAATGAAAAATTGCCCAGCATTTCAAAGAATGTTCCGTGGCGGCCGGACTTGCCAACATTATCAATATCGGGAGTGCGGATGCACTTCTGACATGTGGCGACACGCGTCGAAGGCGGCGTTTTTGCCCCCGTAAACCACGGTTTCATCGGTGTCATGCCCGCGTTAATCAAGAGCACGGAAGGATCATCTTCCGGGACAAGTGAAAAGCTTGGCAACACAAGATGCCCGCGTTCCTCAAAAAAATCAAGAAATAACTGTCGAACTTCGTTCAAGCTTAACGCTTCCACGAGGCACCCCCTTAAATATCAGTATCGTATGTGAAAAGCCCGGAAGAACCGGGCCTCTCAATTGTCATCCCTTTTCCAAGGGATCTTAATCCATTGCTCTCAACGTCTCAATAGGAGGCAGTTTAAGCTCTTGCCCTTTATAGATATGCTGGCTGGAGCTGCTCATACCGTTGTAACGCGCCAGTTTGTCAAGTCCTTTTTGACTCAAAGTACCTGATCCGTAAAAGTTGCTGGCGATCGACCAGAGAGTGTCATTGGCCTTCACGATGTAAATCGTATCACTGAGAGTTCCTGTTGTCGTTGTTGTCGTAGGCTCTACGAACGGCGTGGTCGTGGTCGTTACACTAGGAATGACAATCGGATCCGTCTGAGTCGTCGTTGTCGTTTCGGAAGGCTTGGATGAGCCGCCACCCTTCAACAGATTAATCAGGGCAATTATACTGACAACAATAATGACAATAAATATGGCATAGAATGCGATTCGCCTCGTGCGAGTGGATGTATGCGGTTTTCTATCATAACCGAGCTCATCATAATCATCATCACTGTACGGGTCGTAGGCGCGCTCATCGTCAATATCGCCACCGGTATCCCAAGCATCGGATTGTCCGTAGTCGTCATACCGCGACTGTGCCTTCCGACGCCTTTGAGCTTCTTGGTTGTACGCAAATACGGGAAGATGTGAGGGAGGAGCGCTCTCTTCATCGTAGTCCGAATAATCGTCATCGTCGTCAAATTGATGACGTGACGCGATCTCTTGCCTTTCAGCAAGACCCGGATACTTCGGGAAAAGCGGACTCTCTTCCGAAATAGCTGAGTCAGCCGGCGGATCGAATAAGAACGGTGATTTTCTTTCAGCCTCGATGGACGACTCTTCGCTCCATTCATCCTCGAAAGACGCAGATTTTTCAGCAGCGGGGGACTCTTTCATCATGTCAACCATATCCTGCTTTTTGTATCGCTGTGTCCTGTCAAAATCCACATCTTTACTTTCCTGAACGGGATCAACAACCGGCTCCATTGCCTGTGTTGCGAACCGCCCTAAGCTGAAGCGTGTCGCCGCAGTTTCATCCTCTTTAAACGAAACAACATCTACGACGGCGACCTGCATCGGCGTACCGGGCATTTGAGAGGCGGCAGCGGTCAGAAGAAGCCCCGCGGCATCCAACGAGTCTTCCGCATCTTCCAAATGACGCATCATTTGACTTTGCCCTACGGTGTCGAACACCTCGCTGTTGCAAAGGACGAGTCGATCTCCCTGCTCAATCTGAGCGATATTGGAATAGCGGATCGTCCCCGCTTCCCCGGCAATAAAATCATTAAATCCTTCAACATGATCGCCATACAGATCGGTCGGCTCGAGATCTTTCAAGCTGCCGGTCAATGGATAGAGGGCCTCATGCCGATAAACAAACGCCATACTTTCGCCTATCGTAACGGCTGCCATCTCTCCATCACGGATAATAACGCCGGAAAAATAAGGCTCACGCGTGGCGTCTTCCCCTAAACGGATACGCCCCGTCACATCCATCGCCGTTTCGGCGAGGTCGTTTATGTCATTGTCGATGTCGCCTCGATCGAAATTAACTTGCTCCGCCAAACGCTTAAGAGGCTCCCGCCACGCGGATGCCTGAGATCGCCCATCTGACGAATAGCCGAACAGAGCAATGAAAGAACCTTTAGACTCGCGATCAAGTGTCGTATTGACAGAACGAAGCTCCCGCTTACTAGGGAATTTGCCGTCCAAACAATAGGAGTCCGCAATACCCTCTACGGGGTAATAACGGGCATTAATCGTTGCGACCAGCCTTGCCGAGATCGGTCCGGATGCCTTTGCCATAAGATGCCTCCTGATAAATCAATTAATAATGAGGTCGCTTTCCTCGTTCATCTACTGCATTACAGTTTAACATAAATATCACATATTCATCTCATCGGATACCATCGCTTCTGCGATGATTAAATCCCTCGGAGTCGTAATCTTCAGATTGCGATCGTCACCTTGTACGAGCCTGACGGGATAACCGATCCGCGTCAACAATTCGAGATCATCCGTAACAAGAGCGCCCTCCTCTTTTGCGACAAGGGCCGCCTTCAACATGATGTCAAAATCTGCTCCTTGCGGTGTCTGCATTGCCACCAACCGTCTACGCGGCAGCGTCTGCGTAATTGTATCACCTCGCTCGTCCGTCAATCGTATTGTATCGGTGACGGCAACAGCCGGAGCAACACCGACGTAATGATTCCTGATCGTATCGATCAATTCCGTTACAAGCTCACGCGGTAGAAAACAGCGGGCAGCGTCGTGGATCAGCACGATACGACGTACAGGATCAGATGTTGCAAGTGAGACAAAAAGGCGTTCAATGCTCAAGAGCCCTGACAGTGCCGATTCCTGTCTAGACGATCCGCCTTTCACGACATAAATTGGTTCGCCGGGGAAACTCTCCTCAAGCATACAATTAACACGGTGTATCTCATCCTCATCGGCGACGATCACAATATGATCGATGTCGGAACACTTAACAAAAACATCGACGGAGCGCTCGAGTATAGAACGACCCCCGACAGCTCGAAAAACTTTATTCTCATCGCCGCCGAGTCGCGTTCCTTTTCCGGCGGCAAGTACCAGAGCGTAAACGATCATTCTTCCAAAACCTCCGCCGTTCATTAACTTTCCTTCGAAAACAATAAATCAAATGCTTCGTTCAACTCACTTACGTAGTATACGCGTACGTCGCGCTCTTTTTCAAAACGGCGCAATCTTGTGCGCGCGGAGGCGGGTACGACAAAGCGCGTCCATCCGGCGCGGTATGCCTCCTCGAGATAATCGGCGATACGCGAAACGGAGCGCACCTCACCCGTAAGTCCCACTTCTCCGAGCACGATACCTTCAAGTCCCAACGGTTCGTCTCGGACACTCGAGAGCAGTGCCGCCAATATCGCCAAATCGGCGGAAGTCCCTCGGATCCTCATACCGCCCGTCACATTAATGTACGCGTCCAGCGAACTGAAATCGAGATTCGTCTTCTTTTCTGCCACCGCCATCAACATGATCAGGCGAGAACGATCAATTCCCTGCGCCATCCTGATCGGCGAACCATAATTCGACGAAACAGTCAGTGCCTGCAACTCCAATAAAAGTGGGCGCGACCCCTCCAGAATAGCGGTGACCACGGAACCTGCTACATTTCTGGGTTTACCGTCGATAAAAAGGCTCGTCGCTTGGTCGACGGAAACGAGTCCCTTCTCCGTCATCTCAAAAATGCCAATTTCGTCCGTCGCATAAAACCTATTCTTCACGGAGCGAAGAATGCGCAGCGAGCTGTCTCTCTCTCCTTCAAAATAAAGTACGGTGTCGACCATATGCTCCAACACACGCGGCCCGGCGATGGCGCCTTCTTTCGTTACATGCCCCGTCATCAGAATCGTGATTCCGCAGCTTTTGGCGATACGTAAGAGCCCCATCCCCGCTTCCCTCACTTGCGAGACGGAACCTGGCGCTGTTGTTAAATCATCGGAATAAACGGTCTGAATTGAGTCGATCACCGCGACCGACGGTCGCCGTTCAAGCAAAATTCTCTCAATCGTCGAGAAGTTGGTCGTTGTCAGAAGGGGGATCGCTTTGTCGCTGAGCTCCAGACGTTCGCAGCGCATCCTTATCTGTGTTTCCGACTCCTCACCGCTGACATAGAGGATCTCTCCGTCGGGAATACGACCCAAGATCTCCAACGCAAGAGTCGATTTTCCAATACCCGGATCGCCGCCAAGCAGAATCAGCGATCCGTGGACGAGTCCACCGCCGAGCACACGATCAAGTTCGCTAATATTTGTCGGTATTTTGCGCGTCTCTTCAGCTTCCACTTTGGATAAGTCGATTACCTCGGCACGCTCCACATCACCGGTGCCCGGCAACCAGCTGCCTGTACGAACACTTGACGCCTTTGCAGGCATCTCATGTACAACGGAAAACGAGTTCCACGCTTCACAGGTCGGACATCGACCGAGCCATCCGCTCGTCTCGTGTCCACACTCGCTACAGACGTATATTTTCCTTGTCTTCGACATCCTCTCCCGTTCCTTTTTTTATATTCTCGTTATACTCCTGCATTTATAGGTTTAAGTATAGGTTAACACCGGCTGAAATGATAGAATGATAATCAATACTTCAAAAAGTATAAGTAATTGACTGAACGACATTTACGTCATCGCGTGCTAACGGATCACGTACCCATAGTTCAAACATTAAAGCATCTAAAACGCATCGCTTAGCGCGCTCTGAATAGGAGGACTCATACCTTGCCAAGACAATTCCCCGATCCGACTGTTATAGATTCGTCTTTTCGCGAGACTTTCGATATTCCTGAAAAAACAATGTCGGAGTTTGTTGAGAGCGTTTGTGCGTCTCGACCTAACGAAAGAGCGATCTCGTTTCTCGGCGACCACATCACGTACGGTGAATTAAAAGAGCGTATCGACGCATGTATTCGCGGCCTCCTTGCCATCGGTTTCAAGGAAGGTGATGTCTTCTCCTTTTGCATGCCGAACATCCCCGAGACGGTCGTTCTGTTCTACGCCGTCAACCGTCTGGGAGGCATCTGTAACATGATTCACCCGCTTGCGCCCCCGGCAATCGTGATCGACTCCATGACCTCGACGGGTAGCCGTTTTTTGGCTTTCCCCGAGCTCTTTCTCCCGCGTCTCGCCTTGCAACTCGAAGAAAAATGCGACACGATCTCTCTCGAACGTGTAGTCGTCGTCCCCTTGGCCGGATCAGGTGACACGATCAGCCGACTCGGTTTATGGTTGGCAAAGGGGCGTAAAGCTCTCAAAACGATGCCCCAAAGCAAACATTGGATCTTGTGGAAAGACATGATCAAAAAAGGAGTCTCAACTTCCTCCGTCAACCTCTCCGAGCACGGAGATCCGCATCGGGTCGCCGTCTATTTGCATAGCGGGGGAACGACTGCGGATCCTAAAATCATTGAACTGTCCGACCATAATTTCAATGTGATCGCCTACCAAATCGTATGGGCAATCGGCGAACAACCCGGTGACCTCACGATCACAGGACATTCGATGATCACCATTCTTCCTCTTTTTCACGGTTTCGGACTATGTATCGGAATGCACTCGATGCTGGTCAACGGTCAATGTTGTATACTCGTCCCGCAGTTTTCTCCTGACGCACTGGCTTCAGTCATCAAAAAACATCGACCGACCCTGATGGCAGGTGTCCCGACACTTTTCGAAGGCATACTCAACTCACCCGCGATGAAGGACGTCGACTTTTCATGTTTCAAGGCGCTATTCTGTGGCGGTGACACGCTCACGCCCGAGCTGAAGACGCGTTTTGATCATTTTCTATCCGAGCACGGCTCTGCGTGCAAACTGCGAGAGGGATACGGTCTGACGGAGACCGTAACCGTTTGCAGCCTTTCGCATGACCGTACCTCCGATCGCAACGGCATCGGCTTTCCGCTCGCATGCATGAAGATGAAAATTGTCGATCCTGTCTCGAGAGAAACTCTTCCCGATGGCGAGACGGGCATGATATGCGTCTCGGGACCAACGGTCATGAAAAGCTACTTGAACGACCCCGAGGCTACGGCAAACGCCATTAGAAAGCACGAGGACGGTGAATACTGGGTGGAGACCGGCGACATCGGTTTGCGCGATCCCGACGGATTCTATCATTTTTTAAGCAGAATCAAGAGGATGATCAAAGTATCGGGTGTTCCCGTCTATCCGTCACAAGTCGAGACGCTCATCGCGGAGCTCCCTGAAGTCTTGCAAGTGGCCGCGATCGGCATACCGCACCCGTACAAAATGCAAGTCGTCAAAGTGTTTGTCAGTGTCCGTGAGGGAACCGATAGAGAGCTTCTCGAAGAAAAAATTAAGGAGACCATCCGACAACAACTTTTGCGCTACGCCGTTCCGGAAGAAATTGAATTTATCGACGAATTTCCAAAAACTGCCATCGGCAAGATTGACGCCAGAAAACTCGAAGAGATGGAACTCCAAAGGCGAGACGCGACAGAACGACCTTAGTCCTGTTGCGACAGAATACGCTCGATATACGCCGTCAAATCTTCCGGACTCTCGGCGAGATAATCGGGATTTACCGCTTCCAACTTTTCGATCGGCTGGTAACCCCATTTGACAGCGATCGTACGCATCCCGGCATTCCTGCCTGTCAGCACATCGATGTCGCTGTCGCCGATGAAGAAAGACCTTTCGGGCGAAGCCCCGAGTTTCTCCAACACATCAATCGTTTGGGACGCGTCCGGCTTGAGCGGAAAGTCGGGACTAAAACCGCGAATCTCTGAAAAGAGATCCAAAGAAAAAGATGTCGCCAGAACACGCGGCGCCATTGACATATTCTTATTCGTTACGACAGCGACATCGACACCCATCGCTAGAAGACGTTCGAGCATCTCAGGCACTCCCTCATAAGGTTCCAGTTCATCGGTACAATGCTCGTCAAATATTCTTGTATAGACGCGATAAGCTTCCTCGATGGTATCGGGATCATCGATGCCCGAATGGCGCATAACGCTCTCCGTAAGTACGCGCGCACCCTTGCCGATAAATCCGACAACGGTCTCTTGACTCAAACCGGGAAGACCGAAATGATCCAACGTCATATTGGCTGAAATGGTAATGGAAGGCAATGTCTTCTGCAACGTGCCGTCGAGGTCGAAAATTGCCACGCTATTGAACTCTTCCCTAATTTCCTTCAACACCTAAATTCTTCTCCCGAGCCCATTTGCCACTCAAAATATAAGCTATTCATCTTCCATAAAATGCTTGTTGACGTACTTAGTAATCTCAAGTTTTTGAAGCTTGAGATCTCCGACCACACATTCTACATGATTGTTTGAAGTTCTCTTGGCGCTTCTCTGTATTGTAGTAACGTACCTAATCATTGTAAAGTACCCGCCAACTTAAAAAAAACAGAAAAAGCGCCGGTAACATTCCCATCGCACATCAATCCCGTTTGATCGAGTACGGAATAAATATATCCTGCGATAACCTTTGTTGTCATCGCTCGTCCATCTGAGCAAAACTTCAATTCAAACCCTTCCCGGTACCAGAGCTAATTCGAGGATGAAATTCCAAAACAATTCTTCGTTATGCAGCGATTTGAAAAGCCTATTTGTAAAGAGAATGCTTTCCGCAATATAGGCGTCATTGATTCAGGAGCCACTGAAATCTGACACGACACCAAGCTCTATATCTAGGTTATACGGAGGAAAAATCTGCTAAAAAGCAGTCCGGACTGGCTAATATGATGTCTAGCCTGCATGATGTCTAGACTGCATTTAACAATCGGAAAATGCACAAAAAATCAAGACGGGAAACTAAAATTTGGCCATTGCAAATACGATTTTTATCGAAAAAAAACGAATTTACTCAAGATTTTTGCTAAAGAACGCGATTTGTAACCTCGATGTAACTCCATCTAATTACGATATGAACAAATTCTACAGAAGTGACGATGTTTTTTGCCATGTTAAACAGGCTGGAACGATCTCACAATAACCTCATCGTAATTTGTAAAGGAGAGGGAAACATGCAAAAGAGTAAGACTAAACTATTTCTGGTGGCACTGCTGCTATTGTCATTAATGGTGCAAATGACGCCGCCAGCGGTATTTGCTGTAGACATTAAGGGGGACCAATCGTCAATCATGAAGATTATTTCTCCCCCGGAAGATACGCATACCTATAATTTTTACGTTGACGGCGTACTAGACCAGACGCAAATTGTCAAAGACGGTGAGTTGCTTCTTCAGCCGGAAGCGCCTGAAAAAGCCTACCATAAATTTATCGGCTGGTATGTTGACCATCCGATGTATGTTGGTGACAATCCGATCGATTTCAGTCAGACGGTTAATGTTGAGTCAACTGAAGAGTTTGACGCTGTAGCCAAATTTGAAAAAGTTTATTATGTCTTCTTCATGGACGGCGTCGGGAATGATGCCCGCGTTTTTAAGACTAAAGAAGGTACGTCGGGCACCTCAGTTTATACAACTGACTTCATACTTCCTCTTGGTTCAACGCAGGCGGTCACAGGTTGGTATAATAATAAGGAACTTACGGGCGAACCGGTTGGATCAAGCTACACAATTGGAGAGGCCAACCAAACCTTATGGCCTAAAATAGAAGACGGTCATTATCTGTATTTTGTTTCCGGTGAAAATGGAACTTATATTGAACCTCAATTCGTATCACCGACAGGGACTACACAAGCACCGCCTTCGCCAACCAGACCTGGCTATACTTTCAAACATTGGTCAGAAATTCAAGGCGGGGCAGCCTATACCTTTGGTCAGCCCTTAGCTGCGAATCTAACCTTGTACGCGGTTTGGACAGCGAAATCAAATACGAACTACACCGTGGTCTTTTGGAAGCAATCGGTCAATGATAACAAGAACGCAACTAATGATGAAAAGACCTACGATTTTGCAGAATCCGAAGTTAGGACGGCAGCATCCGGAGCAACGGTGTCGCCGACAACTGCTGATGGAAATAAGAGCTATCCAAATTTCCATTATAATGCTCTAAAATCTGAGTCTGTAACCGTTAAAGGTGACGGGACGACCATCCTGAATATCTACTACGATAGAAATTTATTGACGATAGATTTTTATCGTAATGATGGCTCAACTGCGCGACCCAAATGGGTGCTTAACAATTCCTTTACCGGTCTCTATGGTCAGACCCTTGCTCAAAATGGTTATACTTGGCCAAGTAGTTCTCGATGGTCCAGATGGAATGCTTCAGGCAGTACATTAACATTTCTTGACTCATTTATCTTTGATCCAATCCAGAACTATCTTGACCCAAATAAAACAGACACGATTCGTTTACAACAAAGAAGTCCAGATACTACTGCGACCATTACTCACTATAAAGAAAATCTTGATGGAACTTGGAGTGAGGCCAATGTAATAAAAAGTGGTGGCGGAACGTTCTATCTAGGAGATAAATACACTGGCTTTACAGTTGCTTACTATAGTACCAATGGCACCACTTGGCACTCCGGCACTAGTGGTCAGGGTGTATCGTATAGTACTAAATTGTATATCCGACATACACGTAACAGCTACATCTTAACTTTTTATAATTACAATGCGGTTGCTAAAACAGAGGTTTTAAAGTTTGAAGCCCCCTTATCGGGTCAGTCTGGCTATGTGCCTCCGAAACCGGCCGGATTACCGGATGAATATGTTTTCCAAGGCTGGTATAAGGATAATGCCTATTCCGAGCCCTTCAACTTTGCCACGGAGACTATGCCATCAAATAATTTGATGATCTATGCAAAATGGGCACCTCCGGTGGTAGCAGGAACCATATACCTTACTACAGAGGGTTCGGGCTCTATAGTAAAGACCTTAACTTATGGTCAGCCCATTGACCCCGCTACTATGCCGACGGTTAAGGACCATCAAGGCAATGTCCTATCCCAAGGCGATGACAATATTATCCCTGTTACAGTTCCGGAAAATCATGAATGGATAGGCTGGTCTACCAAGGTTGGAAATGACTATATTACTTTTAACTTTAACACTTTGATTTTGAGTGATATAGAACTTTACCCTTATTATGTTGATAATTCACAACTGACAGTAACCTATAACACAGTAGAAGGAGATGGAAGCAGCGGGAATCCACCCACAGATGGCAATAAATATGCCAAGGGTTCCTATGCAGAAGTTATGTCTCCTACGGACCTGACACCACCCACCGACAAAGTTTTCCTAGGTTGGAAAATCACAAAGGTGAATGGAACAACTGTTGATAATGGAATTATCTATCAGCCCGTCAGTAAGATTCTGATTACCGGTCATATGACTCTAACCGCACAGTGGGGACCTGTGAAGGGTGAGACGTTTGTAACTTATAAGCCAGGGACAAACGGAATCGGAGACGACTATACTATAAGCCAACTGTTAATAAATGAAAGAATTACGTTGTTAACACCGGAAGAATGTAATATTACACCTAAGCCTGGATATAAGTTTACCGGTTGGCTAAATGCCACTGATAATAAGATTTATCAGCCCGATACAGAATTAATGGTAGACGATGACTCTCAAGGTGAAAAGAATATTCTAACAGCCCAATGGGCACCGATTTTAACGGTGACGTCCGGCACTAAATCCTGGACATATGATGGCAACAGCCACACTTATCAACAGTACACCCTAGTTTACGGAGTGGCAACAATCACTGGAGACGAGGGACAGACCTCCTTTACACTCCCCGACAATAAAACTGTTACAATTACGCCTACAGGAAAGGGTGCCAGCGGAGTAACAACGGTCAGCGATAACTCTCTCAACAACAACACATTTACTGTTGGAGTGGATGCTTCTGTTCCTCAGGGAGATCACGTCTTTGGTTCACTGACAATAACGGCCCTGACGGTCGAAGTCGTTGTGACGATCACGGAGAACAGCGGCACCGAGCTGTACGACGGCACTGTCAAGACGGTGACGGGTTACGAGGTGACAAGCATCAGCAATCCTCTGTATCAGGCATCCTACTTCTCATTCAGCGGCAACGCGAGCGTAAGCGGCAAGAACGCCGGCACGTACAACATGGAGCTGAAGCCTGAGGACTTCACGAATAACAACACGAACTTCGCGAACGTCAAGTTTGTGATCGTGGAC
>Ga0255343_1005647_pt1 | contig 11552 bp, 6 predicted proteins | sample wastewater_treat_4_FD_192413 | JGI IMG/M metagenome (GOLD analysis project Ga0255343, IMG submission 192413) | Wastewater microbial communities from Lulu Island WWTP, Vancouver, Canada - plant16 | ecosystem: Engineered > WWTP > Wastewater > Unclassified | place: Canada: Vancouver, British...
CATTGGCTCGTGCTAATTTTGACTGGGAGAAGCAATTTGAATTATCAATAGACCCAAAAGGGGCAAAAGAGAGATATAATAGAAGGAAAGTTAATATAGAAAAGGGCTGCTCAATGTGTGGACCGTTTTGTGCTTTGAAAATCGCAGAAGAATACTTAAAAGACAAGTAAAGCTAATATTCTATAATTTTAATTATAAGTAAAACATCTCACTATTTAATTTTTTTGTATTGGTGGTAGATACATTTTTCTGCCATCCCAAAATGTATTTATCGTGAATCAATCATTCTCTTTCTTTATTAATTTTATAAGAATGAATATACCTTGGATTCCGCATCAAGCGAGGAATGACAATACTTATTTCATCCTCGAAAGTACACCCACTGTCATCCTCGAAATCTTTTATCGAGGATCAAGTAACTTGTCATCCTCGAAAACTACCCCACTATCATCCCCATAAACATACTCACTGTCATCCCCAACTTGATTGGGGATCCAGTGTTTATTTCTTTTCTTTTAACAGAAGTAATAAATACTTCCTGGATTCCCGCTTTCGCGGGAATGACAAAGAGTTAACTGTCATCCTCGAAATCTTTTATCGAGGATCCAGACCAAATTCCTTTTATTATTTTCTTTCTATTTACAATTTATTGCATTTTATAGTAACCGAATAGTCATTTTTATTCTGCTTATATTTTGAGGTTTTATGCAATAACAAAATGAGAAGACCCTTAGGAAGCAAAATACGGAAACACTTCCTCAAGATTATAGCATAGTTAGCTTTTTCTTTTTCGTTTACGTTGGATGGGCTTCATCATTACTCTCCAGTCTTCCTCTTTCACAAAACCAATATCCTGCAATATATGAAGAGTTGCCTCTAATCTTCCCTTCTCACCAAAAAAGTTGTTTGCAGCATTAATAATATCCAAGTTATGACCAGTGATGCCATGTCCTAAACCCTTTATCTGGCTACTTGCATCAATAAGTTCATGTAATAATGGAATGCTCCAACCTAAGAGAACTTTGCTCGCCTTTATATGCTCAAGTCTTCCTGGCACTTTATATTATTTATTTTCTTCGTGAAATAACCGTATAATATCATCAAGCATTAAGCCTGGTATCTGATTTGCTTTCTCTAAAATGTCTGCTGCTGTTCCAATCCACCTCTGCCATAAACCCTGTAATTGGGCTTCGCTAACAGGTAATATATTTCCTGAACTCTTAGTTTTACTTGTAGATTCATCTTCTATTGTTGATAAAAATAGGTTAGATGGCTTTGTCTCTTTGAGGTACCTCATCACTGAATCAAGCGTTTGCATTGCTCCAATTCTTCTCTCTTCGATGATTCTCATTTTTTCTCTATCCATTACAATTATCTCCTCCTACATATAATTTTATAATTTAATTATACTTATCTCTTTGTTAATAGAATCTGTTATTTAACTTTTAGTTTAACAGTTGCTTTCTTGCTTCTTCCTACTGAATCAATAACTTCAAACTTAATCTCAATGGTTCCTCTTGATTCAAACTTATGGGTTAGATTGATTTCAGCTGCATCAACTTTCTTTTCCTCTTTGGAAGAGCCATCACCCCAATCAATTTTTAGAGTATAAGGAGCATTCCCACCATCAATTCTAACAGTTAATTCAAGAGAAGTATCAAAGTCAATGTAAGCTTCTCCTGTATCTGGATCTGACTTTATGTTCTTTAAATATACTCCTATTGAGAGAGGCATTACTTCACCTCTTTTTGGTTTGATTAGTAGATGAACTGCTCTTCTATCAGTAGAACCTTCCTTGCAGGTTACATCAAATATTATATCTACACTCTTATCATTTCTAATGTTTTTATTTATCTGACAGAAAATATTAAAAGTAACTGTTTCACCTTTTGGTATATTTCCAATACTAAATTCTACATTTCTGCCAAATACTGAACCTCTTAATAAATCGGCTTTAACATACTCAATATCTTGAGGAAGAGTCATTACTAATTTAACATTTGTAGCAGTTGATCCACCTTTATTCATTACAGATACTTTAATTATAACTTCATCTCCAGGATTATACTCTTCTCTGTTAACTTCTGGGGAAACATAAAGAACAGGATCTGCAATTGTAGCTGTAACTATAGCTGAAGCTTCATTTGATGGAGGCGAGTTATTATCGAAATTATCAAATGCAACAACATAATAATAATATCTTACATCAGCTTCAACTGAAAAATCAACATAAGCGAGATTAAAACTTCTCACTGTCCCTATTAAAGATGCACTATTGAAGTCAGAGAATAAGTTTCTATAAATTTTATATCCTCTCACAGGCAAAGTACTTTCAGCAGGTGGTTTCCATTGAAGAACAATTACAACTCCTTCTGTATCAGGAGTAGCAGTGAGATTTTGTGGTGGACTTAAAATAGGTATTACTCCAATAGCTTCATTTGAAGGTGCTGACAAATCACTATAATAATTATAAGCAACTATGTAATAGTAATATACAACTCCTGCAACTACATCAGAATCGTTATAAGCAAGATTATCTTTAGATAAATCAGCAATTACCGATGCATTTCCAAAACCCGGAATGGTGCCCTTGTAAACTTTATATCCCATTAATCGTGTGCTTTCACCAGGTGGCTCCCATGTAAGTTTTATAAAATTATTCATCTTGTCATAAATAGCAGTAAGATTTCGTGGTGACGTAACTGTGGTTAGAATTCCAACTGCCTCATTAGAAGGATCAGATTTAAAACCATATATATCAACAGCTACCACATAATAGAAATAATAAATACCTTTTGCAACCGAAGTATCAGCAAAAGTAAATTCACTTTCAGAAACTTCACCTATTAATCTTGCTTGACTAAAATCCGAAGTTGGTGCTTTATAGATTCTAAATCCGCCGAGTGGAAAATAACTATTCTGAGCTGGGATCTCCCATGACCAAGTAATTACTATCCTGTTAAGCTCAACATTTGGTGTAGCTGTAACATTTTGAGGAGGATCTACAAATATTGGTGGATACGTTGCTGAAGCTTCATTAGATGGAGCTGAAACGTAATCATATATATCAATTGCTACAACATAGTAATAATAAGTAATTGTTGGAAGAATATCTGTGTCTGAATAAGTAAGAGTGCTTCCATCAACTTCATCAATTAAAGTAGCAATACTAAAACCAGGTGAAGTCCCTCTATAAATCTTATATATAGCGATAGGAAACAGACTTGCTGGAGCTTCCCATGATAAATCAATTTTAAGTTCTGTGGGATTATGATTAGCTGTAAGATTTTGTGGAGGAGGTACGATTACGGAGGGAGAAGGTACTGATACTTCATTTGATGGAGGAGAAGAATGCATTTTATTGTCAATAGCTACAACATAGTAATAATATGTAACGTGGGGTAGTATGTTTGTATCAGAATAAGTTAGAGTGCTGCTATCAACTTCACCAATAAATATAGCATTAATAAAGCCTGAAATGGTGCTTCTGTAAATTCTGTAAGCATAAATGGGATAAGTGCTTATTGAAGGCGGATCCCATAATAAATTTATTTGATAAGGTAAAGATGAAGTATTAGCCTGAAGGTTTTGTGGTGGACCAAGAGTATAAATTTTAAGTTTGGATACAAATACATCACCATTATAATAAGTTCTATCCCATGCACCTACAGTGGTAGGAAAGTTAGTTGAATTTGTATAACCTGCTACCCATATATTACCTCTCGAATCAGCTGCTATACCGCCATATGGATACTCAGAGCTTGAGCCACCTAAATATGTAGAATAATTAAGTGAAGTTCCTGTCACATTTATTTCAGTAATAAATACATCGCCATTACTGTAAGAACCGATAGCCCCTGAAGTAATTGGAAAATCAGTTGAGCTTGTATAACCTGTTACATATGCGCAACCAGAAGAATCAACTGCTATACCACCATAGCCATACTCAGAGCTACTACCACCTAAAAAAGTAGAATAGACGAGAGCTGTACCTGCTGAATTAAATTTTGTAACAAATAGATCAGTATTATAATAACTAGTATCCCATGCACCTGGAGTGGTAGGAAAGTTAGATGAGTTTGTATAACCCATTACATATGCGCATCCAGAAGAATCAACTGCTATACCACCATATGGATAATCAGAGCTTGAGCCACCTAAATAAGTGGAATAGACGAGAGCTGTGCCTCCTGAATTAAACTTTGTTACAAATACATCAGTACTACCGTTAAAAGTGCTATCGTAAGCCCCTGAAGTAATTGGAAAATCAGATGATTGAGTATAACCTGTTACATACGCGCAACCAGAAGAATCAACTGCAATTTGTGAAGCACCATATTGACTATTATACTCATAGCTTGTACCACCTAAAAAAGTAGAATATAAAAGTGCTGTACCTGCTGAATTAAATTTTGTAACAAATAGATCAGTATTATAATAACTAGTATCCCATGCACCTACCGTAGTAGGAAAGTCAGATGAGTATGTATAACCTGTTACATATGCGCAACCAGAAGAATCAACTGCTATACCGTAGCCATACTCAGAGCTACTACCACCTAAATAAGTAGAATATAAAAGGGCTGTACCTCCCGCATTAAACTTTGTTACAAATACATCAGTATTATTATAAGTGGTATCCCATGCACCTACCGTAGTAGGAAAGTCAGATGAGTATGTATAACCTGTTACATATGCGCAACCAGAAGAATCAACTGCTATACCGTAGCCATACTCAGAGCTACTACCACCTAAATAAGTAGAATATAAAAGGGCTGTACCTGCTGAATTAAATTTTGTAACAAATACATCACCATTATAATAAGTGGTATCCCATGCACCTACCGTAGTAGGAAAGTCAGATGAGTATGTATAACCTGTTACATATGCGCAACCAGAAGAATCAACTGCTATACCGTAGCCATACTCAGAGCTATTACCACCTAAATAAGTAGAATATAAAAGGGCTGTGCCTGCCGAATTAAACTTTGTTACAAATACATCATAACTATTATAAATGGTGTCATATGCACCTGGAGTAGTAGGAAAGTCAGATGAGTATGTATAACCTGTTACATATGCGCAACCAGAAGAATCAACTGCTATAGCGTAGCAATATTCAGAGCTACTACCACCTAAAAAAGTAGAATAAGATAGAGATGTAGTAAGGTCAAACTTTGTTACAAATACATCAGTATTATTATAAATGGTATCCCATGCACCTACCGTAGTAGGAAAGTTAGATGAACTTGTATAACCTGTTACATAGGCGCAACCAGAAGAATCAACTGCTATACCGTAGCCATACTCAGAGCTTGTACCACCTAAAAAAGTAGAATATAAAAGGGCTGTACCTGCCGCATTAAACTTAGTAACAAATACATCAGTATTATTATAAATGGTATCCCATGCACCTACCGTAGTAGGAAAGTTAGATGAACTTGTATAACCTGTTACATAGGCGCAACCAGAAGAATCAACTGCTATACCATAACCATAATCAGAACTTGTACCACCTAAAAAAGTAGAATATAAAAGGGCTGTACCTGCCGCATTAAACTTTGTTACAAATACTTCAATATTATTATAAGTGCTATCCCATGCGCCTACAGTAGTTGGGAAATCAGTTGATTGAGTATAACCTGTTACATAGGCGCAACCAGAAGAGTCAATTGCTATACCACGGCCATAATCATAGCTTGTACCACCTAAAAAAGTAGAATATAAAAGTGCTGTACCTGCTGAATTAAACTTTGTTACAAATACTTCAATATTATTATAAGTGCTATCCCATGCACCTACCGTAGTAGGAAAGTCAGATGAGTATGTATAACCTGTTACATATGCGCAACCAGAAGAATCAACTGCTATACCGTAGCCATACTCAGAGCTACTACCACCTAAAAAAGTAGAATAGATAAGAGGATCTATTACTATGTCTTCACTAACTTCATCGCCGTTTGTGTATATATTATAGTTGTTGAAATCAAATCCATAAACATTTTCAGAATATAATTCAAAGTCAGTGTCGATTTTTTCTTTAGAAGTGGGCTTGAAAGAGAATAATCCTGAATCACTAATGCTTCCTAAACTTGTTTTTAACTCTAAAGTTTTATCATTATTAATAATATCAGCTCCTTCTATTGCAACTTTGATATCGCTGACTTTAGCTCCCTTTTTAAGATAAAACTCATACTTCAAACCATCTTCATTGTAGAAATAAGAAAGATCAATATTATCATAAATATTTTTATAAACTACCTTACTATAATTTTTTGCTCCCTTAATCCATTTACTTGGATCATTTCCATAAAAATAATTTGTTAAATGAGATAGAAGATCGGAACCTTCTGGAGATACAAGATTTGAATTTTTAAAAGACTGCTTTATCACATATCTTTCAATTTCAGGTTCAGGATTTAAAACCTCATTGCTTATTTCTTCTACTCTATGAAATTTTATCAATTCATAATAAATTGACTCTCTTCCAAAACCAATTCGACCAAAAGGAGTTTTGCCTACGAATATTATTTCATTATTCCATTGTCCATTGTTTTCTGTAAAGAAACCCATTAAAGCTTTTGAAATATCTGGAGTAAAATTTTTATCATTGTTAACAACACTTTTAGCACCAGCTATAGAGTAGGATGAAAATACTAAAAAAACTACAAGAAAAAAAGAAACTAACTTATTAACTTTTTTCATTATACATTTACCTCCTAAGGAGTAAATCAAAAACAACCATTATATTGAAAATAAATCTTAAACTAACTTCCAATAAACTCTTTCCTTTTAAAAATATCAAATTAAAACTATTTGAATTAAAATATCTAAATATTTTTAAAAAAGTCAATAAAATTTAAAAACTTTTAATGATTTACATATTTTATCATTTATTTTCTTTTTGAATTTATTATCAATGCCTTATTAAAAAATTTAAATATGAGTTTCTAATGCTTTCATTTTATTTGATTTTTTAGATTTAGTAGATGCAAAACACATTTTCATTCATAGCGTTATTGAAGAATAACAGTATTTATCGTTTCCTAAGATATATATTGGCAGGATCCAGTAAGTAATTTGTCACCCCGAGTATATTTATTGATAATCTATGATTATTCCGTTATCTTGTCTCTTTCTTGTCATTTTCTGCTTGATAGGGAATCCATTCGTTAATTTCTTCTTTCTTTAATGTCAAAATAATGAATAGTCATTGGATTCTGTATCGAATGCGGAATAACAGAGAGGTAAATGTCTTTCAGAGCGATTGCGGGAATCCAGTGTTTATTTTCTTTGTTTTTTTCATTTTCTGTAATTCCTGAAATCTTTAAACAGGAATCTATGGTCTTTTCCCTCTAACATTAGAAGAAAGAAATACTTCCTGGATTCCCAGTCAAGCTGGGAATGACAAAAGAGTATACCGCATCAAGTGCGGAATGACAAATAGTTAACTGTCATTCCCAAAAACATACTCACTGTCATCCCCAACTTGATTGGGGATCCAGTGTTTACTTCTTTTTCTTCTCTCTCTTTTAAAAACCTTTAAACTGAAACAGTAATATCTCCTGATTTTGAATCTATCTGGATATGAGCATCTCCCTCGTTAAATATACCTTCTAATTCTTTTCTCTCTTTTTTAACATATTTAAGTTCACCATCAATAGAGATATCGCCTGATAAAGTTCTCAGTATCAGGTTGCCACCACTATCTTTGTCAAAATCAATCTCTATATCACCACTAATAGAATTAAAGTTTCCAGTCTTATCATTTATTAATATGTCTTTTCCTGAGATATCTCCAGATATTGTTTCAACGGAGATTTGACCTGTATTGAATTTGTCTATTTCTATATCTCCTGAGAAGCTTTTTAGTTTTATTTTACCTTCTATTTCATAAGCATCAATATCACCTGAAAGAGTGAGAGCTTCAATTTCGCCTTTTAATCTTTTAAGTATAAAATCCCCACTTTTTGTTGAAGTTTTTACAATTCCTGTAATATCAGATAGGGTTATATCTCCAGAAATATTTGAGATATTAATGTTTCCCTCGATGTTTTCAACCTCAATATCAGAAGATAGGCAGGAACAATCAAGATTTAGTTTTAAAGGTACAATGATTTCAAAATATATTTTTATTCGATTTTGCAGATCTTTTGGAATCTCTATTATAAGAGATTCGTTCTCCTCTTTTATAATTTTCTCATCTAAGTTTAGAAGCTCTTTTTCCAATAATTCATTATCATTACCTCTAATTTCAATTGTGCCACCAATCTCATAACCAGAAGAAGCTCCAACAATCTTTAGTTTGCCTTCTGGCACTTTTATTTTAACATTTTTAATGGTATCCTTTAGTTTCCTGTTTACTTTTAAATATCGCTTAAATTTACCTTTTGAAATGTGATTAGAAATATTAATACTTTTTAAATCTATACCCTTGAAAATATCCTCAAGGGAACTCGAGACAATGTTTTTTACACTTTTAAGAACTTCCCTTACGCTATCTACTTTATCTTCTAAAAAGTCCCTATAATCAAAGGAAGAATCCTTTTCATTATTTCTTAAAGATTCAATAAGAGCTTCACCTTCTTCTTCAGTTATTTTCCCCTCTTTAACCATTTTTAAAATTTTCAAAATCTCATCACTCATTTTAAATCCTCACTTTCACTTAAGATTTTGTTTTTTAAGTAATTTTATTGCTTCATCTACATTTATTTCGCCTCTATCAATTGCATCCAAAATTGATTCCTGATAATCAGGAGATGCATCAATCTTAATACCCAGCGAAACAAGAAGGCTTTCAAGCCTTGCTTTCACGGTTGGATAAGAAATCTTTAATAATCTTTCAACTTCTTTTATATTGCCCCTTGCTTTAAGAAAGGAATAAAGAAACTCCATTTCTTCATCTTTTAGTCTAATAATAGCAGGGAGCAAATATTCCCCTTTTATAACTGTATCACAACTTGTGCATCTTAATTCAGTAATTTTTAAGTCTCCTCCACAGGAGGGACATTCCTTTGGTATACTTTTCATATTTTTTCACCTTTTTTATATTTTTAACATTAAAATTAATAATGTCAATATTAATATTAAAATAATTAATATTGTAATTAACATTAATATGAATATAAGAAAATATAAGAATTAAAAAAATTAATTCCTTTGTAACCTTTGACATTTTCTTACTTTAATAACTTTTTACATATTTAGTAAGCTTTGATCTTTTATTCTTTTTTTACTATACTTTGATTGAATAGTAAAAATAGATAGAAGGCAAAGAAGAAGCAAATGAATTCAAATAATGAAACAAATGTAGTTACTGGAGCTTTTAGTTATACAGGTAGATATGTCGCAAAAAGACTTCTATCTATGGGTGAAAAAGTGAGAACTCTTACAAATCACCCCTCTTTAGATATTGAGCTTGAAAAGCAAATTGAAACATTTCCACTTAACTTTGATAATTCTCATCAATTATTTAATAGCCTTAAAGGAGCAACTACTCTTTATAACACATATTGGATCAGGTTTGAACATGGCAATATTACCTTTGATAAAGCTATAGAAAACTCTAAAATACTTATTAATGCAGCAGTTAACGCAGGAATTAAAAGAATTGTGCATATTAGTATAACTAATCCGAATGAAAACTCTCCTTTCCCATATTTTAGAGGAAAAGCAATTGTAGAGAAACATATTATAAACTCAGGGCTTAATTACTTGATAATTCGACCAACTGTTATTTTTGGAGGTGATTTAAGCACACTTATAAATAATATTGCATGGATTATAAGGAGATTTCCAGTTTTTGCGATACCTGGAAGTGGAGAATACAAACTACAGCCTATTTATATTGAAGACCTTGTAGATTTAGCTCTAAACACAGACTTTAAAAGTAAAAAATTAATTATAGATGCTGTTGGTCCAGAGATATTCACATACAAAGATTTAGTTCGCACTATTGCCAATAAAATTGTAAGGGATGTAGGATTTTTTCATACAAATCCAGAAATCGCGTTGTTTTTCGGAAATATAATTAGTTATTTTGTTAAAGATGTATTAGTAACTAAAGATGAAATCTACGGTCTTATGTCTAATCTTTTAACCTCGAACAATCCTCCAACAGGAAAGTATCCTCTTACAAGATGGCTTTGTGAAAATACCAAAACCATAGGTAGGAGTTATATATCAGAAGTCAAAAGGCACTATCGCTAATTTTCAATTTAGCTTATGTCATAAACATTTTTAAAATTGTTCATTTAACACAAATTTAATATTTCTAAAAACTGATTTAGTATAGCTCTGAACTATTTTTGCTAAATTATATAAAAGACAAATTAAAATTTTTATAAAAAATTTGTTATACTAAAAATTGATATGTTTTGTTTATCAGGTTTAAAATGAGCTATAACGAATAAGAATGAATAGGAAGGTTATGCTATGAGCATTCAGGATATATTAACCTTTATCGGAGGCATAACCCTATTCATTTACGGAATCACTTTAACAAGCAAAAACCTCGAAATTTTCGCATTTACAGGATTTAGAAAATTCCTCGATAAAATAACATCAAAACCAATATTTGGTGTTGCTCTTGGATCATTATTTACTGCGCTTATCCAATCAAGTTCTGCTACTACCATCATGGTTGTAAGTTTAGCTAACTCCGGGACAATGAGCTTTGAAAATACAGTTGGAGTCATTTTTGGAGCAAACATTGGTACCACTGCTACTGCTCAGATTATCGCTTTTAATCTTACTGGTTTAGGTTTACCAATATTTGCATTAGGTTTTCTACTCTCTTTCCTATCAAAAAAGGAAAGTATAAAAGCCATAGGTAATGCAATAATGGGTTTTGGGCTAATATTTATTGGAATGCAATTTATGGAAAACTCTGTTGCATCTCTAAAAGATTCCAAATTCTTTACAGACTTATTCATCAGTATGAGCAAAAACCCTATTTTAGGAGTGTTAGTATCAGCCTTGTTTACAGGTATTGAACAAAGCTCCTCTGTGACAGTTGGTATAGTGCAGGCTTTAGGAGCTCAAAAATTAATAGACTTAAATGCTGCTTTTGCTCTAATAATTGGAGCAAATATTGGAACAACTGTAACTGCTTTGATAGCTGGTATTGGAACAAATATTCAGGCAAAAAGAGCTGCAATTTCTCACCTTCTTTTTAATATTATCGGAGCTATTATTTTCCTAATCATATTTAAGCCATACTTAAGTCTTGTTTCAAATACATCTTCTGATTTAGTTAGGCAAATTGCAAACGCTCATACTTTTTTTAACATATTTTGTACTTTAGCGATGTTACCATTTACTAATCAATTCGTGAAATTAGTTAAAAGGTTAGTTCCAGGCGAAGAAACTATTATCGAAACTGGAACAAAATTTATCGATAAAAGACTCTTAAAAATTCCCTCTTTTGCCCTTGATGCACTAAAGAAAGAAACAATAAGATTAATGGAAATAGTCAAAGGAAATATGGAATTAGTCTGGGGAATGATTATTAAGAATAGCAAGAAACCAATACAGCAAGTTTTAATAACCGA
>Ga0255343_1005650_pt1 | contig 11548 bp, 11 predicted proteins | sample wastewater_treat_4_FD_192413 | JGI IMG/M metagenome (GOLD analysis project Ga0255343, IMG submission 192413) | Wastewater microbial communities from Lulu Island WWTP, Vancouver, Canada - plant16 | ecosystem: Engineered > WWTP > Wastewater > Unclassified | place: Canada: Vancouver, British...
CAGAGGCAATAGTTTCCGCTTACGGGGAAAAATCTCGAAGGACGGGGTCGATTCTCAGGACACTGTCGGGTAAGGGTGGTATACTTTTCATTCCCAGAATTGGTATACTTTTATCTTCCCGTTGACAGTGCCAACTCGTCCTATGTACGCCACACCTCATATCCGGTTCCTGTTCGTCGCCCCGCGCTTTTGGATTGGGCTTCCTCCAGACCCCACCTCACGATGACGCCCTTGCCCTTCTCCTAGCCTTCGGCTCCGTTTATACCTGGCGCGAGGACTCTCACCTCGCTAGCTCTGTGCCATGCCTGGCACACACGGATGAACTCACCGGCGCGGATCCGCCGCGTCCGGTGGAGTGATTTGTTGTGCATTGATTTCTTCTATATCATCGTATCTTCTCATTGCTAAACCTACTACTGGGATCAAATTTAGAGGCTTTCTAACAGACAACAATAACATATGTTCTAGTAAAGACCTGGATAAAGAAGACCAACTAACTTTAAGCTGCACACATTTTCGTGGATTACAAGCCGCCCCAAACAAGTCCGCAACTTGCTCAGATCTTGGGTCAACAATGATCAAATTCAGGTTTAATGATTTTATGTGCTCAACCAGGAATACGAAACTCTCGGCGTCATCTGGAACACCACGATATAAACCAAATGAATAACCTATCAGCACTATATAGTTGGCTTTTTTGATTAGCATTGAAGCTATAGTATACTCATGTGTGCGAGTAATGGTTGTTGTCTCTGGTTCAGGAAATTGAAAGCCTGGTAGTATTGGGTCTTGAATACCATATATAAGAAAACTATCGATTAGGTTATCCCATTCTGCATCTCTAAAGCATCCGTATGGAAGACTGCCATGAGGTTCAATTATATAATGACGATGAGAAAGAAACCTCACCAGTCTATCAACATTGAAGGTAAATATAGTTGACCTCGGATAGGCTAACATGAAGATCTTGTATTGATGTGGTACTGAATTTACAAAAGGTGAACAAAGCTCTTTAAGTAACATAGCTCGAACAGCAGATGGGTAAAGGTAATCAAGCCTTGATCTTGTTTCATAATCATATTGAGAGGGGTCGCCAATAACACGGTCGAAAACTGCATCGGGCTTGCGATCAAACAAGGGTAAACATCCTAGATTGAAGAATCGATCTAATATACGATTACGTAGCTGGAAAGTAAGAGGGATAATAGGATATGAAGCTCCTGCACCCAAAATATAAAATGAATAAGGTTGAGAGAATGCAAATAGAAGATTAATTAATCCATTCTCTCTTGTGTCAATTAACATGAGGGAACTATATTACATTTATAACTATCTACAAGATAAGACTTGATCTTAGTCATTTCCATTCTTCTTTTGTTTATCGCTGGGATCTTTTTCATGAGACATTTCTTCTGCTATTTTATGAAAACGTTTTCGTAAATCACGAAGTTCCTGGTCAACTTCTATCTGGGATGAACCCTTCAACTCTAATGAGACAATACGCAAGCCCCAAAATACAGGAATAAGCTCGTTTCTGTAATCATTATAGAATTGGTCGAGGGCTTTAATGTAGTTCTCGATTGAAGTTGAATATGAGATCGGTTTTTTTGAGTATTCTTCAGCCGCTATTAGCGCATCAAGCATACCTTGGATATAGAATCGCTTGTCGGACTCGCTCATAACTTTGTCCCACATTTCACCACGAATCCCCCATACCTTAATGTCCGCATGGCATACAGGTGGCAATGTAAGCTGTGGTATGACCGATATAAAAAGTAGTGTAACCATCAAAATAATAGTAAATTGCTTCATTTTAGTCTCCTTACTTAATGCACAACAATCACTATACCGCGATCCTGCAAGCCAATATGATACTGGGGGGACTTTTGCGGCTATATTCTGAAAGCATAATATGCTTTTCCCCCTTCCATTTGCCTTGAACGCCTTTTATATTATAGTGCAATTATATTATAATGCATAGCGCAATTATTGTTTCGTGAACATTGCTGTTGAGGCTTGTTGCATGGAGGAAAAAAGATCCAACGACCAGGGCGCGCCCAAGCTTTCTGCGCAGATCCGATGGGTGCTCCGCAGAAAGCACTATTCCCTGCGTACCGAGCGGTCTTACCTTTTCTGGATAAGGAATTATGTGGGTTTTCACAACATGCGCCATCCAAGGGGCATGGGCAAACACGAGATCGAATCGTTCCTCACCCATCTGGCCGTTGACCGCAAGAATGTTTAGGTATGTCAAAAATCCCTTGACATTATAGTGAAAATATGCTTATATACAGATCATAACATATCCTTGACTGATATAATCAGTCATTGAGCCGCCCCGAGCGGTCAAAGTAGTTACCTGATAAAGAAGTTTTCAGGTAACCTCTACAAACATTTAAGTATATCGACAATCGTCGAGATGAGCACTATTGTTGCCATCGGCTGATGACAAGAGAACATGCATGGGCTTTCTGCACATGCGAGAAAATCAAAAAGTTTTCCGCTAAGGAAAACGCCATTCAGTGTTCTAAAGGATATCAGTGTATCCGGAATAGATTTCTATCTTGGCACACATCTTTTGTTGCGCACGATGAAAATCATCATTCCAGGATCAATCCAATTCAAATTCAAATAAGCGCGTCTGTTTAGATTTTTATCTCGTAAGAGATAAAGGGGAAACAGACGCGCTATCCAAGAATCATTTTATCGCGTGTTTATCAATAGTTAAACCATTCAATCCATAAAAATGGGAACAAATTGCCTCGGATTCCCTCCTAATTCTTTTGACCAGCTCATCTGAGCTGAAGCCATAAGGGTGTGAGCTTCCGTATCTCCTCGTAATGAGGACGCTGATGGAAACACCAAATCAGTGTCAACGGACAACCCCACGTTGACCAACCCCTTTTATTGGCCCGGCAAAACCGCTTCTATCTCCGATGGGAGCGGTTTTGCCGGGCCAATACTCACCCGGCAAATAAAAGAAAAAGGAGTGCGTTTATGAGATTCAAACCAGCAAAAGATTCACTAATGAGAGCGGCAACCAGGACGAGGTACCCCGGCTCTTCAAAAACCAGGGTAGCTCATCTCAAGGAGGTCAATCAGTTCGTCAAGGAATTGAGAAATCAAGGTCTTGGCGTGAAGAAATGGGATAATGTTACGAATAAGCACGTTGGGGCTGTTGTCAAATCCTGGCAGGACCGTGGCTTGGCGGCGAAGACAATCAAGGAGTATTTATCAGGCGTAAGAGCCACGGCAGTGGCATATGGCAACAACAGCATCCATAAGGATAACTCCGCGTTCAGCATAGAGAATATTCTGTACGTCCTAAACATCGATAAATCTATGCCTGACGAGAAATACAAATCCATCGTGGAAAAGCTGAAGGCCAGCGACAACCACGAAAACAGGGTGGCGGCACAACTTGGATTATGTCGTCACCTGGGCCTCAGGCACGAGGAAGCGAGGAAGTTCTCTCCGTCTAGAGATGTTTTGCCTGATGGCCGGGTTCACGTCGCAGCGGGAACGAAGGGAGGAAAAGAGAGGGTTCTCTCCGAGGTAAGCCCCGAAGGATGGAAGGCCATTGAGTACGCTCGCAGCGTGGCTGGGACTGGTAGCATGATACCTCCCGGCATGCGAGATCGTCAGTGGGAGAAAGAAGGCTATAAGATCCTTGAAAAAGCCGGGGCTGACAAGAAGAACGAGAAATTTCACTCGGCGAGGCATGCCTATGCTCAGTCACGGTATGAAAGGTTGACAGGGTTTAAATGTCGAGTGAAATTTGAGAGCAAGGAAGCCTTTGAGCGAGCAGCCATTGAAGCAAGGGGCGAAGGTTGGAAAGACTATGACAAGTCCGCCCGTGGCATTATCAAGGTGGAGATGGGCCATGGATTGGACAGGGATTCGACCGTTGCCCAATATCTCGGCTCCAACTCAAAGTGATTAAGAAGATTATAGATAAAAGCCCGCTCGTTAAGAGCGGGCTTTTTTTGTGCCGATTTTTAAATCATGATTCCACAGAAAAACCCCCAGCAGGCCATCTTATGGGAGATGGAAGGATTATGATCCCCATGAGCTCGGCATATCGGTTTTTTTTTGCGGCGCTCCTGATCCATAAGTATATCGGGAACTGTTAAGTAAATCCGATAACGCTTTTTGTTGTTCGCCCTCTCTGTATTACCCTGTTTTGTCTAAGGTTTTACTTCGTCAAAAGACGACCAGCAGGCCCCCCTTCGGGGGGATTGAATTGCTTGATGTGTTCTGAATCAGCCATTCCTGATCCACTTGTTTATCAGGAGTAATATTTTTTTTATTTTTTATTTTTCCCCGAAACCATCGATTTTAATAACTCACTGGCATTATCGATTGGTGGTTTTGCTGAAAAATCAAATATTTTTCACTGCGGTAGAATATACTAGGTATGAAGATCTTGTCGAAAATAAATACGAAGTGTAATATGCCTCCTAACTTAGTTGGGGAGGCTATTTGCATGGATGGGAGTATATATACACGACAAAAATGTGCGCTCTGCGGAAAGTATCTCCTGCACAATCCAAAACGGAGAGGATGCTTTTGCCCCGATCATCCTGATCAAGCGGCAACCAAATTCATTGTTCGATTTCCTGGAGATATCTACCAGCGACACAATTCTTATGAGTCTGCTTGTCAGTCATTGAACTACTTACGCTATGAGAAAGGCACGGCGAGTCAGAGAAAAAGAAAATTTAATCCCGATGACTACAAAAGCCTTCGCCCGAACAGCTTTGCGTCCCTGGCCCCAAAATACCTTGAGCGCAAGAAGAGCCTGAAAAGCTACGGGAAAATATGCTACTACATCAACACCGCGAGAGATTATTTTGGCACTACGAACCTCAAGGATATATCAGGGGGCATGATTGACGATTATCTGTTCCAGTTGAAACAGAAGAACGGTATGCCCATTTCAGATAAAACTAGATCGAACCACTGTAGCCAGCTTCACGACTTCTGGAAATGGTGTTTGCGTCGTGAAGATATAATAACCTTGGCAGAGTTTCCTCAGTTCCCCGAGATCGAGTATGAGTTGAGTTATCGCAAGATCACTACCTGGGAGATCCAGGAGAAGGTAATTGGAAAGGTCAAGGAAATGACCTACCGCGATAACCCAAAGATATGGCTCGGTATTGACATGTTGGCTACTTACACAGCACTGAGGCCGGATGATCTAAGAAGAGTCACGGAAGGAAGTTTGGATGAAAACGGGTGGCTCACCGTCTATAACCCGACCAAGCGAAAAAATAAATTTAAATATATCAGACTGCATGAAGATCACATTGTCATGTGGGAAGAGCTGCAAAGGCAATTTCCGGCTCTCCCTGAGACTCCATTCTTTCGACACCACGGGAGAGTTAGGGGAACAACTCAAACAGGAATTATATTTGGAGAACACTACCTAAGGAGGTGGTGGCTGAGAGCGTGTGATGAGATCGGACTCAAGGGTGTACCGCTCTATCCCGGAACGAAGCACACCACAGCGACCGAGACAGCGAAGCTCATGGGGGCGGACAGGGCATTGAAGGCATCGGGGCTGACGAACAAGGCATTCGAGCGTTATTGCCAAGTTGAAAACAGTGATGCTTTTGAGGTCGTAACAGAGATTCTAAAAACCAAGAAGGCTAAGGTTATCAACTTGAATGTGAAACGAAGGGAAACTGAATAGCCAATGTTGCCTGCTCAGGGTTTGCTCACCCTTTTCGAGACAAAAAATGGTAAAAAAGACAATAATATTAAGGAAGTTGTGGTAGCGGAGGAGGGACTTGAACCCCCGACTCTGCGGATATGAGCCGCATGCTCTAACCTACTGAGCTACTCCGCCACACGGGATTATTTTTCTACTCAACTCTCATGGGTTTGTCAACGGTTTTAACTCCTTGAAGACCGGGCCTCAATGAGGCTCCGCGATCTTTTCGAATTACCGGATATCAGAAGGAATCCGGTTTCCCGAGCAGATCCGATGATGCCGGAAGCCCGCCCAGGGCGCGCGCATGGCGGACAGCGTTCAGCAGCGCCTCCCTGGCCGCCTGCGCGGCAAGGACTCCTAAATGAAGCGGATGCACGTCTCTGTCCCCGACGGAAAAACAGAATACCATGTCCCCGTCAAAGGGCGTATTGTACGGTGCGATATGCCGGGCAAGGCCGTTACCTCCCATGCGGGCGACCTGCATGGCCGATATTTTGTCGAGGCGGGCATCAGTCGCCAGCACGCACAGGGTCGTGTTTCCCGGTGCGCCCATCTTCGTGCGTACCTCCCCTCTGCGAATCGCATCAAAGGAGTTGAGAAAGCCTGATCCCTCCCGCGCCCCGGCAATGATCCCGCCCTGTTCGTCGAGAATGTCTCCAAAGGGGTTAGCCACCACCAAGGCGCCCATCCGTGCACCGTTGGTGCCCGTAACCATGCTCGACCCAAGGCCTGCCTTGGTGGCCGAGACCACTCCCCTGATCTTGCCTGATGTCGCCCCTGTGCCGGCTCCTACGCATCCCTGCTCCACCGGAGACGACGACGCATTGAGGCACGCCTGGTATGCCATCGAGGGATCGGGCCTGGCGGACGGGTCCATAAATGAAAGGTCGAAGATGACGGCCGTGGGAACGATAGGCAGCTTCGTCACCACCAGGTCGAACCCAACGCCCTGTTCTTCGAGGTATCTGACCACGCCTGTGGCGGCATCGAGGCCAAAGGCCGATCCGCCGGCAAGGCACACCGCATGGACCGCTGATCCGGGATGCATCATCTCGAGGGAATCAATCTGCCGGGAGGATGTGGCCATACCTGTCGTATCAACGGCTCCGATCGCGGGCCTCTCAAAGAGGATGACCGTGACCCCGGTGCCTCCCTCCAGATCGGTGAAGTGGCCCACCCTTATTCCATCCAGGGCGGTCAGTGTCTTATTCTCCGGACTTGACATCCTTGACCACACCATTGAACTCGGAGAGAATCTCTTTGACCACGGGAGACTTCATGACGTTTGCGCGGATCTCGGACGGCCTGGGCTTCCTCTCCGCCTGCTGCGGACTTTCCTGCAGCAGGATACGGATCTGTATATCCCGCCTGAAAAATATCTGCGCCTTTTTCCGGATCTCGGGCAGGGCCTTTTTGATCTGTTCTGCGACGAACTGGTTTGCACACATCAGATCCACGCCATCTTGGCTTTCTCCGGTCCGGCTGGCCGTCGTAAGCATGGCGTACATGGGGGGGTCGTGGTCTTTGAGATAGGAAACGAACCCATCCCAGGACTGGGGGAGTGCAGAGATCGGCTTCCGGTATTTTTCCTGGGCGACCGGCGCCTGCGCGGCCTGCCTGGCGGGCGCAGGGACGGGCCTAGCAGTTGCGGCCTGGATGAGCTGCTGAATATCCGCCAGATCCGGAGCAGACATGATCCGCAGAAGAACGGTCTCTATCGTCACCTTGGGCAGACTCGAGAACTTTACGTCCTCCTCGGAATGGATCAGCACGCTGAGCATCCGGTGCACCTCCTCGAACGGGACCCCATGGGCGATTTCCTGAAGGAACTCCTTCTCCTCCTGAGGCAGAGAAATGTTCGCATATCCGGCCTTGATCACCATCATGTTCCGGAAGCTCTCCATCAGAGACCGGTAGAGCTGGAGAAGATCGTGCCCATACTGGTAGACCCTGCCGACCACATCGAGCACGGAAGAGACGTCCCGCCCGATAATGCCTGTCAGAAGGTCGTGCATGGTAGTCCGCTCCACCAGGCCGAGCATGCGCTCCACGGTCCGGGCATCAACGTCGCCGCTCTGGGCCGCGGCCACGTGCTCGAGCATGCCCTGGGCGTCGCGCATGCTCCCGTCCGCCTGTAGCGCGATGATCATGAGGGCGTCTTCAGTGATGGAGATATGCTCCTGTAAGGCGATGGACGAAAGGTGGGCGATGATCTCGGAAACCGGGATACGCCTGAAATCATACCGCTGGCATCGCGAGAGGACGGTGACAGGCACCTTGGCAAGCTCGGTGGTGGCCATGATGAAGATGACGTGCTCGGGGGGCTCCTCCAGGGTTTTGAGCAGGGCGTTGAAGGCGTTGCGGGAGAGCATGTGGACCTCGTCGATGATGAAGGTCTTGAACCTCGCTACGCTCGGCGTATAGCGAGCGTTTTCGATGAGATCCCGGACGTTGTCCACTCCGGTGTAGGAGGCGGCATCGATCTCGAAGACATCCACCGCACGCGACGCCGTGATATCCTCGCATATCCTGCAGGCGTTGCAGGGGGTGCCTGACGGGCCTTTTTCGCAGTTGATCGCCTTGGCCAGGATCCTCGCAGCCGAGGTCTTTCCCACCCCCCGAGGGCCGGAGAAGATGAAGGCATGTGGCAGGCGCTTGAGGTCGATGGCGTTTTTTATGACACTGGTCACATGCCCCTGGCCCACAATGTCTTCGAATGTCTGGGGTCTGAATTTTCGGGCGATCACCTGATACATGGCCTGATCCTAGTATCCTGTGAGGAATTATTCAAGAAAAAAGGCCGCACAAGGGGCCATGCCTTACATACACATACAGCGTACCGTTTACCGCTGCTCCCTTCCGGGCCTGACGGGGTTCACAGCGCTGTACTGCATGAGACATGGCCCCTTGCACGGCCTTTTCCTGGCGGAGAGAGAGGGATTCGAACCCTCGGTACCACTTTTGGTGGTACACGCGATTTCCAATCGCGCCCCTTCGGCCTCTCGGGCATCTCTCCAGACTGCCGCATGATTCCTCCGAGGCTGCGGCAGCGCGCAGCAGCTCAGCGGAATGTTATCAAAGATCGCTCAAGGTGAACTAACATAAAGTTCCGTCAATGTAAACGTCAAAGCAATCCCTGAGAAAACGGTGATATAGGGGGCAGCCGCCCTGGCAACAGAAAATTTATTCCTTCCTGCGCTTGACAGAACCTGCTAGAATATCAAACTACTTGATACAAGGTGATATGTGATGAAAAAGATCGCACTGATCGTTTTGTTCGTGCTGCTCTGGTTTTCCCAAGGGTTGTCTGATGAATTTGCCATCATAAAGGATTCACTCTTCGGCACGAAAAAGATCGAGATATACTCCACCCTTGAAGAGGCACTGGAGCACTACCGGGGTGAGGGAAAGGTCTATCGGATTACTCGGACGGAAGTCCCGGTGAAAAAGATCGAGGCCAAGAAAAAGATCGAGATCACCGAGTACGAATGGATCGTGGATGATAAGGCGGGAAAGGAAAGGAAGTAATAGCGGAAAAGTAGTGGCGGAGAGGGTGGGATTCGAACCCACGGTCCCCGGTTAGGGGGACAGCCGATTTCGAGTCGGCCCCGTTATGACCACTTCGGTACCTCTCCTTTGCGTATTTCCTTGAAAAATTCCGTCAAAAGTCCTCCTGCCTGCTCTCCCAACACTCCTGAGCGCACTTCCGGTTTGTGGTTCAGATGGAGATCAAGCATTCTCACCATAGATTCCACTGCGCCATACCGGGAATCCTTTGCACCATAGATCAGCCGATTGACCCTTGCCTGTACGATGGCGCCCATACACATGATGCACGGCTCAAGAGTCACATACAGACTTGACCCGGGCAACCGGTAATTCCCTACCTCCCGAGCGGCTTTGCGCAAGGCCACGATTTCGGCATGCGCCGTAGGATCTGAATCAGCAATGACTTTATTGCGGCCCGTAAAAATCCTACCATCGCCGATAACAAGCACGGCGCCTACAGGAATCTCGCCGTTTACGGCTGCATCTTTCGCCTGTTCCAAGGCTAGATTCATTAAAGAGCTATCGTCCACACGAAGCATCTATCATCTTGTTTTCGGAGAAGTCAAGATCCTGGCAGATATACCTGTATATTTCTGAATGTCCTATCAGGCTTCAATTTCCAGCTTGACAGCTCTTCCGCCAGCAGCTTTACCTCCTGAGACTCTATACCCAGATCAAGCGCTACGGCCATTGTGAGCCCGTCCTTGTCCCTCAGTTTTGAAATCAAAACTGTGTCATTTTCCCAGTAGGGTATCTTCCTTGCTATGATCTGATCCTTTTTCTCGAGACTTGTAAACTCCAACACCACATATGGCGTTGTGTCCGCATAGAAGCCTATGCGCGGCCTGTTGGTCAATAAAGGTTTTTCCGGTCCAACCTGACTCAGGATCCACAACCCGGCCTCTTTCCGGGCAAGTTTGTCGGGGCTGGGCGGTGTGAAAACTTTTTGAGCCCACAGAAACACGCAAAAGGCAATCGTTATACAAGAGATTATTTTCATATATGTATTTTTGGACCGTAAAGAGCGGACGAGTGCATATGCGGCAAGGGGGTATATGGCCACTACCGAAGCGATGATGTATCTGTCGATGAAAAAATAACCGGTTATCGTACAGACAACAAAGAACATGATGAATAACAACAGAAATAATTTTGTATAAGCCTCTTTTCTCAGCCAGTATACGCCTAAAAAACCGAAAACAGCTATTATGTAGTACCACTTAGCCAGGAACTGCCTGATCATGTTTGCGGAATATTTCATGAGGGCCAGTGCATCAAGGTTTAAATCAGTCAATTTCCCCAGTCCATAGCTTCTACGGAAAAAAGGCAGCTCCCAATGATATTGGTTGTTCAGATAATAAGCAGCCACAGCTGCCGTTATGGGCAACAGAAAAACAAGCAGCCGAAAAAATACCCCCTGCTTTTTATGAAAGACCCACATCACCCCCCATGTGATGAGAAAGATAAGAGCAGTGCTCCTGACCAGACCCCCGGCAACAAAGAACAAGCATCCGGCAAGAAAACACCTGAATTTTGCCCCGGAGGAGTATATTCCTTTGAGAATGAAATAATTGCCCCAGAGCACCAGAGCGACCAATAGGCTCTCTTTGAGACAATCAACCGAGCACTTGATAAGCTCACGATTTGCCAGGAGCATGACAACACTGAAGAAAGATACAGCCCGATCCTTGAAGAGGATATCTGTTATCTTATACATGGCCACTGCAGCAAACAGAAAGCTGACAGCTGATACAAGCCTTCCGGATGTTTCTAGGCCGAAACCGGTTATTATTGCTATGAGAAAAATAAGCAGCTCATAAAGAGGCAGGAAAAGGGGCTTTAGCGGAGAAGACACAGCTTCTAGAAATTTACCGTTCATAATCATTTTTGCTAATGGGATATAGAGATGCGCGCCGTCACGCGCGAGAATATCGTAATTCATCCATGCGGGCATGATCGCAACCATGCTTATCACGAGCACAATCCATGCATCTTGCCGGGAATTAGTTTTTTCCCATACTGCTGTAATATAGGGAATCTTCAACTGGCTCTGCGGTCTGAGATTCTCGAGATTCTTCATAGCTTAAAATCCTCGATGATTTGACATGCGGCCGGACAGCGTGCTTTTGTGAAAAAGTGTCTTTCGAGACCTTTGTATAATCCGGCAATAAGCATTTATCGGGGGCTGACTGGTATTTTTTCATCAAAATATCAAGTCAAGCGGCTCATTATTTCTGCCAAAACAATCCCCATCCTCCTCTGAGTCCGGCTGTATTCCCATAC
>Ga0255343_1005656_pt1 | contig 11541 bp, 4 predicted proteins | sample wastewater_treat_4_FD_192413 | JGI IMG/M metagenome (GOLD analysis project Ga0255343, IMG submission 192413) | Wastewater microbial communities from Lulu Island WWTP, Vancouver, Canada - plant16 | ecosystem: Engineered > WWTP > Wastewater > Unclassified | place: Canada: Vancouver, British...
ATCTGGTCGACCCCACCTGTGCAGGCTGCTGGTGGGGAATTTTTAAACATTGCAGTCAGGGTTAACACAAGTCTAAACGCCCACGAATTATTGCAGGCCGTCAAAGGGATTGAGGCTGAAACTGGTCGTTCGGGTAGCTTAAGCGATGCAAGGCGGCTCGACATCGACATCATCTACTTTGGGGATTCGATCATAGATGAATCAAGTCTTGTGATCCCACACCCAAGGCGCCTGATGCGTTCATTTGTGCTGGCGCCTATCGCAGAGGTCTGTGGAACGGCGGTAGACCCAGTATTTAAAACGAGAATCTCTGAACTTGCATATTTGAAGCTTCCCGGTTTAATACCAAGTGCAACCCGGGTCTTTCATCCAGGCTGGCATGGTTCGCCGCGTTCGGGTAAATTCGGGTAAAAAAGATGAACTTTTATCAGGTGCGTCGGAGTCAGGAGATGATTAAGTTGGCACGAGTACTTTGGATAGTCCCAGTGCTGTTGATTGCCTGCAGCCAAGATAACATGGACGGTATCTCGGTTAATCAGCAAAACGAAGCGTTGGTACCTTTGACGCCGCTGGAATTGAATGAACACGCTGGGTTTGATGCGCTTGACAACTTTATTTTGGCCAATGGTGCCAATGAGCAGGCCATGCGGATCTACGAGGACATCTCGCGTTTGGCACCTGATAATCCCTTGGTTTTGATTAGAGCGGCCTATGCGGCGCTGATTATTGACCAGTCAGAAGTTGGACCGCGTCTTGCGGCAAGTATCATTGAAAAGCTTAAGGGGGAAAAGCTTAAGGGGCTTGCCGACGGTGCTTTGTCTGAAACGGCAAAACTGGACGTTATGTTTGTGGAATTGACTCTTGTGACGAAAGTTTCGACTACCAGTAGCGGTCAGCTTATGTTGGATAAGGTGTCGGCCCCGCTGGCAAAGCAGGTCCTGGAACGAAGCTCGGCTTTGGTGCAGGCGGAAAACTGGGTTGGTCCCCACAAGGCAACTGTTCAAAATGCTAAGGATATGTTCGAAGCGCTGCAAAGCGCCTTGGATACTTTGGAATCGCGAGCTGCGGATTAATAGATGGCTGAAAAAGGTAAAAAGAAGGGCAGTTGGGTTTCAAAGATGGCCATTGGATTGGCCCTTGGGCTGCTGACTTTTTTGGCTCTTGGCTTGTGGGCTGACATCGACAAACTGGCCGAGGCATTTCAATCATTCGACCATCGTCTGCTGGTCCCAATTTTCCTTTTGTCTTTGGCCAATTACGGGATTCGCGCCTTAAGGTGGCATTACTATCTGAAGGTTGCTGGCCACCAGGTTCCCATTGGTATCTCGGTTGGGATTTTTGCTTCGGGATTGGCTATGTCAGTCACCCCTGGCAAGCTTGGCGAAGTGATAAAGGTCGGTCTTCTTGGACACAGAGTTCCTGGTCCTCGTGCGTTTTCCATTGTGGTTACGGAAAGACTGGCTGATTTGTTTGCAGTTTTGCTGTTGGCAGCCGGTGGGGTCGTTATTCTGAAGGCCAATACTGGGGTTTTAATCGGTGGCTTGGTTTTAACTGCCGGAATGTTTTTCCTGCTGGCGACTGGGCCAGGTTCTCGTTTGACCTTTAAAGCAGCCTCAATTTTGCTGAGGGGCAAGGTTTCAGTTGATTCTTCGGCTGAATCGTCAGCATTGGTGCGAAAGCTTTTGTCTGGCAAGGAGCTGGTAGTTGGTCTGGTATCAGGCTTGTTTGCTTGGTTTGCTGAAGCTGCAGGTTTGTGGCTTGTAGTGTCAGGATTTGCTGGAGGCGAGCTTGAGTTAGCGCCAGCTGTGTTCATATACGCGGTCGGCACTTTAGCTGGGGCATTATCATTTTTGCCTGGTGGGTTAATAGCCACTGAGGCAACGTTAGCGGTACTGTTGGTCAACACGGCATTTCCCGGGTTGACGGCCTCAGGCGCCGAGGCAGCCGCAGCCGCTTCCACACTGCTGATTCGGATTGCGACGCTATGGTTCGCGGTTTTGGTTGGAGTGGTGGGATTGTTTGTAATGGGCAAGGTTTTAGGACGGGGGCAGGGACAGGTGCGGGAAGACGATTGTGCTGTTTAGCAGGATTTGGAGCTAAAAAGAGGTCGAGAGGGCACCCAGCAACATGGTCCGGGGGCAATCCTGGAGGGCGCTATCGGGAGTTGCCGGGACCCGACGTCTCTTAGCTGACATGAAGGCCGCGCAGCGGCCCGTCCGGGCATAAACACCGCCGCCATTCATGGCGGCTTTCGCCCGGACGATGTCACTAAGAGACAGTCGGGGTGGCTACGGGAGATTTTGGGTCCGGAAGGATGCCACCGGACATGTTTTAAAACTGTAACGAAGAGGAAAAACGCCAAAAAGAATAAACGATCAGAAGCCAGAACAGACTCATTTGCAGGATCCGGGGCAGGGCCAGGGACAGGGGCGGGGACTCAGCTTTTCTTGTATCGTGTTGCTCTGCCTGAGCCAATCTTCATGATGCTGCCTGATTTAACCATTTTTCCCAGGACGGCTTCCACTGTTGTTGGACTGACATCTGGCAGTATGTCGCAGATTTCAGCCTTAGAAATCGGGGTCAGACTGTTCAGGACGGTGGCCTCAATTCGAGCCGTCTTAGAAACCTTTTTGCCATGAACAACGGCGAAACGTTTATCCAGCTCCTTGTAGCAAAGATATAGGGTAAATAAAAAGTTTTCTATGAACGGGAAGTAGCGGTTTTCATTGGCTTCCCATCCTCTGGAAGACTGCTGCAAGGCATCATAGTAGTACGCCTTGTGGTTGTTGATCTGCTGTTCAAAGGAGATGTATTTGCCTACGTCATACCCATTTTTGTACAGCAGCAAAAGGGAAAGCAGACGAGACAATCTTCCGTTTCCGTCTCGAAATGGATGAATACACAGAAAATCCAAAATCACGCAAGGAATAAGCAGAAGCTGATTAATCTCGGCATCGTCCCGGGCTTCCATGTATGCAAGTGTCAGTTGCTCCATAGCATTGGCGGTCTGTGAAGCCGGAGTAGGGCGAAATCGCACCCTTCGATGACCCAAAGGGTCCACCTCCAAAATCACGTTATCTTCCGTCTTGTACCGCCCACTAAACTCATAGCCAGCCAAAGACATCATCATTTCGTGCAGTCGCAAGATATCCGCCTGCACAAAATCCCAATCGGCATAGTTCATGTGCACTTCGTTTAGAGCGTTTCTGTAGCCAGCAATCTCCGCTTCATCGTGGTTTAAAGGGGCACTATTTTGATTAACGATTGCCACAATGCGTTCATCGCTAGTCACAATGCCCTCGATAGCATTCGAGCCTTTTACAGACTGGACCTTGGCAATACCCTCCAGTGCGCTGAAAATCTGCAAATGCTCAGCCTTACGAACCGCACCCATCGTTTTAAGCGAAGCAATATCAGATGTAAGACTCAAGATTCTAACAGGCACCAACCCGCTTTTAAGAAAAGCATAATCAAACTTTCGCATAACACCCCTCTGTTACTGCACACAATGATCCATGTTTATATGCAGAAAAGCAAGAGAAAGAGGGTAATATATGCATATTATTTTGCAAAAATTATGCAAATAAATTCTAGCTAGGCGAGGTTTCAGGGCCCGCCGTGGGTATGCGAACCACTGACCTCGCCGCTCACATTCGAACAATTAGTCTCCAAACGATCACTGTACAATGAGTTTATTGGCAGGTGATCTGTAGGCACTCCATCCGCCAATGTCACATGGTCGAATGCTACGGACGGACCACCAATAAGTCCCGGCAGGCAGATTTCTGGTGGCTTGAGTAACTCCGTTTTGAGGCTCAATTATCGCCACGCAATCCTGTAGGTTGGACGTTTTACATATGGCGAGGGCATATCGACCCGCAAGATACACAGGCCCCCAGCTGAACGTTATGTTGCCAGGTGATCTTATTACTCCTGAAGATGGATCATGAAGGATGGGAGGCGAAGGCGGCGTTGTTAAAACGCATTTACCGTATGAATAATCACTCGGTGGTGTCCACGAATTGCAACACTGGTATCCTGAGGGACAGTTTCCGCATATACAAGACCCTGAACTACAGGTTTCATAGGTGCCGCACGATGTCCGATTAGTTTCAACACGGCAAGAACCAGATAGTCCGCATGTAACCCTCTGGTTTCCATCGCAATAGGTGCCAGATGAGTATCCTCTGTCCTGGCAGAAGTTCGAAGGGCAGGTCGTGGTCGTACAAACATTCTCGACACAACTCTGGCCAACTGAACAGTGGCCGTTTTGAGTGCACTGGACACACGTACCGGAGCCAGTGCAGTAGGGCGTGGAGCCACTGCAGGAGCTTCGGTTCGACTCAACTTTACACGCCCCACTAGTTCCGCACGTAACCCTCTGGTTTCCATCACAGTAAGTCCCCGATGAGTATCCATTGTTCTGGCAGAAGTTCCAAGCACAAGTCTGGCAAGTTCCACCAGAGCACGAGTAGCCGCTGTTACAAGTGTTTCCAAGGCAGCATGGTTGTCCGTCTCCTCCGCAAGTGACGCAGTCTCCCACCTGACAAACTGTTCCATTTCCGCAGGCTGAACGGGCCGTTTCGACCTTACATGAGCCCTGCGTTCCACAGGTCACTTTTGACTGGCCATCGCAGTAGGTACCCGATGAGTATCCATTGTTCTGGCAGAAGTTGTTACTACAGGCGATGCAGGCTCCGTTCTGGCAAACACCCGTTGGACATTGCTCCGATGTCTCAGCGGTTCCCGAACTGTTGCAGGTGTAAAGGGTTCCGCCTGAGCATCTTTTTGCGTTGGGCGTGCAAATGCTGCATGTTTCGCACGTGCTCTGGCCAGCGACACACTTCTGTGTAGGGGAACAGGTGGTGGCTATACCGTCGTCCTCGAAGGTGGTCCATTCGCCCGAGCATGAGGCATTCATGCCTGTGCATGTCTTGTATCGCTTCTGCCGGTAAACCGATGAACCACAATCCGTGCCACCGCTGCAAACATATTGGTAATCGGGGCTGCCACATGTGGTGCCTGCGGGCTTCAGGTCGATCCCGCTGCAACACTCCCCACTGAAACAAACGGGCCGCTGGTATGCGGTGCTACAGCGCTCTATAGAGAAGAATTCCTTATCTAGGACGTTATCCTTCCAGAAGAAATGGGCTCGGCCACCTAATGCATACTCGGTACATCTGTCAATGAACGCATTGCAGGGGTCTCCGAAACGCAACCCGGCCTTAATGCCGGGACGAATCTCGACGTAAGGTCCAGCGAACTTCTTAAGAGCCATAACACTTATGTTGAATCCAATAGCAATCTTGCCGGTTAAATCCACTTCAGCAGTCGGTGTGATCGATGTAGAAGAAGCTGTACTGGATTCAACTGAGAAATTCGGTACCCACGGGCTGGTATCGCTGCGCCAGATCCCGGCGGTGGTTGTGGCCTGACGATCAGCTGTGTATGTGAATCCACACGCCCCATTGGCTTCGCCACTCAGGATAATCCCCAACCCTAAGTTAACAGAAAATGGAACGGGACCAGCCCAGAACGTCAAAATTGTTCCCTGCAGAATATCATGTCTTTTGGGACCAACCGACATTAACGTTGCCATTACCGAACCTTCAAGGTGGGCATTTGTCTGCCCCTTGAAGCGGAGGCTTACGTTTTTCGTTACTCCGGCACGGCGCTCAAGGATCAAGCGCACCTTGCCATTTACGTTAGTGTTAGCTTCTTGTAGAGAAACTGACATGGGGCCGACGTTCAACGTTGTAGTTTTGTCAAGAGCCCAGGAGTGAGTTATCGGCCAGTCCTTAGCGTAGTACAGGTCTCGGAACACCACATCCAACGCTACCTCTACGCCATAGATCATGACCTTATACGGGCCTGTTGGAAGGACCCGGGTCGAGTTCGACTGAAAATTAGGTGAGAACTCAATGGGTGGGGGGAAAACCGAGAATGGTTCGGTCCCGACCGAATTGACCCTGCAGGCGAATCCGTTTTCTGCATCGCTGTACACCACGACGTCGCCAACGTTAATACCGGCAACGGGGTCGGTTACATTCATCTCTATAAGAATGTTATCGCACGTCTCTGGACCCAGCTGCGTCACAGTGGCGTTTGCAGGAAGCACTCGCACATCGTCATACAGTGTGTATTCCATGGCGTCTGGTCCGTCCTCACAGAAACAGTTCTCAGCACCTTGGGCGCTGGTTGCTTCGGCGGTATTGCCGTATGCGCCCATGTTCACGCGGCAACCGTTGGGATATGGTTCGTTGCAGTAGTCTGAATTTGGTTTACCAGTGTCGATACTGGGAGAACTTGGTAACAGGTGATAGTCTGGGGCGGTGATATCGTCGTTAACGAACATTGGGTCGCTTGTCAGGCAATTGGACATAACGTTCGCATTCGACTGTACCCCGGCCTGGCAGTCAAACATGTTGGAGTAGGATACGGTCAAGGCGCCACTGTCGTTGCTGGGATCATTCCACAGGCAGTAGTCGGACAGGTGAGCAAAGATGGAGTTGGTAACGCCGATCGGGATGGTTGCCCCGCTGGACGACCAGAACCCTTTTTGCTTTATGTGGCCAGATCCGACGCATGTCAGGTGATCGATGAGCACGGCGCCATTATTGGCTGTGAAGACACATCCTGAATAGTTGTAGCCGGTTGAGTTCTTACAGCTGGCCCCACCCAACATGTCGTAGATTAAATTGCCGTTAGCCCTCACATCACTAGAAGATTCCACTACGATTCCCAAACCATATCCTCCAGGGTCGCAATCATTGGAATAATAACCGTTGCCACTTTGGCCGCCATAAGCGTTGTAAGTCGTCGTGTTCTGCACGATAACGGAAGAAGAGGCATTACGAATCCACACACCGACAGCTCTGCCCCCTACGCCGCCCCTTCCATAGATATAGGTGCTGCAGCTTCCCCCCTTTCCGCCTCTGAGTTCGAAGAATGTTCCGTTGCTAATAGTAATCGAGGATGAAGCGTCAACAATGACAGCTACACCGGGCTGACCAGGTGCTCCGGTGCAGCCTCGGCAATGAACATCATTTCCTTTACCGCCAGCAACTCCCGATATTTTGAGTCCGGAAAGGGTTATATTTGTCGTTGCATTTAGCAGAATTCCAGCGGCGTCCTGGTTCTCCGCTCCTGTTAGGGTACTGATGGTGAGATTTTGGAATGTTCCGTTCGTTACGCCATTGATCTCCAACCCATATCTGCCACCACTAACCTTCATATCCTGAATCGTTACATTGTCGCCGGTCACGTAAAAACCTGTTGCTCCCGCGACTGAGGAGACGAACGTGTTGTCTGTCCCTGAGCCAATAATCCTGATATTTGGGTGCTCTACAGTCAGGCCACCGGGGTATGTGCCTTCAAGGACTCGGATTACCGTACCGTCCTGAGAAACTGCGAGTGCCTTGCCAATCGTCGTGAATGGGTGCAACCTTGAGCCGTTTTCATCCGGGTCGCCTATGTTGGACTGGTCGACCCAAAGGACCTGACAGTTTAATAGGTTCTCATCGGTGTCGCCATCGCAGTCATTATCGAGACCGTCACAGATCTCGGGACTCATCCCGAGGTAGGGATCGCAGGTCTGCGGAACACCATTGAGGCAGTTTGGGGCAGTATGTCTGCACTCTCCCAGCCCGCAGGTCGTAGTGCCTAGGTCCTCGTCAGTGTAGCCATCGCAATCGTTGTCATAGCCATCACAAACCTCAATCATCCTGCCCTCAAGTGGGTCACAATGCTGAGGCACACCATTTACACAGTTCTGAACCGTGTGATGGCAAATCCCAAGCCCGCAGGTCGTGGTACCCAGATCCTCGTCGGTATAGCCATCACAGTCGTTGTCGAGGCCATCGCAGACTTCGGTTGTCCTGCCATGAAATGGGTTGCAGACCTGAGGCACACCGTTTACACAGTTTTGAACCGTGTGATGGCAGACCCCAAGCCCACAGGTAGTGGTACCCAAGTCCTCGTCGGTCAAGCCATCGCAGTTGTCGTCGATGTTGTTACAGATTTCTGCTGCTGGCGTTTTTGCAGTGCATCCCACCCAGTTACCCGCGTTACACATTTCGGTACCAGTGCAGGTGCCGTGGACATTCGTTACCGAGCATGCTTGCAACAGATTCTCATCGGTCGACCCGTCGCAGTCGTCGTCAATGTTGTTGCAAATCTCCGCGATAGGTGTTTTTGCATTACATCCTACCCAATTACCAGCGTTACACGTTTCGGTACCATTACAGGTGCCGAAGGCGTTCGTGATTGAGCATGCCTGAGACAGCCCCTCATCGGTCAATCCATCGCAGTCGTCGTCAATGTTGTTGCATGTTTCCGCAGCCGGTGTTTTTGCGTTACATCCTTCCCAGTTACCCGCGTTGCATGTCTCGGTACCATTACAGGTGCCAAAGCCGTTTGTTATCGAGCAAGCTCGCGACAGGTCCTCGTCAACCCTGCCATCGCAGTTGTCGTCGATGTTATTGCATGTTTCCGCGACCGGTGTTTTTGCGTTACATCCCACCCAATTACCAGCGCTGCACGTTTCTGTACCGGTACAGGTGCCGTGGGCGTTCGTCACCGAGCATGTCTGCGACAGGTCCTCATCAACCCTACCGTCGCAGTTGTCATCGATGTTATTGCATGTTTCCGCAGCAGGGGTTTTTGCATTACATCCTACCCAGCTGCCAGCGCTGCATGTCTCGGTACCATTACAGGTGCCGAAGGCGTTCGTGATTGAGCATGCCTGAGACAGCCCCTCATCGGTCAATCCATCGCAGTCGTCGTCAATGTTGTTGCATGTTTCCGCAGCCGGTGTTTTTGCGTTACATCCTTCCCAGTTACCCGCGTTGCATGTCTCGGTACCATTACAGGTGCCAAAGCCGTTTGTTATCGAGCAAGCCCGCGACAGGTCCTCGTCAACCCTGCCATCGCAGTTGTCGTCGATGTTATTGCAGATTTCTGCTGTCGGCGTTTTTGCGTTACACCCCACCCAGTTACCGTTGCTGCAGGTCTCTATGCCGGTGCACGTGCCGAAGCTGTTTGTTACGGTACACGTTCGAGACAGGCCCTCGTCAGTCAATCCATCGCAGTCGTCGTCGATGTTGTTACAGGTTTCCTCAGCTGGCGTTTTTGCTGTACAGTCAACCCAGGCGCCTGCTCTGCATGTCTGCGTACCAGTACACGTACCATAGCTGTTCGTGATAGAGCATGCTTGTTCCGACAGATCCTCATCAGTCAATCCATCGCAGTCGTCATCGATGTTGTTGCAAGTTTCCTCGGTTGGCGTTTTTGCGTTACATCCCACCCAGTTACCAGCGCTACAGCTTTCGGTACCGACACAAGTACCAAAGCTGTTACTTACGGTGCACATCCGCGACAGGTCCTCGTCGGTCAAGCCGTCGCAGTCATCATCGACATTGTTGCAGTTTTCCGGTGCCGGGGTCTTTGCGTTGCATTCCACCCAGTTACCCGCCCTGCATGTCTCGGTGCCGCTGCAGGTGCCGAAGTCGTTCGTTACCAAGCACGCTTGTGTCAGGTCCTCATCCGTCAAACCATCGCAGTCATCATCAATGTTGTTGCAGATCTCTGCGACCGGGGTTTTTGCATTACATTCCACCCAGTTACCCGCCCTACATGTCTCGGTGCCGCTGCAGGTGCCGAAGTCGTTCGTTACCAAGCACGCTTGTGTCAGGTCCTCATCGGTTGTGCCGTCACAGTCGTCATCGATGTTGTTGCAGATTTCTGCGACCGGTGTTTTTGCCGTACATCCTAGCCACCTGCCTGCGGCGCAAGTCTCTCTGCCGGTGCAGGTACCAAAGGCGTTGGTTACTGAGCACGCCTGCGACAGGCCCTCGTCAGTGAAGCCGTCACAGTCATCGTCAATGTTATTACAGGTTTCCGTGGCTGGCGTTTTTGCCGTGCATTCCACCCAATTACCCTCGCTACATGTCTCGGTGCCAGTGCAGGTGCCGAAGCGGTTCGTTACTGAGCATGCTCGTGACAGTTCCTCGTCGGTTTCGCCGTCGCAGTCATCGTCGATGCTATTGCAGATTTCTGCCGCCGGGGTCTTTGCCGAGCATCTTTGCCAGTTGCCCTCGCTGCATGTCTCGATGCCATTACAGGTGCCGAATTCGTTCGTGATCGAACAGGCCTGCTCCAGGTCCTCATCGGTCAAACCATCGCAGTCGTCATCGATATTGTTGCAGATCTCAGCAGTTGGGATATTCCCTGCGCATCCCACCCAGTTACCATCAACACATGTTTCAATACCGGTGCAAGTACCGAAGTTGTTAGTGATCGTACACGGTTGTGACAAGTTTTCATCAGTCAAACCATCGCAGTCGTCATCAATGTTGTTGCAGATCTCAGCGGCTGGCGTTTTTGCAGTGCATCCCACCCAGCTTGCCTGCCTGCATGTTTCGGTGCCGCTACAGGTACCGAACTCATTCGTGATTGTACAGGTCTGCTCCAGATCCTCATCGGTCAAGCCATCGCAGTCGTTGTCTTTACCATCGCAGACTTCTTCGCTTGGCTCACCAGGAGTGCACGCGTTTTCAACGCCATCAACGCATTTCATAACTTCCCTGAAACACTCTCCTTTACCACAACTGATTGTTTCGTCAGTGTCTATGATTCTATTAACACAGCCTGATACAGGATCGCAGCTATCGTCAGTGCATGGGTTGTTATCGTTACAGCTTTTGTAAGGTCCGCTTACGCACCTAGCATTTTGACAGGTATCGTTTTCAGTACACAGATCTCCATCAAAGCAGGGGGAATTATCTGCAAGTGGAACTTCCCTGCACAGTTTGTCTTCACATTTGAATTTATGGCATTGCTTTGGTTGCTGGTCACAGTCTTCGTCTTTTTCACACCCCTGAAGCTCGCCGTCAACATCTACGTTAGCATCCTCGTCGGGATGTTGAGTCCCCCCCCCCTCACCCCCCAGGCCGTCGGCGTGCAATTGCTCATCCAGCCTATCGCTGGTCGCTAAATCGCCCGAAGCCTTCGAGTCTCGATCCAAGTCATCCAGAAAGGTCGGACCACCTTCCCCACCACATCCAAACACAAGAAGTACAGCAACAAACACTGAAAAAACTACGGCACGGAGCTTCATAACATCCCCCCAGTCAGCGGTGCGCCAATTCTGCCCTTCGTTTTTTTAAATTGCAAGGGTTTAAAATGGTCAAAAATCACCAATCATCAAGTTGGAGGATATTAAGTGGTCACAAAGGTCAGTTTTTTGAATTGGTAGCGGGGAGAGGATTCGAACCTCTGACCTTCGGGTTATGAGCCCGACGAGCTTCCGGACTGCTCCACCCCGCAGTCGAACGGCTGTCAATGTGCCACATGGAAAGGGGATTGTCAAGCTGATTTGCCAGGATGGGGGACAAAGCTAGTGGTAAACCAGGTTCAGGGCTGCCAAGACGACGTTGCTGGCGGCGTGGAGTAGGGCTGGGGCCAAAACTGAGCCTGTTCGTTCTTTTAGCCAGCCAAATAATAGGCCGGGGAAAAAGACAGCTAGGCGAAATGGTGCCGGGA
>Ga0255343_1005684_pt1 | contig 11499 bp, 8 predicted proteins | sample wastewater_treat_4_FD_192413 | JGI IMG/M metagenome (GOLD analysis project Ga0255343, IMG submission 192413) | Wastewater microbial communities from Lulu Island WWTP, Vancouver, Canada - plant16 | ecosystem: Engineered > WWTP > Wastewater > Unclassified | place: Canada: Vancouver, British...
ACCAGGGCGTTGAGTTTACGCAGAAAGTGGTTTTCGGGTACGATCTGGTCATAAAGGTAGTCTCCGTAGAAAGATTGGTGGTCTGTCTGGATGTATCGTGGGTTTCCCATCTGTGCCTGTCACCTTTTGTTTGTAGTTTGGATTAATTAAACCACGTATCATTAACGTTTGGAAGAATTTTAGACTGTTTTTCAACAGTCTCAAAACAAAATGCTTGACCGATTAGGAAAAGTCAAGTATATTAATGCTTCACGCCCCTATGGTCTAGCGGTTAGGACGCAGCCCTTTCAAGGCTAAAACCCGGGTTCGAGTCCCGGTAGGGGCATAAAGCCATTAAAGTGTCGATTTCCCGACACTTTTTTGTTTGCACTTTCTTTAATAATCAAGAATCATTAACAAATGCCTGATATCCTACACACTGCTCGAGTAGAATAAAATAAATGAAAGGAAAACACCATGTACGGCGCGATTATTGGCGACATTGTCGGCTCACAGGGCTCACAGTTTGAAGGCAAGCCCAACCCAGGCGTTAGTTTTGAACTTTTCACGCCCCGTTGTCGCTTTACTGATGACACCCTTATGACCCTGGCCATCGCGGATGCCATCATGCAAAGCTGGCAGTTTGTTTCGCAGCTGCCGGGTATGGACACAACTGAAAACAGGTCTCCTCTGGATCACCCCGCGTTTCACGAAATACTGGCCCAATACACCATCAGTTGCATGCAAAAATTGGGACGCGCCTACCCTGGGCGTGGTTTTGGTGAACGATTTATGCAATGGGTCTTTTCCGACGAACCCAAACCATACAACAGTTTTGGCAACGGTGCCGCCATGCGAGTGAGCCCGGTGGCTTACATCGCGCGAAGTGAAGCAGAGGTGCTGTCATTAGCTAAAACCGTCACCGAAATCACCCACAACCACCCCGAAGGCATCATAGGCGCACAAGCGACCGCATTGGCAATCTGGTATGGTCTGGAAGATTTGCCGCAAAGTGAACTACGCGACACCAGATTAATGGATTTTTATCCCAATTTCCATGATGTTTTCTTTATGGATATTGATGATTCTTTCCCGCGCGATACCAGTTGTCAGCGCACGGTGCCTTTCGCTTTGCTTGCCTTACTGGATAGCGATGATTTTGAAGGCGCCATTCGCAACGCCATTTCTTTGGGTGGCGACACCGACACACTCGCCGCTATCACTGGCTCGATAGCTGAAGCATACCTCCCGGTACCACCTGAATTCATTTTGTCAGCCAATAATTATCTCGACCAAACGCTCATTGACATCATTACAAGATGGCATGACTTCCTAAAAACCCTGCCCGGAAAGGCAATCTAAGATAAATCTTGAATATGTCCACCTCACTTAGCCAGAAAAGCAAATGAAAACCAATTAAAGAAAAAGCCGGCGATTAAACCGGCTTTATTGTTTAAAGTTTATGTCTTAGACAGCAGCTAAATGCTTTTCAAGGTCGGCGATGATATCATCCGCGTCTTCAAGCCCAACTGAAATGCGAATAAGGGTCTCGCTGATGCCAGCTTCTTCAAGCATTTCCTTGCTGTAGCCTGCGTGGGTCATTGAAGCTGGATGCTCAATCAAAGTTTCAGCGTCACCAAGGCTCACCGCGAGGGTAATCAATTCAAGCGAATTTACAAACTGTTCTGCTTCTGCCTTGCTTGCTTCAAGTTCAAACGAGATAATCGCGCCAGGGAGCTTCATTTGCTTTTGAGCAATTTCATAGCCCTCAAAGCTCTTTAGCCCAGGATAATAAACCTTGCGTACTTTGGGTTGAGCCTCAAGCCATTCAGCAATTTTCATCGCGTTTTTGCAATGTTTTTCCATACGGATATCCAGTGTCTTGAGCCCACGATTGATTAAGAAGGCTTCAAACGCACCTAAAACAGAGCCAGTTACCATCTTTAGTCCAATATCGCGGCAGCGGTCAATAATTGTTTTATTTGAGGCTATAAAACCACTGATGACGTCACCATGCCCGTTCAGATACTTGGTACCTGAATGAACGACCACATCAACGCCCAAAGATAAAGGCTGTTGTAAGTATGGTGTGGCAAAAGTATTGTCAATAACCACTAAAATGAGCGGGTCTTTCTCACGCACTCGCTTGACCAGCTCAGCGATATCCACAACTTTCAGGTTGGGATTGGTCGGTGTCTCGAAATAGACCATACGTGTTTCAGGTTTTAACGCTTCAATGACCATATCCAAATCAGTCGCGTCTAAAAAAGTTGTATTGATGCCATAGCGAGGCAAAGCATCTTGCATCAAGGTAAAGGTTGCGCCATAAAGAGCCAGGTCAGCAACGATGTGGTCACCCTGCTCCAAGAGACTTAACAGCACCGTACTCACCGCGCCCATTCCCGAGCTCAGTGCCAATCCTTCTTCAGCGCCTTCAAGGATGGCAACTTTCTTTGCCACCTGGTCAACGTTGGGATTGCCAATGCGTGAGTAAATATAGCCTTGTTCTTCACCTGCAAAGCGTGCTGCGCCCTGGGCGCAATCATCGAAAATAAAAGTGCTGGTTTGGAAGATAGGTGTAGCGAGGGGATTAATGCCCGGTACACGCACGTCAAATCCGTGAATTTGTCGGGTTGCAAAACCTTGTTTTTGCGTTTCTTTTGTCATAAGTTCTCCTTTGGGTTACCTTTCACTAACTAACTTTTATTAACACTATTTTACTATGCAATCTGAAATAATTGGCAGAAACTCCATTAGTCCTTCCAGTCGCTCACTTCAAACAACATTTGAAGCATTACTTCCCGGTCTTCTCCAACTACGATAACCGGTTTCGACCAGTCATAAAATTTAGTCGTAATCAGCTCAACTGAGATGAGCTTGCCATCATAAAATACAAATCGGTCAATAAAGGCTTTATCAGTGTCAGAGTAGATATTCAACTGATCAAAAAAGAGATTGCCCAAACCATAATGAATAAACGCGCTATCATGGAACTCGTAAGCATGAGGTTGATGTCCTTGACTGCCACTTACGATAACGGCGCCCGCTTCCGCTACCAGGCGGAAATCCTCAATCAACTCCTGCTCAGCACCCCAATGGTAATATTCAAAATGCTGAAAAGTCACGATGGGCAAATAGCCATCACTCACAAGTTGATGGATAGCTTCTATCATGTAATCCATATCACAGGAATAGGCTCCAGGATTGGAATGGCTGACCGTAGCATAACCAGCCTCTTTGCCATTACAGCCGATGAAGGCAATTTTGTTACCATTTACTTCAAATTTCACCGGTGTTTTAGCTTCTTCGATATCGCGTCCCCCACCGAAGTATGGCAAATTGTTCTCTTTATAGATATCCAGTGTTTCATACATGGCTTCACTGCCAAAATCCGCGAAATGATCACCTGTCAGGTCCACAACATCTGTGCCAATATCAAGAAGCAGGTCGATATATCTGGGGTCTGAACAAAACTTAAGTGTGTCTTGTGTCCACTGAGGTTCTGGGCAATAGCTATAAAATGGAATTTCATTCGATATATGGGTGATATCAGCCTCACGCAAAACTTCTCTGACGTCTTCACCTGGATACAAAACACCTTTAATTTCCATTTCTTTTGCCGTTGCCCGTACCATTGCCGTGACACCTGTCATAATGACTGTAGCTAATTTATCCTCACCGCGGTTACTCACGGGCATACTCTCTGCCAGGACCTCATTTATCGTTGAGTACAGCTTAGCAAAATCGTCATCATTCGCATCGCCAACAATTTCCAGTCCAATCGAAACTTTTAGTGGATAGACAGAAAGGTCAAATGCTTTATGGATTGGCGACTGCCCATCTATCGCAATAACTTTGAAAAAAGGACTCAAAGATTCAAAGCCCACAATTGCCCAAGCACCCGGCGTTTCAAAATTATGCGCAATATCAGCCTCATTGGAAATGAGATTCACCTTCAACTTTGCCTCACCAAACAAAAGCTCCATGGCTTGCAGGGTGCCTTTGGTCATAGTTAGTGATTGTGCGGGAAAACCCGATCCACCTTTCCAAAAAACACTCAAGGTTTCAAAACTCACTTCGTCCGTTGTCGTTTTAAACGGCGCAACCAAAGCATAAACCCACTCACTATGCCCTCCACCCTGAAGATAATCCAGCTTGTAATCTGCTTCTGCTTCACTTTCCGTCAATGCTACCTCATTAAGTTCTGGCAAAGCTGATACATACTCACCGGGTAAATTGGAATTAATCCAAAGCATGGAGATTTGCTCCTCTGGCGTTGGGCTTGGTGTTTCTTGTACTTCAGAAAGTGGTGTGGCAGTTTCTTCAATTAATGTTGTTGCTTCGGGCTCATCTTTAGTACTTGTAGCCAATAATGCTGGCGATGTGCCATCTGATGTTTCAGGTGGTGTACCAAGAGCTTCGCAAGCACTCAACAAGATAGCAAACACCAAAAATAACATGTTTATAAGGACGACTTTACGCATTGAATTACTCATAGGAACAATTGTACTTCAAATAAAAAAAGCCCAGTCCAATTCAGACCGGGCTCTTAGATACCTAAGCTTAATAAGCAAATTCGCTTAAGGGATTGTAAAAATTAGTGGGATGTAAACCTCATAGGGCGTATCTTCTATAGGTTTTTCAACACAGGTTTGCAGCTTGAAATCATCCACATACCAACCTTCCGAGGCACCAGCGTTGCCCGTGCCTAAGCGGAAGCGGAAAGCGACTGTTTTACCAGCAAAAGGCTTCATATCAATCACAGTACGCGACCAATCTGAACTGCCACACCATGCCTGACGCCGGGCAAGTGGGTTATAAACACCCTCAGAAATCGTTCCATTATAAGGATTAAGGATAAGCTGCGCTCTGGGCACCGCTTTCCAGGTTACACCATTATTTTCGGAATATTCAAGCACACCGCCATCATCACATGCTTGTGTGGCAGCAAAATTCCAGCGGTGCATAAATAAGACAGCTACCGGATGAGGGCTTGATGGCACTTCAAAGAATGGTGAATCTAAGCGTTGGTCACTTGGCATTTCCGGAACAGTTGCCAAAACAGAATGAACCGGTGAATAAGCACGCGCAGTACTCAAAGCCCATTCGTTACCGTTGACTGGATCAGTATGGATTGTCCAAGCATCCATTCCGTCTTCAAAGTCGATAAAGTAATCTTGTTGCGCAACGGTTCCTTCAGGACAGTCACCAGGACCCGGACGAGTGCGGAAGCTAAAGGTTTGCACACTTTGCACCTCACCACAAACGTTGATGGCAATCACGCGCCAATAGAAAACTCTGTCAGTATCCAGACTATAGAGCAAATTATGCATTGGGCTGGTAATACCAGTGCGTTGGTGCACAATATCTGTGAAGTTTTTGTCTTTGGCAATTTGCAGAGTGTAACTTTCAACGTTAGCCACTGCTGTCCAGCGGAAGGTTGGACGCTGGGGCTGATCTTTTGCGCCATCAGCTGGTTCGGTAAGATTCGTCCCACCGGGAATGGGTGGGTAAACATCCAAAGTCAATTCCGTATCGTGCACCAATTCGCCACTGGTGCCCGTAATCTTAACCACCTGTTGTCCCAAGCTGGCAGTTCCATCACCAGCAAGGGTCAGGGTTGTGTTTCCAGGTGGGTTGACCGTAGGGGGAGCAAATTCAGCAGCAAAACCCGTCATGCCACTGGCAGTCATTGCAACAGGATCAGCAAAATCGTTGATGCTGCGCAAATTCACCGTCGCTTCGGCATTGTCATTGTTGCAAATTTTCAGTTCTGTGGGTTCAACACTCACACGAAAATCAGGGTATTTCGGTTTCTTGAGAATCTGAAGCGACGGGTCACCCATCACCTGATAAGCTTCCCAATAGTAATTGGCACGAGAGTAGCCTTGCGCTTGAACCTGCATCAAACCATACTTAATCATGGAACTGATGCTTGGGGTAATATCGTCAGTTGGGTCAGCGTAAAGGTTATCGAAGATGGCTTTTTGGAGAGTTTCATCTTCTGGCCAATAAGTGCTTACGCTGGCACCAGTAAAGAGCAAACCACCTTTACCATTTTGAATAACCCATGTGTCGCTGAAGGCTTCTTCCACGGCATAATCAGCTGTAATACAAGCATGCGAAGCGACATAGGTTAAGGGCACACCGGTTAAATTACGTACATCGTTTTGGTTGATTCTGGGCGCGTCCCAAAAAGTTGTCGCGCCATGCCCGCTATAGATGATATAGGAACGATCATCGTTGATGGAAGCAATCGCATGCGCCCCGGTACCGCCATAAGTAATAGCATAGATTTTATCGCCACCAGGCTGAGGATTTTGCGGGAAGATACCCGTATATCCACGTGGTAAGGTATAGTTGTCGATACAGTAATTATGGGTACCTTCAGCAATATCATAATGCCATGAGTCATCCGAAGCCAGGAATTCAGCTTTCTTTACCCAAGGTTCATCACCTGAAGTGTTATTAAACCACTCTAGGTTGGCAATCATATTTTGCAAGTGCGAAAGTTCTCGCACAGGGAAGCGTCCCCAAAGAATATCGGGCACAAATTCTGTGTCGCTATCCATTGTGAAGTAATGCAAATCTGTAGACGCGCCAGACCCACCGGAAGATCTGAAAGAATAGTTCGTCAATGTCCAGGTTGAATGGGCGCTATTCTTGGTATCACCGATCAGATAAACATAAACAGGTGGATTAGCACCTTGATACTGGGTTTTAATGTAGTTTTTGATGGCTGTTGTGGTATTTCCGCCAACGGTTGTCAGGTTTACGACAGAGACATCAAAGCCTTGTGATTGTTTAAGCGTCACCAAATCAGCCAGAGTGTTTTCAAACGCGTCCGCGGTAATTATTAATATGCGTTCAGCGGTGTTGGGAACAACAACCGGACGTCCCTGGTTGAAGTTCAGCACTGTTGGTGCTAGAATGTTATTGAATGGCTCAGCATTAAGACGGTCAGCCTCCTGAATGGTCAGTTCCATATCACTGCCACTAAGCAAAAGCTTAAAGGACATGCTCGCGCGGGTTTCCAGTTCTCCCGTAGTGCCATTGTAGCGCACAGGTCGCATTTGCACGTTGACCACGCGGTGACCACGCATAATGAATTCGTCCACAATGGCAATCGGGCTTTCAGGATAAAAGCCATTTTCGTAAAACTCGGCCATTGGTTCACCACCGGGCACATATCCTTCACATTTAGGCTGGCCAGGTTGCACCGGCGCAATTATGGGATTAAGGCCATGTTCGGCGAGTTTTATGGTCTGAACTTCGCTGTCAATGAGTTCCAGGGTGACTTCCGCGCCAAGGGGCACTTCGATTAGCTGGTTGAGCACGGGCAAAGCCGGCGCGCCAACATCCTGGGTCACATGGTAGCCTTCCATCTCAAATGAGAGAAAGCTTTGGCCAAACAATTCAGTTTCGCTTACGGTGATACCGGGCATTTCAGCACTTACCGTAATTTCATCAGCATTTGCACTAAGCAAACTGACTTTAGGTAATGCTTCCTGGGTTTCCGTACCAAAGGGCAACCATTCGCCTGGTTGATACTGGGCTTTCGCGCTATGCGAAAAAGCGCCAAATACCATCGCAAATGCGACCAGAACCATGATTAGCTTTAGCAGGATTTGGGGTGTTTTGTGAATTTTCATCAGCTCTCCTATTAACAAATTCGTTTAACGACTGTTATGTGCCTATAGCACACAAGCAGGAATTTTAACCCAAAATTACAATTTTATGGGAGATAAAAACAAAAAAACTATTGGCAATTAACGAATCACTATACTTTGTGAACAGTCAAGATACCGGCACAATGTGAGATTTGCTCATATCTTGGTGAGAGATGCGCTATAGCAGGCTGTAAAGAAGAGAAAACCATATAGTCTTCATCTTCATCCCATTCGCCACCTACATCGCCTTTGCAAAGCGTCAAAGCATGCTCATTCAAGAAAGCGATATCACCAATCAGCATCATGCCACCCGGATTTAAAACGCTGTACCACTCTAAAATTCGCTCATGTTTGAGCGAGTCAGGTACATGATGAAAGGCGTAAGAACTCAGGATGATGTCAAATCTCTTGTCTTTGAGTACATCAGGTAAACCTTGTGAAAAGTCAAAACAAAATAGACGCGCTTTGGGCATTTTTTCCTGAGCGATACGACACATTTCAGGTGAGAAATCAAGACCACTGATGTCGCAACCTATTTCATACAGTTTTTGGGTCAGACGCGCCGTACCAAAACCCAAATCCAGAACTCTTGCTCCAGGTTTGGTTTTAATTTCATTCAGCAAGGTTTCCAATGTGCGTCTGTAACCCGCAAAAGGATAAAGATTTGCCTCATCGCAGACAATCACATCTTCATCATATTCCAAAGACCATCGGTCAAAAAAAGCAGCATCCATTATCACGCCTCAGCTAAGTTAGAGAACACAGCAGGTATTTTCGGTTCAATGATAATCCGTTTCGTTGACAATTCAAGAGCTTCGATCTAAACTTAATTCATGCTTGCTCACGTTTATTCTTGCGCTGTAATCGGCCTTGAGGGTGTCACTATTGATGTTGAAGTGGATTATGGCCAAGGTGGTGTTGGACGCATTGCCATCGTTGGTTTACCTGATGAAGCCGTGAAAGAGAGCAAAGAACGCGTCTATTCTGCCATCAAAAACAGCGAGTTAGCTTTTCCGCGCAATGCCCTTACCGTCAACCTTGCGCCTGCCAGTGTGCGCAAAGAAGGACCCGCTTTCGACCTTCCCATTGCAGTTGGTATTCTCATTACCTATAATCAGGTCCCACAAGCTACCGTGGAAGAATCAATGTTCGTGGGTGAACTCTCGCTGGATGGCTCCTTGCGCCATGTGCGGGGCGTGCTTTCCATCGCTGCCCATGCCCGTGCTGAAGGCTTTAAAAAACTGTATGTGCCCGAAATGGACGCCGCTGAAGCCGCCCTTATCCCGGATATTGAAGTTTATCCGGTGAAAACACTCAGTGAGCTGGTCAATCATCTTACGGGTGGCGAAAAAATTGCCCCCGCTAGCGCGCGCGACGTGGGTGCCAATATTCAAGTCTTTAACGAAACCGATTTCAGCGTGGTCAAAGGGCAGGAACACATCAAACGCGCCCTGGAAGTCGCCGCGGCAGGTGGGCATAATGTGCTCATGTCCGGTTCACCTGGTGCCGGCAAAACGCTGATGGCACGCGCGTTATGCTCTATTCTGCCAAAACTAAGCATTGATGAAGCTCTTGAAGTGACCCGCATTTACTCCATTTGCGACATGCTCCCGCCCGAAACACCGCTGATACAATCACGACCTTTCAGAGCACCCCACCACACCATCAGCCACGCCGGCATGGTTGGGGGCGGGCATATTCCGCGCCCGGGCGAAATCTCGCTCGCACATCGGGGCGTGTTGTTCCTGGACGAACTGCCTGAATTCGGGCAACGCATGCTGGATGTCCTGCGCCAACCTATGGAAGACAAAGTTGTCACCATCAGCCGCGCGCAAGGCTCGCTCACCTTTCCTGCCAATTTTATGCTTGTAGGCGCAATGAATCCCTGCCCCTGTGGCTATGCGGGTGATAATTTGCGCCAGTGCACCTGTATGCCGGCCGCCATCACCAATTACCAAAAACGCATCTCTGGCCCCCTGCTTGACCGTATTGATATCCACGCGCACGTTCCCCGCGTTGATTTTCAGAAACTAAGCAGCCAACGCCAGGGAGAAAGCTCAGAAATTATTCGCGCGCGCGTTGAAACTGCCAGGCAGAGACAAACAGAACGTTTTGCCGGTACGCGTTTGGTTAGCAACGCGGATATGACACCTGCTGAAATACGCCAGTTTTGCAAGCTGGATGCGCCTTGCGAACAGCTGGTGAAGACCGCTATGCGACAAATGCGCCTGACCGCGCGTGGTTATCATCGCGTGCTCAAGCTTTCCCGCACAATAGCTGATTTGGACGGTGTTGAGAATATCATGCAACACCATATCGCTGAAGCATTGCAGTATCGGGCAAAAGAGCAGGAATAGTTCACTAGTAATTCTTTAACCCATTCACATTTGTACCAGCTTCGTCTCCTAACCACGTGCGAAAGAGACTCACTGGAGTATAATTCTCATATACAAAACCAGTCGTGTTTTATAAGGTGGTGCTGAAGTGATGAAGATAAAATCCAGTGTGTATCAAAGCTTAATTTCAGTCTTATTGCTTATCTGTGTCATCGCGGCTTGTACGCCGATAAATTCGCAACCCAGGCCCCTGGAACTTGAGCAAAATGCCAGCGCTACCCAAAAGGCGACCGAAACCCAGCTTCCTACCCTGACCCCAACACCCACCGAAACCTAACGCCAACCGCGACCGAAACCCCATCTCCCACGCCTACGCCAACCGCAACACCTGAACCTTATCCGATTGTTATGGAAAAACTGGGCAATCCCCCCCAAAGCTACGAGGACTTTGTCAACAATCTGGATAAATTCGTCCAGGCCCCCAGTCCGGATGGCAGTGACGAGAATTTTCAGGAATTTGTCACCTGGTACAATGAAAAACTCTTCAAAGAAGCTTTGGGCGGTGATTTGGAAGCCCTGCCGGTGAATTATGAAGCTAAAGGCATCGACATAGGCACAGATATGATTATTGCCTACAATACCGTTCCCGCAGAACGCCATTCTTTGCCCTATTTCTTCTATTTCAAAGATCGAAAGGGTATCCCTTATCCCTGTTATATCGTCACTGTGGCCACCCCCGAATACCAACAAACCTTTACTGTAGTTGGACGAGAATCAACTCGACAACAAAGCCTACTCAGGGGTCGCCCTGACCTAGTTACTGAAGTTTATCAAGGTATTAGCAGTTTTTCTGGTGTAGCTATCGTATTTGAACAATCTGAGTATCATTCAGACATCGAAAACAGCCTGATAGAGAAGGGTTTTAGTAGTTTTCCCAGTACTATTAGTGAGATTACGATTGGCTTCGGTAATTTCAGTTTTAATAACAAATAAATTCTAGTCCATCATGTATACTTAATTCATGAGGTTTAAATGGTGGTACTCCATAGTGGCGGTCGCCGTTGTGATTGTCCTGTTACTATGTCGTGTTAACAAGAACCGATCATCCTCCCGTCAATTGTTATCCGACATTCCCCTCAATCCCTATCAACAACAAATCGTCCGTGGTCATGTTACCGGTTGGGATATCGCTACTGGCTGACTGATGCTGTGGGTTACATTGAAAACTGGAAATTTTTGCTTGATTCCAAGCAAATGACGGTCAAATCTATCTTCTGCCCGCGGCGAGACGCCGGGGCGAGAATTTTTTAATGTTCCGCTATGGTCTCCTGACCATGGCAAAACGGGGTCAGGAAACCACGCACGAACGAAACAACACCACTCCTGCCGGCGTCCCGCCATGCAGAATAAATGAATCGCGAATAAAAAATGTTCTCGGAGGCGTCTTCGCCGACGATATTTTTTTATGGTTATGTTTACAGACACTTTGCAAACAATTGTTTTATTGCTTCGGC
>Ga0255343_1005686_pt1 | contig 11493 bp, 9 predicted proteins | sample wastewater_treat_4_FD_192413 | JGI IMG/M metagenome (GOLD analysis project Ga0255343, IMG submission 192413) | Wastewater microbial communities from Lulu Island WWTP, Vancouver, Canada - plant16 | ecosystem: Engineered > WWTP > Wastewater > Unclassified | place: Canada: Vancouver, British...
TTATAAGGGAGGTACATGTATATGGTAATGTTGTAAATATTGGAGAAAAAAGTAAGGGTAATGTTCAGCATCTTGGTTTAGGTAGAAAAATGATTAAAATAGCAGAAGATATTTCAAAGAGAAATGGTTTTAGAAAAATATCTGTAATATCTGCAGTAGGAACAAGACAGTATTACAGAAAGCTCCAGTTTATTGATGGAGTAATGTATATGTCAAAGGAAACTTCTTACTAATACATATTGAACAATAGTCTAGCAAGTTGTACTATATCTTATGCATATTGGGAAGAAAACTCTTTTTTTATTGTCTTTCTTTGTAATAGGACTCATAATAGGTACAAGAGAGGTTGTAAAAAAACAATCTCTTTCCAGTATGAAAGCATGGTCTACATTCTCCGAACTACCTCCAATAGAAGAAATACAAGTATCAAAAGTTCCACAAAATAATATAAACAATGATATCATTCAAAATAATGAAACATATGTCCCTTCATATTGGAAGTATGGTGTAAACACAGATAGCCAAGATTATCTCAAGGGTTATTTACCAAATATTAGAAATTTTAAAGAGTACTGGAATATATACATAAACTCCCTATATGGAACCACCTCTTCTTATGGCCCCTTCTCAGCTGAAGAAATATTCTCATATTTTGAAGAAAACAATAATTACAGACAAGTAAATGGAATCAAAAACGAATCTTCATACTTTAAGTGGAATAAAGAAGACTGTAAAACTTTTTTTTCTAGCACTTTAAATGGTAATATATACATATGCAAAAACTGGGTGAACTGGACAGCAATAAATATTAATGACAAAGACTTTGTGCTAGTAGATTGTGAATTAAACAAAACTAAAGGATATTGCATATATGAAGATTATGCAAAAATATATTACAATAGTAAGAGGTATGGGGAAAGTAGATGCTTTGGTGAAACAGACTTATACTGTGATTACGAAAAATATATAAATAATATACATTAAAAAATGAAAAAAATACTGCTCATTATTTGTACTCTAGGAATACTTCTCTTTGTCCCTTCATTATCTTTTGCAAATACTGATTCTATTCCATCAAACCAAGAAAACTGTATAGACTTAGAAGAGCTATATAAAGAAATAAATAAGTCAAGCCAAGCAGTAACAGGTGTTGATAATAGTATAGATGCAGTAAAGAAAGTAAATACAGTAGCATCACTAATGAATGTAATATCTCTTTTTCTTGGAGAACAAATATATTGTGTTAAAGATGAGGAAGCTGCACTTCAATCAAATACTCTTAAGAGTGTAGGATTGTTTGGAATGTTAAACAATGGAACTAATACTCTAATAAGTATGTACCCAGATATTAATGTAAGCGACCATCTAGCAACAATGTTTGTACCTGGATATAAAGAAAATAATACGACATTTGCACAAACGATAATAGATCCAGGTGATTTGGAACTTGGAGGAAATGGTCCAGCACAAGAAGATGCAAAAAAACGTACAACAAATATTCTAGAAAAAGCAGTTAAACCAGAACTCGAAGATTCTGTTCAACAATATACAGACTCCCTAAAGATAGAAGAAATTGATATGGAGGAAACCCCTACACCCTCTATCAGTGGATACAATTATCTTAAAGATGTTATACATCTAGACAAAATATGGAAATCCTCTCTTAACATAGTATATCTGTTTTCCATCCTTATATTCATAATAGTTGGTTTTATGATTATGTTCAGAAAGAATTTACCAGGGAATACAACTGTTACAGTATCAAAAGCTCTTCCACAAATAATCATAAGTCTGGTACTTGCGACATTTAGTTTTGCTATTGTAGGAATAATAATGGATTTAGGAAAAGTTGGAATAAATCTTTCAAGAAGCATAATCACTAATATCTATCAAGATATGGGTGAAAGTGAAGAGAAAATTATAGAACAAAAAAATGTCTGGAGTCTCGCTGATGATGTCTTTCAAAAGACAAGACTGGATACAGATGTAGGAGATGCTCTGTCTAAAATACCTCTTGTTGGTGATACACTTGCTAGTGTATTTGTAGGAAAAGGAAACACCCTCACAGGAGAACTGGCAAGAGTAGGAGCTATGGGTGCTACATATTACTTCCTACAGAAAAATTTACCTAAAATAGTAGATGAAGCAGATATTGATGCTTCTGCAGTTGTTGGTATAGATTTCGGAATAAGTGCTACTGTAGATATAGTTGAACCAGTTTTAGATTTTGCTGAATGGACTCTTAAAAATCTTTTGTATATTGGAATGACTGCTGCATCTACTGGATTAATGGCTGTAATTATAAAAAGTTTGGTTCTAATAATAATATGCTTCTATGCAGCATTTAAAGTATTTCTTACATTACTTACAACATACCTTAAACTCTTCATAAATGTTATAGTAGCACCATTTCAATTAATGCTTGGTGCCATTCCAGGAAACAGTGCACAGATAACGAATTGGTTAAAATCAGTAGTTGCAAATGTCTTGGTTTTTGTTGGTGTGTTTGTTGTAATAAATATATTTACATTAATATCAACATCAATTGACCCTGCCAAATTTAACTTTTATGGCAATGATGGTGTACTATGGCCAGACATACTAGTTTCTCTTCAAAGTATAATAGTAATAGCAGGCTATCTCTTTGCGGCAAATCTCCCCAAGGTAATAAATAATTTCATTGGAGTAGGAAACGACAAAGGAATGATTGAAGTTTCAGAGAGTATGAAACAAACTGCTAAAAAGATACCTTTAATTGGTGGTATGTTTAACTAAAATGCCAGAGCAAACTAAAAGCGCATATGATCAAATTTTTGATTTTTTGTTTAATATCCAAAGAAGCAAAAAAACCCTAAATGTAAAACAAGACCCCAAACATGGAGATTTAGGCAATGCATTACTGGAAATAGGATTGCAACCAGCAATATATCCAGTAGATATTACATTGGATGAAATCAAAAAAACTATTGAAAAGGGAAGTGAAATACAAATGGGAAATGAGAAAAAATTTGCAACAACACCATTTACTCCCCCATCAGAAATTAGTAAAACAATTAAAAAAGAAAGATCAAAAAGAGATAGCAACAGAACTCTAGCACTCTGGTCCTCAATTGGTGGGAACTTAGACGCAAATAGTGATGCTGCACTGCTTTCTATGCTTGCAAAGAAATTTGATCTTTCCGGAGAAGAGGCTATTGAAATGGCAAATCTCTACAAAAATATCAAAAAAGAAGAAAACAAACTCATAAGAGATAAAGCAATGTGGGGGAAGAATTTCTTACCATCTAAAGTAGACAAAGACTTCCCTGATTTAGATATAGACTTTTTAGGTGATGAATACAAAGAAGAAAGAGAAAAATATAAAAACAACATCCTAGAAAAGGGACAAAAGATTCTACTTGATACAGTAATAAAAGATCTTGAAAGAGAAAAAAATGAACTTACCAAACAAACTGAAGAAAAGAAATGGGAACAAATAGCTCCACAAGTTGTTGAATGGCTTGATGAGCCTCAAATAATTACCCCTGAACAAAAAGAAGAAGAAATTAAAAAGGAGGAAATTATAAATATAGTAAAAGATCCTAGTATTAATTCTGTTGAAGAGAGAGAAAAAAAACTTCAATCTCTGTTTATACAAAAAGGAGCAGATGATAAACATGCACAGTTGTATGCAAAATACATTTTAAAAGAGAATTCAGACATCTGGGATAATAAAAATTACAATTACCTTCAACCTTCATTAAATTCCCTTTACAAATCATTAGCTTTTAGAATTGTATCAGAAGAACTAAAACAGAAAAAAGTTAATATAAATAATGTAGAAGCAGAGGTATTCCGTGTAGAGAATGAACTCAGAGCCTTTATAAACAATAATAAAAGTAATTATGAAGTGAAATTTCAAAGAGCTTTACTGTTAAAAAGATTTCTAGATAGCTCTAAATCTTTCAATGCTATATTCCTGAGTGGAGAATGGGAAAAATTTGAAACACAAGGGCTAGCATTTTCCCAAGTCGTGAAAAAAAAGTTTGTTAAAGATGAACAAGGAAATATAATAGGAGAATATTTTGACAAAGGAGATAGTGTAATAGGAAAACTTTTAGGAAGAGCCTACTACTTACATCCTAAGAACTTCTTAAATGGAATATTAAATAATGGTGAGCTATGGTTAAAATTAGCATGTGGAGAAGATGGAAAGCTAAATAAAAAAAGCCTTGCCTATGCTATGTATAATATTACACCTGGCAGACTAATTAAAAAGGGTCTGAATCAATTTGCTAAGCCATTTAACTCTGTATCTAATGCATTAAGGAACAAAGTACTAAACCCTTTCTTCTCAAAGATAATGGGTTTTACAAAAAAGTTTTTGAAAAAATTCCTTGGGGCTACAGGTCTTGGTGGTTTTATTGCATCAAGAATAATAACACTGTTCGAAGACAAAATAGAATATTACATCATACAAATTGTACAAGTATTTCTAATCAGTATTTTAGGTATAATTTTTGCAATAATCTTCAGCATAGGAGGAACAGCAGATAAACAATATGCAAGCACTATGGAAAACACATATAAAGAGATATCCTCTGGAAACTCCTTTACAGATTATGATTGGGAATCCCCAAAAGAATAAAACAAATCTCAGATTTATTCCTTGATTCTAAAGTCATTTATTAACTCATCAGCTTGTTGTTTAGCTACAGAATCATACTCCCCTGTACTAAACACATCTTTTAAACATTCAGCATCATATGAAATCCAATAGTTAGGAATCTCTTTTTCACATTCCTTACTTTTCTCTTCTGATAAACCCAAGTCTGTTATTAAATTCCTTATTAATGAATCCAATTCAATAATATTATCACCTTTAATTGCATATACAGAAATCTGATAATTATCACTCTCTTTATCTGCCTTCGCATACTCATGGCCATGAGCAAGACTTAATACTGCAAATGTATAATCTGTATTAGGATAAATAACACCTTTAATAATCATCAAAGGATTATAAACAGGAGTACCAAGTGATGAAGTCCATAACAAATCGGGCTCTCCTGCTGTCAACCACTCCGCATTAATATTCTTATCAACAATATCTTTTCTTATATTCTCAAAATCATTCAGCTCGTCTTCAGTAGTTAAAACCTTTTTATTTACAATTTTCATATATTCATAATCATACTCCCTTTCACCCATTTTCTTTCTAAAAGTAACAATACCCTTAACCAAACCTTCCTCTTGGTTTCCTTTAGACACTTCAACAGTTATATCTTCATAATCTTTTAACTCTATATCCGTATATTCACTAACATCAATAACCTCTTCCTGTTCAGGAATATTTCCCTCATTTTCTTGTTCATCTGGTTTCGAAGTAGAAAAATAATAAACACCAACACCAATTATTAATACCAATAATACAGAGACAATAATAAGAAAAGAGTTATCTTTTTTCTTCTGTGGTTTCTGCTCATCATTATTAGAGACCTCCTCTGGGGCATCAACCTGCTCAATAGAAGATATAAAATCTGATAATGGTCTTTGATTACTTTCCATAATGCTCTATTAATAATTTATTTACTTTTTACAGTATAAACAAAAAATATTAAAATTACAAACACCCAATAATTATGAAAAAAGCCTAGAAATATTAAGGATAAAGAGCAAAAGCTCATATATATTCCTAATTCTAGGCTTCTCCTGCACTTATTTATTCTATTATTAACCATATTATCCCCACTGCTGTCATCAAAAGAGCAAAAGCACAAATACTCATTTCCAACTGAACTATAAACATATAAACCCCTTCTGAAATCTTACTTTGAATGTTCTTTACATTCATCAATCTATCCAAAAGAACAATCACAATAAGCAAAAACATACCTACTAATATTAAACCAACATTTAACGGCATATTTTTTCTCCTTTATTCTTCTATTTTTCAAGTGCAGGGAACATATGTATTATACAACATATCAACAGAATCTTTTAACAATAGCTATTTCCTTACATTTATCCTACCCCCTATAAAATATGCAGTATATACCTCAGTACCATTTAAATATATTCTTTCCACTTGCCTAAATTCATATATATCCCCCACTATTTCATTTGTATACTTAAGATTTTCACTAATATATTCAGTAGGGCCCCTATGTACCAATTCACCATCAGGACCTTTAGATAAAGCTTCTCTTAAGAAACCATATATGCTACCAAAATCAACACCATCTACAACCTTACCCCAGTATACACATCTAAATATATCTATCCCTTTCTCCCATATCGTTTCATTCCCACAATATGGCTCTCCTCCATAGTATTCATCTTCATATGAATATTCCCCAATATTAAGCTTAAGTACCTTTCCATTCTTACCATTATCAATATACTTAGAATTAGGATCTGAATATCCCTTTTCATTAAACTCTCTTAATAGCTTCTTCAAATCTTCCCTTGATATCATGGTAGTCCAAATTAACTTAATTCTACTCAAACTCCTCTATATATTCCTTATACCCTTCCAGTATCTCCATCTTAGGAGCAATTATCTCTTTTGCCCTCTTGTGAGAAACATTGAAAGACTGCCAGTTATTTGAAGGTATTCTTCCTTGCATCTTCCAGTACATATAATATGCAAACTCCCCCTTTACACTCTCATCAGATATATCTAACATCTTAATCGTAACAGGAACAGCATCATCAGATAAAGTAGTTAAGTAGTAAACATCAAGCTTTTTTCCATCATTAAACCTCTGTATATTCTTCTGTGCAATAAAAGCATCAGGATTTAATATATTCATTCCAACAAGAAAAAGAATAACAGAAAGAAACACTCCTAAACTTAAACTGCTCTCTTTCCCATTCTTTAATACTTTGTAAAGAAGCAAACCAAAAACAATGGTAAGAAAGATAATAAAAACATGACTATACAACCTCAAAGTAGTAAAACCATATGCATCTTCATAAAGCAAAAGACGCATAAATGCAGATACCATTATTACAATTACCTCTACAACTAACAAAGAACTTAATATCTTAAACACTCTTAAATCAATATCTCGTTTTCTTTGTATATACCTATCAAGCCCAAAAAGAAGAAAGAAAGATATAACAGCAACACCTATTAATTCAAAAAAACCTCTCCTTGCATACTGTGCATATGTAAAACCTAAAGAAGATATATTACTCTGTCCACCAAAAAGATAAGTAATCTGAACAGATATAAAAATGAGAAATAACAGATTAACAGAGCCAAGAAGGATATAACTCTCTATACTCCCAATCCTTAATTTCCTCTCTTTACTACCAATTACTTCTTTTTTAACATTAAAAATATATGAGTATGCACCAACAAATGCACAAGATACCAGCAAAACAAGTAATATCCTAACAATAGTTTCTCCCTTTACATTTATATTTACTAAATCAGACATATATTTCTGAAATACTAAATCTGCAGAGGAAAAAAGAAGTATGAAAATAATCAAGAAAGGAATAGAAATTAATATGCCTCTTACAATCTGAGATGACACCTTTTTATCTTTACTTTCCTTTTTCAAAGAGAATAACTCTGAAACACTTTTGAAAAAAGGAGTAATAAACTTAAAGGGAGTAAACGGTACAGCTACATAATCTCTGATTAAGTAATTACTTATCTTTCTATCAAAACATAAATCAGCAATTAACAGTAAAAGATATATACAAGCAACAACATTTAAAAAAGTAAGCAGTTCACTTGAACGAACAGCAATCATAATGCTAAAGAAAAACAGGGGTATTAAAAGTAAGAGTGCATCTTTTTTAATTTTCTTTCTGTACACATATGATATACCAAAAAGACCAAAGACTATTAATAATATGTAAAGAGGAAATGCGATACCAAAACCTTTATCAAAAAAGAAATAATCAAAAAGAATACCTAGTAAAACAGAGATAGAGAATATGCTTATTATTTTATTCAGCTCCTGTTTCTTCATGTATATATTTATACATAATATATTAATACATATCTATTATAGAACACACACAAAGAAATAGAAACGAAGAAAATATAGAAAACAAAAATAAGTTATATTTATAACTCTTAGAAAATTAGCTCTATACATGCTCAACTCTAAGATATTAATTTCATTTATATAATAGACAGTTCAAAATCTTCAAACTCTTTTATAGTCTCACAGTTATCATAAGGACTGTTTACAAGGTCTCCCATATCAAATACTAAGAAACCACTCTCTCCCTTAAATATCTTACTTATATCAAACACACAAAATATAACTTCAGATCCATCTCCAGTATATGCACCAGAAGTATATGCCTCCCCTGCCCACTTATGACCTTCAGGATAATAACCTTCGAATGCAAGAGACTCTTCTACTGGAGAATTGTAATAATGCCTTATCCTTGTTGCCTCATAATCAAATATTTGTACTTTAGGATCTGATTGATATACCATACCTATACCAGCAGCATCTGCAGTATATCCATCTATTGTAAACCAATATTGATATTTAATACCATCAACTTCAACAGTTTCTGGATACTTAATAACTAATGTAGGGTTATACTCTTTGTTTTTCTTAATGTAATAATTTCTCATAGACTCAATATCTTTAAAATATTTATACCCTTGAAAAACTTCGGTCCCGCCCCCAGGTGGATTATAAGCAAAACCATGCATTGGATAAGGATCCTCATAAACACTCTTTCTTATCCTTAAAAGATTTCCACTAGTTAACGTTACTATATTTTCATAAGTAATAAGCACATATTCTTCCTCTTCTGTTTCTTTTTCTTCTACATCTGTATTAACAGAAGTCTCCTCATCACTCTTATCGTCCTCTATCTCAATATTCTCTTTCCCTTTGTTAATAACTGGTGCTGACGTCTGCATCTCCCTTATATCTCGCTCATACTCACTAAAATTAAATTCATAAATAAGATACCCTACTATATAAATAATTAAAACAAGGAATATGCTAACAACTACTTTAAATCCTTTACTCATCTTTGGAGCTGATTTATTATCTTTTTTTGTGGATTCTTTCTGCTTAACAGGGGAAATAGCATCAGAGAGGGGCTTTTCTTTCTCTGCCATATGATAGTATAAATATAATTTATATTCTTAACTTATACTCTCAAGCATTTTTACTGTCAAGGAATAAATACCCTTACTTAATCATAGATAAAGCTAGAAACAAGAATGGGTGTACAGGGGCTCGAACCCTGAACCTAACGGTTAAGAGCCGTTTGCTCTACCAATTGAGCCATACACCCATAAATAAACAATGAATAATACCAGTGAAATGTACTTTTTTCAATACGTTAAACCTTACCAATCTTTGAAACAACAATATTCTTTGTAATCCATCCCTCATCTTTATCAATCAGTATCTCACTATCACCCTCAATCTCTACAACCTTGTAATTAGTATCCAGAACCTCCAACCTGTATCTTCCACTCTGTGCAAGCATCCTATACCTACCCATATTATCAGTTACCCTCTTAAGTACAATCCTATCAAACTCAAGCTCTCTTAAACCAATAACAACACCACTTACAGCATTCCCATCTGTATCTTTAACAACACCATATTTACTTCTCTTTTTAAAAGTTCCTCTCATCATTAAAATTAAAGAAGGAATATAAAGAAGAAGTATTAGAAGTGTAAGCCAGTATGGATCTTTAGAAAATGCATATATTGCAAATATTAAACCAACAACAAAAAGAAGAATATTTAAAATGTTTAACAACACTCTTAATCTCCCTTTTAAAATCTCTCCCCATGCTTTAAACTTAGAAACATCGCGAGGATCTAGTGGAATAGAAAAGTTAAATTCTTCATTTTCCTTAACCTCAAAATATTCACCATGATATACATCTTTAAGAGGATAATCATCTTTACCAAAAACAATTGAAGAAGGAAATATATATCCTTGTGCAGTAACAACTATTTTATACTTTCCACTACTAAGTCTTGCTGAAAAATACCCTTTAGAGTCAGTAACATCTGTCCATACCATTCTTCCTTCTTCACTGTATACTCTAATAATTGCTTGAGAAATTGGATCCTTTGTTAGAGAATCATACACATATCCTAGTGGTTTTGCTCCTTTTCTAAAACCAAGCCATGAGAGAAGATGTATAAAGAATTGAACAAAAGCAAACGGAAGATTAAGCAAACTTCCAAATGCAAGTAAGAATGCTATTAAAGAGGTAACAATACTTGTTGTAACAGTAATTGCAGTAAGATTCCCAGAAGGCAGTTGTCCTATTGTCTCATCAAGATTATTCGTTATATCCTCTACCACCTTATCTACTCTATCAATAATTGTAGGCTCTGTAATTTCTTCCTGCTCATGAGGTATTTTTAATTCTATACCGCATACCCTTCTAATATTGCCAGCAGCATCACTTGCTTCAACACAAAATTCATAGCTGTCTCTTAGATAAACCCCTGATACTCTCTCTAAATCTCCAAGTCTAACTTTAACAATGAGAAGGTCTCCCTCCATATGATAATCCGAAGTACAATGATATGTATGACCTCTAGAGTCAAGACACATAAATACTGCACTGTTAAGCTGAAGGTTATCTCTTACTGAAAAAAGCATCTCAACAGTAAAGTTTGTATCCCAATCAACTGTGTTATTCTCGCCAACCCCTCTAATATCTATTGTTTTAATCTCAGGGGCTAAGGCATCTTGTACACTAAATACAGAGCTTGACCATGCACTCTCTCCTCCCCATTGATTTCTTGCCTTAACACGATAAAAGTACATCTTTTCATTCTCAAGATTGGTAAATTCATATGATGTAGAATTAACCCATCCAGAATTACCAACTACATTATTAAAGTCAGGATCAAGTGCTACCTCAGCATAGTAAGAGTATTGTGCTCCTGTGTTACTCCAAACAACAGTATTTACAGTACCCTTTGTATAGTAAGGCTCAGGAAGAAGTGTAGGTACAGGAACAGGTACAACATAAAGTGTTTTAGTATTCTGGATTTCTATGTTAAAACCCAATGTAGTATCTAGAGCACTCACAGTGAATGTACCAGGATTCGTTGAATACACCCAGCCTGTTGCTCTACCAGAAGAATCAGTAGGTAAAGTCGGTTGAGTAATAACTAGAGATGGAGAAACAATTACAACAGTTCTACCTTGTATACCAACTCCTGAGGAAGATAGTACCCTAACTGTAACAGTACTTGGCTGATAAATCTCTACAGTAACAGGATTAATATTTAAAGTAGAATATATATCAGCAGTTATCTGCCCATTAACAGTAACAGGAAGTGTCTGCCTTTGTGCATTAACATTCCCTATAACTACAAAGAAAGAAAAAGATAGCAGGAAAAAAGTTAAAATTTTTACAAAGGCAGTTTTAAATCTCATATCTAATTTTCTTCAATAATTTTCTTTATATATACATCTAAAGCCCTACTAAACTCCTTGTTCCCATATATATCCTCTCCCACTTTAATACCACTTCCT
>Ga0255343_1005696_pt1 | contig 11481 bp, 10 predicted proteins | sample wastewater_treat_4_FD_192413 | JGI IMG/M metagenome (GOLD analysis project Ga0255343, IMG submission 192413) | Wastewater microbial communities from Lulu Island WWTP, Vancouver, Canada - plant16 | ecosystem: Engineered > WWTP > Wastewater > Unclassified | place: Canada: Vancouver, British...
TCGGCTCCTCAGTCTGGAACAACACCGGCGACACGGCCACGCTGAAGCGACCGGACGGAAGCGTGATATCGTCCTTGACGCGGCCGTGACCATCCAACCCTCGGAGCGATCTGATACTGCAATAATCCACCAATACCATTATTCGATGTGGATAACGTGACGACGTGGCAGATACCTTGGGACCGATCGCGGCCCGGCTCGCGTCCGGGAGGCAATGATGATTGATCCTGATCTCGAGCTCCAGAAGATCCTAGCTGAAGACGCCGAGCTTGAGCGGCAGGACCGAGAGTTCATGCAATTGGAAGAGCGCATGCAAATGGCCGTGGTGCTGGACAGGGAAGACGATCCCGACGAGGCTGAACGCCTGTTCGCTGCGTTCATGGAGGCTGAGACCGACGAAGAGATCCGGCACGCACTTGCTGAGATGTTCCCTGAAGCACATCGGCAGTAACAGCCGGCGTGCGATGAATAAACCATAGCGGCCGTTTTTCTGGGTTATTCTGACAGTATTTCAAGGCTGGACAGATGAAGGGCACGGAGAAATGAGCGTCGAATATTGTGCTTTTCTTTACCTGGTATCGTTAAGCCAAGCGTTAAACAGCGAGCAGGGTCAACAGCCGAATTGAGAGGTGCCTTGTTGGAAAGTGTTGGATATTGCAAAATTTATGAATATATAGTCAATCGAAATACCTATGGGGGTGCGGTCTAACCCCCTTACCATGAAAACAAGATTTCAAGCACTCGTCACCTCCCTCGCCATCGCCACGGTAATAATTTTTGTCGCCGCAGCCGGCTGTTGTTGCAGCACCACATCATCGATGACATCAACGCCGACTCAGACACCCGCGATAACGCAGACCGCTGCGATGATCCCACTCGTGTCAACCCCTGACGCGACCGTGAGCGCCAAGTCGCCGGCGACGACTCGACCGACGAGCATGGTCACGAGTCGTCAGACGACGATGCCAACGACACGGATAACAACGGTGCCGACGACTCGCCCAACCACTCGCCCGACGACCCAAGCGATCTCCTGCATCTGCGACAGGGACGCTTACAATTGCGACGATCCCGAGGCGCAGACCTGTTTCGATGTCTGCATGGCCCGCGGTGCCGGGGACATCCATGGACTCGATGGCGACGACGATGGATATGCGTGCAACGGCGCAAAGTGACGCGAGTCCGGCCACGGCGGGTCTCGACGCCCGGATCACCGTGGCCGTGGCCGCGTTCGTCACCGAAGCCTGATCTCACAGACGCCCCCGGCGCCGGCCATCGAGTTCCCTGTAGAAGACTAAGGGCGGCGATGGGCGCGCGCTCTCACGACGTGGAGCCGAACATCCGTTGATCAACACCGGTTTCGGCCTTGATCTTCAACGTGCATTGCCCATCTAAAGGAGTCCGCGGCGACGGCCTGCGGCAAGAATGACGGTGCCGACAGCCACGACCAGGACAGCCAAGGGATATCCGCCCGCCTGGGTCGTCTGCGAGGCACCGTCACGGTCGTGTTGTCCCGATGGTTGAGCTCTCGCTGAGTCGAGTGCGCTCGCCATGTCGTACGCTGCGTTCGCAGCGGAGGAGTTGCCCAGGATCTCGAGGGCCTTTCCCTTGCCGTTCCAGGGGGAGGAGTAGTTTGGGTCGAGTTCGATCGACCTGTCATAGGCCGCGACGGCGGCGGATACGTTCCCCATTTCGGCGAGAATGTTCCCCATATTATTCCAGGGATACGCATCCTTCGGATTGAGAGCGATCGCCCTGTCGTACGACTCGATCGCGGCGGTGTAATTCCGAAGAGCTTTCAGGGCGGTCCCTCGGGCGTTCCAGATATTGGCATTTGTCGGGTCGAGCGAGATTGCACTGTCGAAGGCGGCGACCGCTTCGGTATGGTTCCCCAGATTGCCGAGCGCAATCCCCATGTTGTTCCAGGCGAAGGCGTCGGTCGGATCAAGGGAGATAGCGATGTCGTATGCTCGGACTGCTGCGGTATACTCACCTTCATGGTCGTGGGCGGCCCCGAGCCCGTTCCAGAACGTGGCGACGTTCGGGTCGAGTGCAACCGCTTGGGTATAGGCGTCGATCGCATCGGCGCTGCGCCCCTGCTCGTAGAGGGACAACCCCTTCTCGTACCATTCTTCCGCGGTCGCCGCTCCGGCTGGTTGGCTGATCGCGATCACGAGGATGACCGCGAGGAGGATGCCGTGCAGATGCTGTGAATCCATTGTTCAACCCCAATTACGGAGGATTCAGTCCTCCTTCTGCCGCAGTTTCTCAATCAACGAAGACACCCTCTCCCGCGCGTCCTCGGTATCGCGCGCCTCCTCCCGAACCGTGATCTCGAGCACGTCGCCTTCCTCAACGCCGGGCAACAGCTTCTTCGGGAAGAGGATCGTGCATGTCTCCTCCGGCCGGACCAGGAGGACCGCGGTCTTCCCCTCGAATCGGTCAACGGTCACCTTCACGGATCATCCCTTCCGCGAGCTGACGAGGGTGCCGGCAGCATTGTAGAGGTAGGCTGTATCGCCATTATTATTCCACACGTTGTCGCCCTTCCACTTGATATCGCCGGTTGCGTTGCCGGAGGCGACCGTGACAGACGTTCCGGCCGGCAGTGTGGTCCGGGCAAACGTGTAGGTGTGCTTCGCGCCCTCGTCGGTCAGCTTCCAGCCGGCGAGACTCGCCGGCGAAGACCCGCTGTTCGTGATTGTCAGGGTCTCGCCCTTCAGGTCGAGCGCGGTGATCGCGACCGCTCCGCCACTGGTCGCCACCGGCCCTTCAGTCCGGGAGGCCGAAACCGGTCGTTGCGTCGTCGCGGTCGGCAGCGGGACCTGGCCGGGCGCAGACCACCCGCTCCGGTCAGTCGTAACGGTGTAGGTGGTCCCGTCGGTCGAGATGGTCACGGTGCCGCTCTGGTCCGTTCGGTAGATGGAGGTATCGGCGCTAAGAAGCCGCTGCACAACCGCGGCGTGGGGATGATTGTACGAGTTGCCGGCGCTGAGCGAGATGACCGCGACCTGAGGCTTGACCGTCGCAAGGAACGCGTGCGAGCTCGAGGTACGACTTCCGTGATGCGCGACCTTCAGGACCGTCGTCGGCTGGAGCGAGGAGGCGATCCGTTGCTCGAGTGGTTCCTCCATGTCGCCCGCGAACAGGAACGAGACCGAGCCGTATCTGAGGCGGAGCACGAGCATGTTGTCATTGAGATCGCCGGTGTTGCGGCGGTCGGGGGAGAGCACGTCGATGCGGATCGCCGGGTCGAGGTTGATCGTCTGACCCGCCGTCAGTGTAGAATACCGGAGGTTCCTCTGGTCGATTGTCGTGAGCAGCTTCTCGTACGTTGACGACGTGTGGGGATAACCGGGGTCGTAGAACCGGCCGACAGGGAACCGTGCCAGGACCGTCTGGTACCCGCCGATGTGGTCGGCATGCGCGTGGCTGATGGCCGCGGCGTCGAGCGAGGAGATCCCGCGTGCCGACAACGTGGCGGCAACACGATCGCCGGCATCGCTGTCGCCGGCATCCAGGAGCATGGTCTTGCCGCCGGGGGACTGGATGAGGATCGAGTCGCCCTGGCCGACGTCGAGGATGGACACGCGGAGGGTGCCGGCACCGCCCGGGGTCGTGCCGCCGGGCGTGTCGGTCGGCACAGGAGTTGCAAGAGTGGACCCTGCCACCGGGGTGATCTCGGCGCTGCCTGTGCCGTCCGTGGTGGGGGTTGTCGCCTCCACAGAGATGGTCTCAGACGGCGTTCGCGAGTCGCCGCCGGATGATCCGGGAGTGGGCGTTGCCAAACAACATCCTGCGGTCAGGAGGGCGCAGAATAGCAGGAGAAATGGCAAATATTGTCGCATTGGGAAACTGGAATTTTGGAGCTCTTTTTTTCGCAACAGTTCTGTACGGTGTAGTTCGCTCAGGAAAATAGATTGGGTGGAGTACCAGTGTTGATCGGATAGAATTCCGAGGGGGAGGTCATCGCAGCGGCCACACTGGTTTATTCTGACAAATTTTGTCTTATCGTCCTCTCACTCGCGACCGGGACACTTTCACACCGCGATCTTCCATGCTCATATTCTCTGTCGTCGAGGATCTGATCGGCCGCCGCCACTGCCATGACGGCGGCACCACATCGGTGATTGTGTATGACAGTCAGAGACAAACGCGACCCCTCCGCCCCACCCCGGTATCAGCGTGGCGGTCGGACGGGGCACACCTCGACGGCGGGAGGGCGGACATGAGCTGCCGCTCGGAGCTCCCGCTCGTCCTCGAGCGCTGGCGGCGCTTCCGCCGCGCGCTGAAGACCCCCGACCAGCCGGCGATGGACGTCGTCATCGCCGCGCTCGAGAAGAACGGGCCGGCGACCTTCGCCGGCCTCGACGACCCGCTCGAGGCCGCCGTGCTCGCGGTCCTGATCGAGCTCGCGCGAGAGGAGGAGACGGGTGCGCCCGCGCTCATGGCCCGGTGCGGCGCCTGACCCCGGCCTTCTCCGCGGGGACTCGGCCGCCGTCGCCGCCTCCGGCCAGGGCGGCGCCGGCACGCTTGCCGCCCGGCTCGCGGCCGTGGAGGCCGGGATCCGCGACGACCGCCACCGCCAGCCGGCAAACGTGGTCGAGACGATCGCCCGCCTCTGGAGCGCGGGGGCGGGCGTCGCCGCGATCGCCGGGGCGGCCGGCGTCTCCCTGTATATCGTCAAGGACCGGCTCCGCCGGGCCGGCGTCCTGGGGTACCGGCACCGGGACCAGCGCCGCCACGTCCGGGAGGTGCTCGAGGAGCAGGGCGCCCGGCTGATCGCGGCCTACGAGGCCGGCGCCACGATCCGGACCCTCGCGGCCGGCGCCGGGGTCTGCGAGACGACGGTGGGGCGGTTCATGGCCGCCCACGGCGTCGAGCTCCGCAGCCGCCAGCAGCGGGTCCAGGACCGGCTCGGGCGGCGGCGGGCCGACCTGGTCGCGGCCTACCAGCAGGGCTGGACGATCGCGGTCCTGGCGGCCGAGGCCGGGGTCTCGCACCGGACGCTCAGCGCGTTCCTCGAGGCCCAGGGGGTCCGGCTCCGCCACGACCGCGGGTGGTATCGGCGGAGGCGGCGCGCTCACCGGTGACGTTGGGATGGTGTCCACCGCTCCCCGCGTGGGCGCTCGCCACGCCTGCGCCGGTTGTGGCGCTCGAGCCTGGGCGGAACACGGCGCTGGTCTCGCCGCCGGGGTTCCACGTCGACAGTGATTGTCGAAAAATGACCGGCCACTGAGTACCCGAAGGGGCGCCGCTATTCTTCGGGTTCACGAGACACTGTTGGTTAAAGGAGTGTGGTTTGGAGATTTTTCTTTGCCACTGCAACCGGCCGGGCACCGCTCAATACACAGAGCGCGTCGATAACCTGTTCTCGACTGACAGTCGGATCCAGAAGCTTGCTTGTCCAGAACCAGACCTCTTCGTCAGGAACAGAGAGGACGTAGCGACTCGCCCGGTTCACCGCTTCATTACCTTCTGCCGAACGGAGCACCGCTGCAGTCAGCCCGATACGATAGGCTTCGGCAACCGCTTTTGTGTCATCAAGTGGGAAGGTCACTCTTTTCGATTTCCCAAATGTCCTCGCACCATACAAGGCCGCGGCGTGTTCTACCCTATCACGGAGCACGATCGTCCTGCTCCCTTCCACCATCCCGATGACGAATGCCGGATGTTTGCGTTCCTTCGGCATTGTCGGATAGCGGACCCAGGCCTCGACCCCGATCTGCTCCCGTTCGCCATTCGTCCAGCGGAGCACATATTTGAACGGCATCAGCGCTCCTTCTCACCAATAACCTCAAGGCTGAAGGGAATTTGGGCCGCAGTCTTCTCCATCTCGGCGATCATCTGGCTGAGCCGGTCAATGGGGAGGTTCGGCCAATCAAGCGTCAGGGCACACTCCACCTGTTCGGCGTCGTTGAGCTTCGCGATCACATCGTACAGCGCCTTTCCCGAGGAGCTATCCAGGGTCTCTTTGTTCAGACTGAGGACGACGGTGTACTGCGGCGCTCCGAATTTCTTGGCGGATATCTGGACGGCGATTGCACAATTCGGGTCCTGTTTTACCCGGGTGATGAGGTTGCGCATCGGGTACAGGACCGAGGCGTCGGTGGAGGCGCGGAGGATAATCTTATCGAGATGAAGGACCCGTTCGCGTTTTGTGTAGACACCCAAATCCGTGGCCAGGGTCCCCGCGGGGCTTTGCGTGAAATTGAAAGTGAATCCGACCGGGGAGTCGTCATCGACGATGGTGGCTTGCCTGCCGCCCTTCTTTCCTGTATCGCCCGGTTTCGGTCCCGGTTCGGGCTCCACGAGCAGTCCCTGTGCTTCGGCCTCGTCGCGGTCCCAGACGAGCCAGTCGTTGGCGATCGCCACGAGGTTCGGTGGACGCTTATCGGTGTAGACGTCGGTACCGTGCTGGATTACCCAGAACCGCTCTGTAAGGCCGCGGAGGATCGTCTGCTTGAAGACGTCCTGCGTTGCGGGGATGACAAGTCCTGGGCGAATGTGATACGCCTCGAAGAGGGTCTCCGTGCTCATGGCCGGCGTCCCCGGGGTCCAGACATCCTGCAGCACCGTGGTAGGATCGAACGCCTGCTCACCGATGCGGCGGAAGACGTCCCTCAGGTGGTACAGGAACATCGCCCGGCCGCCCTGGGCCTTGCCGTAGCCGGAGGGGTTGAGGTTTGCGACCGCGAGGTCTCCTTTTTTATCGTAGTACACGAATCGCGCGAAGGTCGAACGGACGCCGTCGGTGATGGCCTCCTCCTGCTCGCTCAGGTATCCTTCGACGAGTTCCTTGCGGTCCTTCGGGATGCCGTGCGCGGTGAGATCCTTGCGGACCTCCCGCGCAGCTTTGAGCTTCTTTGCCGTGGAGAGCAGGCTCGAGACACTCTCCTGGGCTGCGACGAGCAGGAAGGTGTCGTTCTTGAACCGGCGGAAGTTCTGGCCGTTCGGGTCCCGGTGGGTAATGAACCGCTCGACATTCTTCGGGATCGTGCCGTTCTCGGGAAGGAAATGGTGGAGGTGTGGGTTCAGGATGGCGAGTTTGAGCACGGACTCGTCCTCGAGCTTCGATGGGTCCGCGGGAAAGACGCGGACATGGATCCAGTCGGGCTTGTCCTTGAAGAGGTCCTCCACCGCGGCCCGGATCAGGTCGGTGGCCTCGGCGTCGGTGACATTCCGTGCCTCGCGATCGATGACCCGGAGCGGGCTCGGCTCGCGGATGAAGAGGTACTGGGTACCGTGCCGGTCGATATGCGAGAGTTCACGGGTGAGGGACTGGAGGACGCTGTCCCGGACTCGGAGCGCATAATCTGCGTGGCTCGGAACGGCGATGAGGGAGCAGAGCCGGGTGACGTCGATTCCGGTATCTCCCTCACGGCCGGTGGCGAGGGTGTAGAGGTAGATGGTGGTGTAGGTGCGGCGGTGGAGCGGTGCCCGCCACTGAGCCCGGACGTCGTCATCGAGGTCCTGCACGGCGACTCCGCCGGCAGAGCGGAAGAGGTCGCCCTCGAGGGCGTTCCGGAGCCTGTTCTCACCGATCCCCTTGGTGAGTTCCTCGAGGATATCGAGCCTGCCGAGATCGATATGGTACGGGTGGAGGAGGTATGCGTCAGGCTCTTTCTCATGCCAGCAGTGGCGGACCGCGCGGGAGAGGAGGCGGAGGGCGCCGCGGGTCCGGTGGAAGTTATCGAGGGTGGCGAGGCGTTCGTACAGGAGCTTGACGGTCTCGGGATGAAACGGGTAGGAGTCGCGGATTGCGTCGCGGTAGTCCTGTTTCCCGAAGGCCTCGGGCGCTGAAGAGGTTGTGTAGAGGGAATGATAGGCATCGGCAACGGTTTCGGCCAGGTCCGTGTTCGTGGAGGCGAAGAGGCGGCGACGGAGGATATGGACGACGTCCTGTTCCTCGACCGGCGACATGATCGTCTCCTTGCGGCGGATGTGCGCACGCGCGTCCTCCATCGCGCCCTCGCCGACGTGAGCCGATTCGAGCAGTTCGTGTTTCTGCTCCGGGCTGAGCTCACCGCTCATACGGATGGTCTCGCGCGTGAGGATGGCTTCGTCGCGGTAGGCGTCCTCGGCGATAGCGATGACCAGGGCGGCCCGTTCCTTCTCGGCGACGGCGATGACGAGCCGCTGGACGAACTGGACGATCCGGTCCATCATGGTGCGGTCGCTCTTGGCGTAGAGGTTGAAGAGCGACGGGAGTTCGTCCAGGAGGATGAGGAGCGGCGCGTCTCCGAGGGCCTGCTTCACCTCGTCGAGGGTGGGAACCTGCCGCTCGAGGTCGAGGCTGCGATACTTGTCCAGGCAGCCGAGCTGGTTGAAGAGATCCCCCCAGACCGTCGAGGTATGCGTGCCGTTCCTGGAGACCCCCCGTTCGCCGTAGTCCTCGCCCGATATCGCGACGACGCGGACTTTATCGGGGATCGGTATGGTCGGAAGATGTTGTCGGATGGCCGGATTGGTGCCGTACTTCGCGGCGTAGTAGAGCGTGACGAGGGTGTGGGTCTTGCCGCCGCCGAACCCAACGTCGAGGACGATGACGGGGTTGGTGTCGGTCCGCGCGCCGGCGATCCGGCCGAAGAGATACTCGAGGATCTCTTTCATCGAGCGCGTCAGGTGGGTGGCCTCGAAGAAGGTCCGGGGATCGTTGTAGGGGGGGCGCGCCGTGCCGCTTACAACTGCATCGAGACGGAGGGCGAGATCGGCATCTGTCAGGGTGCCGTCGAGGACCTCGCGGCGGGGGACGCAGGCGCCGGGGTCCCAGATGGGGAGCAGATCCATGGTAGTAGGGTGATTGGGTTCGCTCTGCTTTGAGCCTTCTTCTTTGCCCTTCTCACAAGGAAACCGGAATCTGTATTCAGGTCTGGGCCGTACACAACAGTATGGCTGATTCGACGGATGAGCGGGGCGAGGTATTCGGCGAACGGTGGTTTCCAGTCGGCGAGGTAAGCGTTGAGAGTATGCGGGAGCGCGTTCCTGGGATCGACTATCCCCCAACAAGTCGTATTCACGTCTGGTTTGCCCGTCGCCCTCTCCTTACATCGCGGGCAGCGATATTAGGTTCCTTATTGCCAATGGATTATTCAAGAAAAGATCTGTTCAAGCTTCTCGCGATACCTGACAATCTCGATGTTGTCGGTCTATACAATCAGCTATTGCGGGCCAAAGCAGAAAAAAGGAAAATAAAAAATCCCTGTAGCTGGACACAAGCTTATAAAGTACCGATATCAGAGGAGAGCACAAATCACTTAAGATCCTCCGTTCCTCAACAAATTCTACTTCTCGATCCGTTTGCCGGTGGCGGGTCCATCCCCCTTGAAGCTATTCGCATGGGGCTCCCGATCGTCGCGAACGACCTGAATCCGGTCGCTTATATTTGCCTGAAGGGAACCGTCGAATATCCGGCCCAATTTGGGATGCGGTTGATCCAGGCTGTTGAAGAATTCTGTGCCAAGATCCACAGAGCAGCGAAGACCGAACTCTTGCAATACTTTCCGAAAAACGACGATGAAGATGTTTTTTCCTATTTATGGACTCGGACAATTGCCTGTCCTCATTGTAGCCTCGAAATCCCACTCTCACCGAACTGGTGGGTCGCGAAGACCGACGGACTCAAGGTCGCTGTCCGCCCGGAGGTAACCGAGGAGGGTCATCGCTGTTCATTCACCGTCATTCAGGACCCAAAGCAACATGGTTTTGACCCGGATATCGGCACGGCAAGCGGCGGCGACGCGATCTGTCCCCGGTGCCGGTCAACCGTTTCAAGCGAACAGGTAAAGGCTGCTGCTCAGGCCGACCGGATGGGGCATCAGCTCTATTGCGTCTGCACGAAGATCCCGAAAATGCGAGGGCGTGGCAAAGATTGGATATTCCGGGCGCCGACGGATCAGGACATTAAAACGGTCGATGCTGTCAACGCTGTGGTAGAGGCGGAGAGAACACAATGGCCAGCTTGGCAATGGATTCCCTCAGAGCGGTATCCCGAAGATGCCAACGATACCCGTCCACTCCAGTATGGGATGCCCTACTGGTCTGACTTTTTCAATCCACGTCAGCTCCTTACACACGCAATTTATATGAAGCAATTTTCCGAGACCAAGCGGAGGCTCTTCGATACCCTTGTGCCCGGCAGTGACGATTGGCAGTTCGCCTCTGCGGTGACGGTGTATGGAGCGATGGTCTTCGATACTTGTGTAAACTACAACAGCATGCAATGCCGGTGGCATAGCGGGCGATGTATCATCGCCGGTTCGATGGATATGCAAGCGTTTCCGTTCAGGTCCAGCTATGCTGAATGGAATCAGGTCGTTAAGGGTGCCGGATATGAATGGGCAATGGATAAAACAGTCAAAGCCCTTCGAGAACTCCTTGCTCTACTACCTACGAATCCTGGCACTATTACCGTTCTCAACAACGATGCTGCCGCCCTCCCCTGTGCGGATCGTTCGGTTCCCGTGATTGTAACCGACCCGCCGTATTCAGATAACGTGATGTATGCCGAGATTTCGGACTTCTTTTATGTCTGGTTGAAGCGGCTCGTCGGCGATCTATTCCCCGTGCAGTTCGCCGATGATTTGACCAACAAGTCCGATGAGGCGGTTGCAAACTCCGCTCGGTTCTGTGGGGCGAAACGTGGGCAGGCGAAGGTCCTGGCGGAGCAGGACTACGCTGCGAAGATGGAGGCAGCGTTCCGCGAAATGAATCGCATCCTCACCGATGACGGGGTCCTCTGTGTGATGTTCACGCACCGGAAGGCCGAAGCCTGGGAAGGGCTCGCGGAGTCGCTGATGAACGCCGGCTTCGTGCTCCGCTCCTCCTGGCCCGTCCATACCGAGCCCGGCGATAAGTTCGGCAAGACGAACAAGGGCGCGCTGAAGGTCACAGTCCTCCTTTACTGTCGCAAGCGACCAGACCGCCGCCCAGGGAGATGGGAAGACGTCGTCGACGAGATCCGCGAGACCGCGAAGGAGAAGGTTGCGGAGTACCAGGGATACGGCATCACCGGCCCTGACCTGCTCGTCAGCCTGTATGGCCCGGCCCTCGGCCGGTTCTCCGAGTATTACCCGGTCAAGGACATCACCGGCAGGGTCGTCCGCGCTCGTGAGGCCCTCGCGGTCGTGGCCGAGGTCGTGAACGAATACCTGACCGGCGACATCCGCGGCGCCGACATGGAGTCGCTCGCCTACCTCAACCTCCTCCGCTCGGCGCCTGGGCTTACGATGGAGACCGACCTCGCCAGGCTCTCCACCGTATTCGGCGGCAATACCTCCCTCGACGCGCTCGACGTGAAGGGCGGTGCCGGTCTCGTGAAGAAGGCCGGCAAGGAGGTCAAAATCCTGACCGCGCGGAAGCGGCTTGAGATGGGGGTGCTCTCACCGGACCGCCCCAGCTCGTTCAAGGGACTGATGGACGTCGTCCACGCCGCGATCCTCCTCTACGAGCGGCAGGGGATCGGAGCGGTTCAGCGGATGC
>Ga0255343_1005699_pt1 | contig 11475 bp, 7 predicted proteins | sample wastewater_treat_4_FD_192413 | JGI IMG/M metagenome (GOLD analysis project Ga0255343, IMG submission 192413) | Wastewater microbial communities from Lulu Island WWTP, Vancouver, Canada - plant16 | ecosystem: Engineered > WWTP > Wastewater > Unclassified | place: Canada: Vancouver, British...
AAATACGCGAAGAGATTTTCTGAAAACTTCCGCCTTGTTGTCGGTGGTTGGTTTTTTACCTGGAAAATCAGCAGTAGCCTCAGCTTCTAATGAAGTGATAAATGCTACCTCTTCTGAAAATAGTTCTCAATCTTCCGATTCTTTTACTATCTTATATACGAGCGATATTCATGCGCAGTTAAATACGCATGATGAGTTTTTCTGGGAGAATAATGCTCCCGTTTATCGTAAGCGCGGTGGATTGCCCGTTCTGAAAACGATGATTGATTCGTTGAAGAGGGAGAACCCTAATCCAATTTTAATTGATGGCGGCGATTTCTTCCACGGACATGGACTCGCATCTCTTACCGAGGGCGAAGCGCTAATTCCGATCATGAATAATTTCGATTATGATCTCATTCTTCCCGGTAATTGGGAGGTGGTTTATAAGAAGAAGAAAATGTTGTATGATATGGGACATGCAACAGCAGCAAAAATTTGTGCTAATATGTGGCACCAGTGCGATGGTCCCGAAAATGGGGAGCTGATTTATCAACCTTATTGGATTAAGAAAATTGGTACTACTAAAATTGGTTTTATCGGTTATACCGATCACTTAATCCCTAAACGTCAGTCGCCGGCTTATAGCGTCGGAATTAAATTCGAACATGCCGACTTTAACCTCGCTCGCTATATTAAATTGCTGAAAGAAGTGGAGGGCTGCGGAATAATTTTTGTCGTTACTCATATGGGCTTAGCTCAACAAGTAGGTTTGTCGAATAATCCCGCTTGCGATGGAGCTGATTTTATTCTCGGTGCCGATACTCATGAGCGTGTACGTGTTCCTATCGAAGGTAAATATTCAAAGGTTGTTGAATGCGGTGCTTTCGGTTCTTTTATCGGTCGATTGAAAGTGCAAATCGAGAATGATAAATTGAAATCATACCAATATGATTTGCTCGATGTCGATCCTGAAAAATATGCTCCCGATGCTGCGCTTCAAAACATCATCGATAAAGCACTCGACCCTTATCGTGCTGAGTTAAATAAAGTGATTGGCGTTACTACGTCGCCGTTAGTAAGGTATTTTGTTCTAGAGTCTCCAATGGATAACTTGCTTACGAATGCAATTATGTGGAAGTTTAAACCTGATATCGCTCTGAGCAACGGATTCCGTTTTTGTCAGCCGCTTGCCGTAGGACCTTCAGGGAAACAAAATATCACGAAGGAATTTTTATGGAATATGCTTCCGGTAAATAGTGAAGCAAAAATGGGTTATGTTACCGGTAAACAAATTTTGAATTGGCTCGAGAAAGAATTACAGAATGCATTTGCAAAAGATCCTTCTAAACGATTGGGTGGATGGTTTGTTCGCTTCGCTGGAATGGAAGTGAATGTTACTATCGGTAATGAAATGGGTAAACGCGTAAATTGGGTGAAGATAAAAGGGAAGCCTTTGCAAGTGGATAAGGAGTATAGTATCATTGCTTGTGAGCGTGAAGGTGATCCCGATGATACTTTGTGTAGAATAGAAAAAGTGCTGCGCCCCACTAAACTTAATACACTTATGCATGATGTTATGGAAGATTATCTGGCGAAGAATTCTCCTGTCTCTCCTAAAATTGAACATCGTACTACAGCTACCGATCAACCGTCAACTTTACTTACGCAGTTGCAAGGTACTACTTACGAGTTTCATTAATTGTTAGTATGAAAAATTATTGGTTACTAATTGTATTCGCTTCTTTTTTATTTCAAGCTTGCTCTCCTGAAAAAAAGGAGTCGACTTCTAATGTTGCTAAACCCGATTCTATCTGGATAAAGCCTAGCTTGTATCTCGATACTGAACTATCGGGCGAACAACGTAAACTAGTGATTTATGGAGAGGAGTTGATCGCTCATACTTCAAAGTATTTAGGCCCGAATGGTTCTGTGGCTCATCTGACGAACGGAATGAATTGCCAGAATTGTCATTTGGATGCAGGTACTCGTCCTTTGGGAAATAATTATAGCGCAGTGTTTTCTACTTACCCGAAATTTAGAGAGCGCAGCGGACGAATTGAAAGTATTTACAAACGTGTAAGCGATTGCATGGAACGAAGTTTAAACGGTACTGCAATCGATAGTAATAGCTACGAGTTTAAAGCTATTTACGCCTATATGCAATGGCTAGGTAAGGATGTTAAAAAAGATGTGAAGCCTTATCAAAGCGGAATTAAAAGATTGAAGTTTCTCGATCGTGCTGCTGATCCTTCCAAAGGTAAATTAGTGTATGATGCACAATGCAAAAGTTGTCACGGAGAAAACGGACAAGGCGTAAAAGATGCAAATGGTATGGCGTATTTATATCCTCCGGTTTGGGGCGAGCATAGTTATAATGATGGAGCAGGGTTATATCGCTTGTCAAATTTTGCCGGATATGTTAAGTACAATATGCCTTTCGGTAAGTCAAGTGTGAATGCGCAAGTACTCAGCGATGAAGAAGCATGGGATGTTGCTGCGTATGTAAATAGCCAACCGCGACCTTCGAAAGATCAAACTTCCGATTGGCCAAATAAATCTAAGAAGCCAGTCGATTTTCCATATCCGCCTTACGGCGATGAGTTTTCTACCTTGCAACACAAGTACGGACCTTTTAAACCGATTGCCGATTTCTATAAAAAGAAATAAGCATAACAAAAGTCATATTAGTATTAACCTTTAAAAACTCCTTCGGGAGTTTTTTTTGTTTTGTCGTGACAACAGTCATTTTTATTCAGAGTGTAAAACCTCAACTTTGCATTTCATAAAATATCTTTTTTTTGAAATCGTCATTATTGGATGATTTTGAAAAATGCACATTTCTTTCCTCTATAAATCAAGTCAAGTATGAAAATAGAACAAATCTATACCGGATGTTTAGCTGAAGCAGCTTATTATATTGAGTCAAATGGTGAAGTGGCAATCATTGATCCTTTGCGTGATGTAGCTCCTTATATTAAACGTGCTAATCTAAATAACGGAAGTATTAAGTATATTTTTGAAACGCATTTTCATGCTGATTTTGTCAGCGGACATATCGATTTGGCAAAGAAAACAGGAGCTAAAATTGTTTTTGGTCCTACTGCAGCTCCGGGTTACGACGCGTATGTTGCAAAGGATGAAGAGATTTTTCCTTTAGGAAATATCTTTATTAAAGTGTTACATACTCCAGGACATACAATGGAGTCTTCTTGTTTTTTATTACTCGATGAAAATAGAAAAGAATTGGCCGTTTTTACAGGTGATACTTTGTTTATTGGTGATGTTGGTCGCCCTGATTTAGTTCAGAAAGTTAAGGCAGATGTTACACCGCAAATCCTCGCAGCTCATTTGTATAATTCATTGCGCACAAAATTAATGGTGTTGCCTGATGATGTTATTGTTTATCCTGGACATGGAGCAGGTAGCGCATGCGGAAAAAGTATGAGCAAAGAAACTACTGATACCATCGGACATCAAAAGCAAGTTAATTATGCATTGGATCCTAAATTATCGGTAGAAGATTTTACTAATAAATTACTCGACGGATTAGTTGATCCACCTCAGTATTTTCCTGCTAACGTAATCCTGAATTTGAAAGGTTCGGTGAAGAGCGTTGATGAAGTGGTAAGCGCGGGAACAAAAGCATTGAATGCAGCCGAATTTGCAACCGTTTGGGAGTCGCTGAATGCAATAGTAATCGATACCAGAAAGAAAGAAGCTTTTGCTGCGGGACATATTCCAGGGTCAGTATTTATTGGGCTCGATGATAACTTTGCACCTTGGGTGGGTACACTTATTCCGGATTTAAATCAAGCTATTTTATTAGTAACGGAAGAAGGAAGAGAAGAAGAAGCAGTTATTCGTTTGTCGAGAGTAGGATATGATAATCCTGTTGGATATTTAAAAGGTGGAATGACTGCGTGGATTGAATCGAATCATAAATTAGAAGTGTTGTCACAAATTACTCCTAACGATTTCGAACGTATGTATAATGGCGGAAGTATTGAAGCCTTAGATGTACGTAGAAAAAGTGAATACGACACCGAACATTTTGTAGGAATAGAAAACTTCCCACTCGATTTCATTAACAAAAACTTATCATCTCTAAACAAAGAAAAAACCTATTACTTACATTGTCAAGGAGGATATCGTTCTGTTATTGCATGCTCAATATTAATGTCGAAAGGATTTAATAATGTAGTAAATGTCCTCGGCGGATTTAAAGAACTTTCTCAAACAAATCTCCAACGAACACAATTCCACAAACAAAACACCGAGCTGTAGGTATTTTGTTTATTGGCTTTAGGCAATAGACAATCGAATAGTCTATTGTTGATGTTTTCTATTTATTAAAATCAAAGAGCCCTAGAAGAAATTTGTCTTAACTCTATCTAATGCTCTTTTGAGTTTGCATCCCAATTCCTCTTTCGCGTGCACCCCGGTGTCTTTGCGTCTTTGCGCCTTTGCGAGAAAATAAATCACCCGTCCAAACTCCTCGCGTGCACCCCGGTGTCTTTGCGAGAAAAATAAACCACCCGTCTAAACTTTGCGCGTGCACCCCGGTGTCTCCGCGCCTTTGCGCCTTTGCGAGAATTACATATCCCGTCTAAACTTTGCACCCTCGGTGGCTCTGCGTGAAAAACATAATCCGTCCAATCTTTGCGACTCTGCGCTTGCACCCTCGGTGGCTCTGCGTGAAATACATATCCCGTCCAATCTTTGCGACTCTGCGCGTGCACCCTCGGTGGCTCTGCGAGAATTACATATCCCGTCCAAACTCTGCGTCTTTGCGTCTCGTATGTTTGCTTTCAAGGACATTAAATCCAACAGGAATCATAATAGCATTTGAATAAAAAAGTCAAATCTTTGTAGAAATAAACCAAAATAAGAAAGGGGGTGAGAGAAGAAATGCGCCTAAACAACTAAAAAGTATGTTCACGCGGAGATACCTCCTCACTTCCTTCTTACTCTTAAAAGTCTGAACAGAATCTAAGGCATTCCGAAAGGGAAATAGCTTGAATAGGTCACGAGACAAGACGGTAGAAGGGTAAATCTTATTTTCAAAAAACAAATGCAATGAAAGAATTACTCAAACAAAGTCTAGGCATCGATTGCGCCAAGGATGAACATGTGGCAAGTTTATCAGTTATGACAGGAGAATTTGAAATAGTTCACCAATCTACATTAACCTTTAAAAACACGAAGAGTGGTTTTGAAAAATTGGACAAATGGATACAAGGACAAAAACCGATACAGTCGTTTGTTATTGTGATGGAGGCCACGGGTGTATATCATGAGCAATTAGCTTGCTTTTTAACAGATCGGAATTATTATGTAAGTGTTATATTGCCGAATAAGGCGAAGCATTTTGTAAAGACGTTGGACCTAAAAACGGTGAATGATAAAATAGCATCGCAAAGTCTAGCTATCATGGGATTAGAGAAAAAGCTAAGCAAATGGGAAAAGCCATCGGAACTATTAAATAAAATACGTCAACTGACCCGAGAAAGGGACCAAATTGTAAATGAGCGAACCCAGATTAAGTGTCAATTGCATGCGGAAAAAAGTGGAGCTTGGGCAAACGCTTCCAGTATAAAGAGAATGAATCAAAGAATCAAAATCTTGGACAAACAAGAGACTGAGATCAAGCAAGAAATAGCTGAGCTTGTAAAAAGTGACGGAGAATTAGCACGTAAAATAAAACTAGTTTGCAGTATAAAAGGGGTAGGGCTATTAACAGCATCGACAGTAATAGCAGAGACGAATGGCTTTAAAATGGTTAGGAATAAGAAACAATTAGTGAGTTATGCGGGCTTGGATGTAATGCATCATACTTCGGGGACATCCATTAATAGAAAATCAAAAATCTCTAAACATGGGAATAAGTATTTGCGGAAATGTTTGCATCTGCCGGCATTATCGGCAATTAAGTGTAGTAAAACCCAGAAGGAATTATTTGTACGTTTGGTAAGTAAACATGGAATAAAAATGAAAGCTGCTGTCGCGGTTCAAAGAAAGCTCCTGGTCTTGATATATACAATCTGGAAGACCGAAACACCTTATGATCCTAATTACGAAATAAAAAAGTCTAGAAATGAATTAGGGCAACCCCGAAGAGCTACCCTAAAGGAACTAGCTTAGAGCTGTTCTGATAGACCAAAGGTAATAAAAAAACAGCAAATATTATTTGGAGTTTAACACAGAATCTCTGCGAGAAATCTTTAAAAGCATATACCACATCGTCCAAACTTCGCGCTTGCACCCATGGTGTCTCTGCGCCTCTGCGAGAAATCTTTAAAAGCATATACCACATCGTCCAAACTTTGCGCCTCTGCGCCTTTACGAGAAATCTTTAAGAGACTAACCCCCTCGTCCAAACTTTGCGCCTCTGCGCCTTTGCGAGAAATCTTAAGAGCATAAACCACATCGTCCATTCTCCGCGCTTGCACCCATGGTGACTCTGCGCCTTTGCGTGAATAAAACATCCTCCAAACTCTGCACCTAAGAACCTTTACATAAAACCATCAAAATTCAATATTAATTTCACTTCATCCCTCCCAAAAAATCTCTTCGTAACGGCTTCTCAATATAGGCTTTTACATTTTTATTGCTACGAGCTCGATTAATATCGCGTTCGTCGAACGATGAGGAGATTACAAAAACTGTGCATTTCGATTTATAGTCTTCCGGCAGTTTTTCATATTCATCTAGGAATTCGAACCCCGTCATGAGCGGCATATAAATGTCAACAAAAATTGCTTCAGGTAGGAGGGAAGGATTATTAATGTTTAATTGTAAATATTCAAGTGCTTCGGTGGCAAGATCGAACTTTAGTATTTCTCGACTATAATTAGATTTTTTGATAACATAAGAAGTAATGTAGGTGTCTTCTGCGGTATCATCAATCACCATTACTTTTTCGAATTTGTAGTCAATGTTTTCGTTCACGGGATGTGATTTTTAATTTTTATTGTGAATGCTGTTGATCCTCCCGGAACAGATATTACGCTAATTTCTCCTCCTAATTTTTCAACCATTTCTTTAACTATATAAAGCCCTATGCCGGCTCCGGGAATATTCCCTCCAATTCGATAGAACATATCGAATATTTTTTTCTGATGAATAGGTTCGATCCCGATTCCATTGTCTGCAACAGTAATTGTGCAATAGTTTCGATGAATTTCGCCTGTCACTTTGATATATCTGTTTGTTAATTCTCGCTTATGGTATTTAAGCGCATTGCCTATAATGTTTTCTATAATTGTTGTTAGGCGAGATGTATCAGAATACAAAGGCGTATGTGTTATAATCTCTACTGTAAATTGAACGTCGCTATGTTCTTTCGAGTTTTTGAGATATTCAAAACTATCGCGAATGATTTTTTCAATGTTTACTTTTTCAATTACAATTTCAGCGCGATTATTTTTTGAATAGCTGAGAATATTTCTAATATATGCATCGAGGCGCAATACCCTTCCTCTAATCATTTCAACATTTGATAATGTACTTGATTCTTCTGTTTCTTCAGCAATAATGTCTACTAAACCTAAAATTGATGTTAATGGGGAGCGTAAATCATGAGACGTACTATAAACAAAGCGATCTAGTTCTTCATTCGTTTTCTTAAGTACTTTATTGTTTTTTACAAGTTGCTCTTCAATAATTTTTACATCGGTAATATCAATCATCGTCCCGTTCCATACGATACTTCCGTCATCAGCATATCCTGGAATTGAATTACCACGAATCCATTTTATTTTTTTATCATCAGGATTGATAATTCGAAATACATATAACCAAGGATTCATAGCGTTGGCTGATTCATAGATCGAACCCATCATATTAAATACATCTTCTGGCAAAACTTGTGCGAATGCCAATGATGAATCTTTATAAATATCTTCCGGTTTTACTCCTGAAAGTTCTTCAAATCCTTTGCTGATGTATGGAAAAGCGAAGGAGCCATCAGATCGCATCTTAAATTGATATACCGCACCCGGTATCGAAGAACTGATTTCAAAAATTTGATTCGCTAATTTTTTGGTTTCATTTACTGCGATTACCCGTTGTGTAATATTCTGATGTGAGATAACTAACATGGGGGTATCGCTGCTAAACTTCACAGCTCTCATTGCAAACCAACGTTGATCAGTAGATGAGTGACAAGGATATTCGTGATAAAAAACACTTTTTTTATTGTTTAATACTTCCATTAATCCGTCAAGAGTTTTTTGTGCATCTTCATCTCCTGCTTCGGCAGCTTTTTTACAAACATCAAAATAGTTTGCTCCGACACCGTTGTTATTGGTAATATTAGGATCAAAGTTGCTTATGGCAAAACTATTCCAAGCTTCGTTAACGGTAATGATTGTGCCTTCTTGATCAACAACCGCGATGTGAGAACTTAATGAATCTAAAATTCCACGTGCAAATGATTCACTATGTTGAAGTTTTTCTTCGTATTTCTTTTTGTCACTGATGTCGCGGATAGTACTAAGTACCAATTGTCCATCTTCAGTCTCAAAACTGTTCAATGAAATTTCTATTGAGAATTCACTGCCGTCTTTTTTCTGACCGAAAAGCGGCATGTCAAGCGTTCCCATAGCTCTATTTAATGGTTGCTTGTTATAGCGATTGCGATGAGATGAATGTCTCCTTGCGAAACGCTCTGGCATTAGCATTTCAATAGTTCCTTTTAAAAATTCTTCTTGAGAATATTGGAATAATTTACAAGCTTGTTTGTTAACGTAAACGATTTTTCCTTCCCGATTCCCAACTACTAATGCGTCGGGAGATGCTTCTAAAAGTTTTTCGAGTTGAGCCTCTCGTGTTTCAGCTATCTTTTGTGAATCGAGAGCATTTTTAAATGCCAACCACAGTATTCGGCTAAGTGATATAATGATAATTACAGCTAGAACTAAAAGAAAATTGATTATGTTAATGGAAGAAGCAACATATTTAGTTATTTCTGTACCTCTTATATGATTATCCTTAAAATACCCTCTTTCAATTTGATCGAAAGTTTGTTGATATTTTTCATAAGCCGGTATTTCTGTTTGTAAATAATAATGTATTGCTGCAACGGAGTCCTTGGTGTTGATTTGAATTAATTCTTCTCTTGAATTATTGTATTCGCTTCGAGATTCACGAAGGTTATACAGCAATATATTTTCTTGATCTCCCGATGTCAATATGGTTAGGGAATCCAGTCGTAAACTGTTTTGATTTACGAGATCATTAATTGTTGAAATTGTTGCACTATCGCTCTTCGACGGATTATAGTACAATAAGCTGACTACCGATGACTGAATATTATTTGAAGTTTTCCGAAATCGATCAACAAGATGATCTTTGATTAATAAACGCTGTGTATAGTCGTTTAAATCATAATTGACTTTAGCTGCACTGAAATAAACAGTTGCACCAGTGACAATAATAATTGTCACTATAGCTAAATACCCCCCGATGATGCTGTTCTTTAAAAAATTATTACGCATGTAAAAATTTATGTTTTGCATCGATGATTTCCCCCAGCAAATTTTGTTGTGGCTAAGTCCCGATTAGTTTAGTTAGTTCACTCTTGTCGAGAATTTTAATTTTTCTCTGATTTGTTTCTATTATGCCTTCCGTATTCATTTTACTTAGTAAACGCGAAACCGTTTCTCTCGTTAATCCTGTCATTATAGCAATTTCTTCTTTCGTTGCATTAAGCTTTTCTTCCCGATCTGTTATTGAACAAAGCGCCAATGCTAATTTGGCTTGCGATGAACCTGATATCATCGTTACGGAGTACTTGTATAATCGTTCTTGTTCATCTTGCAACTTATTAAGAAGATTAGAACAAAAATCTTTATTGACTAGCAAGTACTTTTCAAGATGTGTTTTCGGTACCGAACAACATACAGTATCGCCCATTGAAATTGCCGAATACAAGTAATTACGATTGTTTAGTAATGATTCCAATCCGAAGAATTCTCCTTGGTGAATAATTCGAATGATCATTGGATTACTTAGATTATAATTGTGTTCCAGTTTAACGGTTCCAGATAGCAACGAAAATATTTTATTAGCCGATTTCTTTTCGACAAAGACAATGTCCCCCTTGCTTAGTGTGAGAAGCTTTATTTCTTTCTCAAACTCTAAGAGATCCGAATTAGATAACGTAGATGCAAAGCAATTTTTGAATACTTTACAAGATGCACATTTATGCATTGAGTGGCATGTTTAAAATATAATTTATGCGGTCCCCATTATTAGCTAAACATCTCCCGCACACGATACTTAACTTATTATTTTAGCAGCACTATAATAAGTGCGATAGGTGAATCCCTTTATTTTGATCTAAAAGATTAAAAAGTACCCTTCAATATTATTGTACAATTCCAATAAATTTAAGGATTACGCAAATATGTACAAAATCAACTAAATTGTTTGTGATTTTTATCACAAACTTGATTAAAATATTAAAATGTTTACACTAGTCTGAATTACTAAGCGATAGATGTTTCAACTATAAATGAAAATTCATGGTTTTTTCAAACGGACATTTATTAATTTGAAAAAGAAAGAATAGGAAGTTTGAAAAAGATGGAAGTGTTTTGCAGGAAATATTTTGCTAATGTTACTATTAGTGAGAAGGAAAATTTGAGCTGAAATGCATGAAGTACTAAATTCATTGATACTATTCAATTTCAACTAAGGATGGATGTCGTTTACATCCCCAAAATTAATCAATTGATGATGAAGCTTAGAGAAATTGACTTTATTCAAAGTACTATTTCTATTCTAATTTATTGTTTAAGCAGTGTTAAGTGTAATTGTAAATATGCTTCCTTTCCCGAAATCACTATTTACTGCAATACAACCTCCTTGGGCTTCAATAAATTCTTTGCTGATAGATAAGCCTAATCCTGTTCCTTCTTTTTTTGTTCCGGGCACTCGAAAATAGCGTTCAAATATTTTGTCTTTATATTGAGGTGCGATACCTTGCCCTGAATCGCATACGTCAATATTTACTTTATTTTCTTTTGAGTAAATATTGATTTTTACAATTGCATTATCATAACTATATCGGATAGCATTCGAAATTAAGTTTGTCAGTACCCATGCAGTTTTTTCACTATCTGCATAAACTTTAGATATCGAATCTTCACAATGTATCTCTAACTTAACTTGTTTCTGTTCAGCTTGTGTTCTTGTTGCATTAATTGCATATAAAACAATCTCTTTTGGATCAGTCGGTATAATCGACAATTGGATATTGCCACTTTCAACTTGAGTGATGTTTAAAAGCTCTCCAGTAATCTTTAAAAGGCGATTAGCATCTTCTTTAATACTGTCTAATAAATTGGCTTGCTCATCGTTCAGTTTACCTATTTTTTCGTTTTCTAAGAGTTGTAAACTCATTTTTATTGACGAAATAGGAGTTTTGAATTCATGTGATACCGCAGCAATGAAATTGGTTTTTGCAAAATCTAATTCTTTGTATTCTGT
>Ga0255343_1005726_pt1 | contig 11437 bp, 8 predicted proteins | sample wastewater_treat_4_FD_192413 | JGI IMG/M metagenome (GOLD analysis project Ga0255343, IMG submission 192413) | Wastewater microbial communities from Lulu Island WWTP, Vancouver, Canada - plant16 | ecosystem: Engineered > WWTP > Wastewater > Unclassified | place: Canada: Vancouver, British...
AAGGTTGTCACTCAAAAAGATTAAGTTTGATAGAATCTAAAGGAAAATTGAAACATGGAAAAATTAATAACACTTGATAAAACAAACATTGACAAGGAGCATATTTGCTGTGCTATTTCAGACAAAAAATGCAAGGACAGTTATGAATTAAAAAAAGACTGGCTTAAAAAAGAATTTGACAACGGATACGTTTTTCGCAGAATTGATGCCAGAGCAAAAGTATTTATAGAGTACGGACCAGCCGAGAAAGGTTGGGTTCCTGTTGATGCACCAAATTACTTATTGATAAACTGTTTTTGGGTTTCTGGTCAATACAAAGGACATGGATATGGTAAGGAACTGTTAAGACTTGCTCTTGAAGATGCAAAAAATCAAGGCAAAGATGGATTAGTAACAGTGGTAGGTACAACCAAGTTTCACTTTATGAGTGATACCAAATGGCTGTTAAAACAAGGATTTGTGACTTGTGAAAAATTGCCGTCGGGATTCAGTTTACTTGTATTAAAGATAAAACCCAATGTTGACAACCCAAAGTTTAAAGATTCTGTAAAAAGCGGAGAATGTGAGGATAAAAATGGATTAGTGATTTATTATTCAAATCGCTGCCCTTTTTCGGAGTATCATATAACGACTTCATTGACAGAATCCGCAGAAAAAAGAAAATTGCCATTAAAAGTTATCAAACTTGATACAATTGAGAAAGCACAATCGTCACCGACACCAGCGACAATTTTTAGTTTATTCTATAACGGAAAATTTGTGACTACAGATTTAAGTGCTTGTATGGACAGTAGATTTGATAAAGTAATAGAAAAAGAGATGAAATAAAGCACGAACGCACAACACGCAATAAAAAACATAGGGCAGAAAGTGCTAAATTTGAACGACATAACATTTAATAAACGGCTTGGTAACTTGATAGGTAGGAACTTCGAAATGCCCTACGTTTCTTATTGCCGTCCGTTATGCGAAACGCGATTAAATTAATTTAGGAGGAAAATATGGGATTTTTCGACAGTCTTTCAAAAGCAGCAAAGGTGTTAGTTGATGACCTAAATACTCCGGAGTCGTTTAAAATTGGCGAAAAGTTTGAAAAATACTCCCGTGAAGCAATTTTTCCGCAGAACAAATATAAACTATTAAAGCAAACTCATGATTATAGCCAAAATAATAAAGATTATGTAGATGAATCGAAAGAACCTGATTTCAAGTTCCAATGTCTTGAAACCAAAAAAGAATTTTTTGTAGAATGTAAGTTTCGTAGTTATCTGTTTGAAGGTAAGATACAGTTTTGCAAGCAGTATCAATTTGATCGATATAAAGACTTTAGTAAAGGGAAGGATGTATTTGTATTGATAGGAGTTGGAGAAGATCCAGCTTATCCAGAAAATGTTTGCTTGATTCCTCTAGATGAAATCAAAAGCATATATTTAACCGAATCATTTTTAGAAAAATATGCTATTCCTAATAACAAGCCCGTATCATCATCAAAGCTTTGGTCATTAAATTCATCGAACAAATCACAAAAGCATTCAGAACCCAACAAGAAAATCAGTTCTGGATTCTGTATCCGTTGCAAAGAGAAACTGGATTTGAATCTCGAACATCCGCTTTGTAGAAAATGTTATGGTGAATGGTCGAAGTATAAGAACCCTGAGTATAAAGAAAAATACTGTCACTCATGTGGTAAGCAGCATGAAACATCAATACTGAAACCTGTCTGTTATAACTGCTTTAAGGAAATGTCAAGATAATCGCGCATCGCATAACAGCGCGTAAAACGCTGCGCCGGAGTACCGGCTTGGCCTCCGCGCCCCGGCTCGTGCGTCGCGGTTGGTGGAGTGATAAAGGCTCCGCACTCGCACTCGGTGCGCTCCGGCACACCGCTTCGCGGCGTCGTTTACGCGCGGGACGTTATCTGAAATCGCACCGCCTTTTTTTGGATTAAAAACAAGCCGCCGTCCGTGGCGGCAAAAAATAAAAATAAGGAGTTTTTTATGCGTGAGTTTTTAATTACAACTCTAATACTTTTTTTTCCAGTTTTTGGAATATCACAGAATATTTTAGTTTATCAAGGAGTCTATTCTGAAGATGAACAAGATAGTATTATCGATAATTCTAATCACGGTTGTATATTCAATAAAGTTAGTTATCAATATTATGAAAATGAGAAATCCGAAAGAATTTTTCATGGGTTTTTTAAAGTAGATGATAAAGATTTGAAAATTGACGGACAGTATAAAAATAACTATAAAGATGGTTTATGGAAGATTAGTGCTTTAGGTCCTATGGATTATTTTTCTAATGATGTTAATGATATATTTCAATTAGATACTTTAGCTAATTTTTCTAAAGGAAAGCTTAATGGGAAATGTTCTGCTATTGGAGTTGATAAAAAAACAAATAAAAAAATTTTTTTATCAACGGCAACTTTTAAGGAAAACATAATGATAGATCAATTTATTTATAAAGACTTTTTAAAAGAAATTTATATTGATATTAATTTTGATAATGAAGGTTATTACGATAAAGAATATCTTGTAAAATTTACAGATTACAAAATTAATTATGAAGATAGACGCAGGTATAAAAATGGTAAATTAGAATATCAATTATTTAGAAATATGACCAACGGTAATATTATATATAAATTTGATCAAAATGGTGAGATTGATAACAGTACGGATGACATAGGTGGTAAAAATAGTTATGGTTATCGATGGGGTTTGTATAATACTTTTTTATATTGGACAGCCGGTGAATGCAGAGGAAATGGAATTATGATTACTGGTGCAAGTCATATATATCTCATTCATAGAGGTATTGATGGTGAGGATTTAATACAAGAAGGTGAAGTAAGTGATTCATCTGAATGATTATATAAATAAAAGGGTGTTTAATTATGCAATACGAAAAAATCAGTGATGTTCTAACTGCGGTCATTCATTTTACAAATCAACATGCAATTAACATTAATGTTTATATTTTTACTGTATCAGAGTTGCGGGATTATTCTGATAAACAATCAACATATTGGTCTAAGTTTGAATCATTAGCATGTACATATTGTTTTTTTAGCAATAAAAGAAATAAACTAATTTATATTGGTATGAGTAAAGGAAATTCCGGTTCACGTATTTATCATTGGTTGTTTGATGAAAATAAAATTAAAAAGAAGTTTCAGAAAGAAGATATAATTTTATTAATTAGTTTTCCAGAACAAAATTATATGTCACCTGCACTTGAATCATATTTAATTAATAAATTTAATCCCGAATTTAACATTAAGAAATAATTGCTTTCGCCATCCGTGGCTTCAGCAAACTTATTGTGACATGGCGGTGCGACTTCAGATAACAAAGCTTACCCGCTGCGCTCGCGAAAAGACTCGCTTGGGCTACGCCACATTGCGGCAAAAAGACCGCCGCAACGTCGGGTAAGCAAAGCGTTGTGTGAAATTCCCGCCAATCAAGAAACCCGCCATCCGTGGCGGGTTGAGAAAAGCAGGAATGAAGCAAGACGTTCAAGAGAAGCCGCATCTTGACCGTTTTATAAAAACAGCGGTAAAAATCAAGGAGGCCGGTTATGGCAGACAAATGTAAGTTTTGTGGTTCGTCATCTTATGGTTCATGTACAAAAAGCCCACATGGGAAACATGAACATATAGGTGATGAAAAGCACTGTGTTTTTTGTGGATCTAGTTCTTATGGGTCTTGTACTAAAAGTCCACATGGAAAGCACCAACATGGACATGGCGGTAATAAATGTATCTATTGTGGTTCGACTTCATCAGGATCGTGTACAAAAAGTCCACACGGTAAACACGAGAAGTAACATGAAACTGCAAGCCTTATCACCAATTATGATAGGGCTTGCAACAATTTTAGGAGAAAAAGATGGCTTTTGTCGAACCGATTACAATAAAAGATGCAATAGATTCCGTGCACCGAAAAAAATATCTGTTACCTGCGATACAAAGGGAATTTGTATGGAGCACGGACCAGATAGAAAGATTATTTGATTCCTTAATGAGAGATTACCCCATAAATTCATTTTTATTCTGGGCAGTCGAAAAAGCCAATATCTCAAACTACCAGTTTTATGAATTTATTAGAGAATACCATGAAAGAGACTGCAGACATAACCCGAAGGCTGATTTAAATGGAGAAACAGGGATTACAGCAATACTCGATGGTCAGCAACGGTTAACATCACTATCAGTTTCACTCATATTCTGATCCGTCGCGTGATGAAAGACTTCATACGATTACAACTGTTTTTATCGCTGAATCAGATGGAAAGCCTGAAGCGGCAGATGACGCAAAGAATATCGGTATATTCGATCCGCATGCTCTGCCGGAGAACATGGCATTTGATCACGCGGATATTATCAGTGATTATATAGAAGAAAGATTATGATTATTTGACAATGCCGTTCTTTCTGAGATAAAGAACTATATCCTTGCGTCCTGTGCGTTCCGCTGTCATTAGAGGCGTTTCGCCTTTATCGTCTTCTGCCCCCATATTTGCGCCGTTTTGATGAAGAAGTATTATCATTTTGCAGTATCCGCCGTAAGCCGCGAGATGCGCAGGGGTTGTGTTTCCAAGGCCTTTTGCGTTTACATTTGCTCCGTGCTGAATAAGAATTTTTGCTGCGTTTACATCGCCGGTATCGCATGCTGTAAAAATCGGTGTATAGAGTCTGCCGTCCTGCGCGTTCACGTAAAACCCTTCGCTCAGAAGATATTTAATAATTCTTATCTGTCCGTTTTTGACGGCGACATGGAGAGCCGTTTCGCCTTTATCGTTTACGGCGCGGACAAGAAATCTGTTGGATTCGAAAATCTTTCTGGTGGTATCATAATCTCCCGCAGCTGCAGAAGTAAATATGTCGGCGTTTTGAATAAAAAGTGCTGAAATGAGAATTATTGCTTTCAATTGTTTTACCCCGTAAATGTAAATCCAGCAGAATATGAGTATTCAGGTTTATCCACAATAATTTTAAAAAACAAAAAGATTTGTGTAATAGGCAAAAATTGATGGATTTTTAATGTTCAAAATGATAACCGTGTATAACTGCTTCTGTAACAGATTCCGGAGGAAATATGAAATTTAAGCCGATGGCCATTATGGGTATATTCTCATTATTGATGTGCGGTTTTCTTTCTGCCGTAAATGATGACGGAATGAGTGTTTTTGGAGATTCCGAAAATATCTCTTCTTCTGATGTTTTCAAGGGAGAAGTCTTTGATTCCGTCACGAAGAAGCCGGTGAAAAAAGCCAAAATTGAATTTAAAAATATAAATCTTGGAGTAGGTTATTATACCGCCGAGACTGATTCTTCCGGAAAATTTGAAATCAAGGGATATATAAAAAACATAATTTACCGCGTGGCAGTGAGCGCGGATGGTTATGTTAACTTTTCTTCAACCGCATCAATGGACTCTGATAAAATGAAAATATTTCTTGCTCCGGAATGCCGCATTTTAGGCGCTGTGAGCGATTCGGCCGGTAAAAAAATCGAAGGCGTAGATGTTAGAATTTCTTCATCATACGGTTATGATGAAGCGGATGAATATGATGATTATAATGTTTCTTCTTCCGGTACACGAACCAAGCCGGTTGAAACGACATCTTCGGGGGCTTATTCTTTCGTTAAGCTTCCAGCCGGTTCATATAATGTGACTTTTTCAAAAGCCGGATATATTTCTGAAACTGTTCAGGTTAGAAATATCAAACACGGCGAATATTTTGATCTAAACATGGTTTTGTTCCGTCCGTCAACAATCACCGGAAAGATAAATATATCCGAGCTGAATGTTCCTGCTGTTAATGTTGAAATATATGCAGAGGGGAAAGCCGTTCATTCGGCAGTTACATTTGATGACGGAACATATCTTCTTTCGGACATGAAACCGGGTGTTTATACTGTAAGAACCAATCATTCGGGATTTTTCGAAAAGAAAATTGATAAGCTTAATTTGAAAGAAGGCGAAGAAATCAAGAATATTGATTTTACGGTAGTGCCCAAGAAAGCCGAGGTTGATGTTTCTTCATACCGATATGTTTTTTCACCCGGAACGACGGTCGCGTTCGAGATGCGTACGTTCAGAATAGAAACTGCAAATGTTTCCATATACAAGGTTCCGGTAAGTTTTTTTACCAAGGGCATTCATGATCCTCATTCCGTTGACGTGAAGGCAAACGGTTTTGAAATCCATTCGTCATGGAAGGAGTCTATAAGAGAATTTTCTCCGTTTGAATGGCGCTATCAGACGCTTGAAATAACGAAGCCTCTTCCGACAGGCGGATACTGCATCGAAGTTAAAGGCGAGAACGGAGTAAAATCGAGAAAATTCTTTACAGTTACTTCAGTCGGCGTAGTCGCCAAGCGTTCTCCTTCATCGCTATTTGTTTACTCGAGCAGTCTTGTTTCAAATGCTCCTGTCAAGGGAACGGAAGTCTATGTTTATAAACGCAAAATATCTAATGAAGATTATTATGATATCAACCGTATAGAAAAGCTTCCTGCTGATTTTGTGACAAAAGCTGTTACCGATGAAAAAGGAATCTGTCAGATAAAGATGCAGTCAAATGAAAGCATGATTATTCTGGCTGTTGCTCCTGACAGAAGTTTCGCTTTTTGTGAAAGTAGTTCTGCATCGCAGTCGCAGAGCGAAATGAATAAATTCTATATTTATACAGACAGGCCGGTTTACCGTGCTGATGATACCGTATTTTATAAGATCATAGCCAAGAAACGCTCTGAAGTTATGACTCCGATTGCCGGAAAGCAGTTTGCGTATAGAATTATCAACACAAACAACAATAAGATTATCGAAGAAGGAACTATTTCTCTTGATGAGTGGGGAACATTTAATTCGAAAATTAAAATTCCGGAATCGGCAGGTTTGGGAAGATTTGAATTGCGCGTAGGAGACTCGCTTGATAATCTTTTTGCACGCGGATTCTTTTACGTCGAACAGTACCGAAAGCCTGAATACAAGGTTGAAGTTCTTCCTTCAAAAGAGTTTTTTCTAAACGGCGAAAGCGCGGAATTTAAAGTCGACGCAAAATACTTTTTCGGCGCGCCTCTCAAAAACGCCGTTGTAAGATACAGATTCTATGAAACACGCGATGATTTTTCGGCAGCTGACGACAGATATACTCAGAGCACGGTTTATGACAAGCTCAGACTTGAAGGCGAAAAGAATCTTGATGATAACGGAATTGCTGTATTGCGCATTGACACCGGAAAACTTCCTTTCGATAGGAAAATAACACTCGAAGCAACGGTTACGGATGCTTCGAATATTAGCATTACATCTTCCGGCAATGTCCGCATCGGCAGGGGTGAATTTTATATCAAAATCAGTCCTGAAAAATCTTTTTATAATTCATCTGAAAATAAAAAGATTTTGATTGAGACTTTTTCTCAGTCCGGAAAACCCGTCAGTGCTGATGTCGAAATTAATCTTTTCCGATATATATGGAAGCCTTATCACCGCGTCTATGTGCATGAAGGTAAGGCTTTCTTTACGAAAAAGATTTCAACTGATTCAAAAGGAAAAGCTGAGCTTATTATACCTGCTGCGAAGGATTCTTCGGGCGAATTTGATATCATGGGTATTGCCAAAGACCGGTTCGGAAATGAAATAAAAGCATCAAAGGTAATCCTCATATATTCCGCTTCGTCAGATACCAAATCAAAATTCGGAAATCTTGAACTTGAAGTAGACAAGAAAAAACTGGATAAGCCTGAAGAGATAACCATTCTTCTGAAAAGCCGTTTTACGGATGCCAATGTGTGTCTGACTGTTGAAGGACGCGATGTATATGCTTCGCGTATTGTGAAAATGAATTCAAATGTAATTGCTGTAAAACTTCCTGTAAAAGATAATTATGCTCCGAATTTTTTTGTAACTGCAACCATGCAGAGAGGGCGTGCTCTTTATACAGCCCGTGAGCAGGTTACGCTTCCGGAAAAAGACACATCGATGAAAATAGTTCTTACAAGCGATAAGGAAAAATATTCACCCGGTGAAAAAGCGAAAATAAAAATCAAGGCAGTCGATGTAAACGGAAAACCAGTTAAGGCAGATCTTTCACTTGCTGCGGTAGATGAATCGATTTTCTCTATCCGTTATGATCATACCCCTGAGATAAACGGATTTTTTTATTCGAAGATTTCAAACTGGGTTTCGACGACTTATTCGTATCCGATCAATCTTTATGCCGGCGCAGGCAAGGACGGAAAGACAAAAGTCAGAAGCCGTTTTGAGGATACTGCTTTCTGGAAAGCTGACATCAAGACTGACGCTTCAGGCGAGGCTTCAATTGTAATCGATCTTCCGGATAATCTGACCACGTGGCGCCTTACTGCGCGCGGTCATGATAAGAGCGGAATGGCCGGTGAAACCAGACAGAAATTTCTTGTGTCGCAGGATCTGGTTTCGAGAATCGGAAAGCCGCGTTTTCTAATTGAAGGCGATGTGATTGATCTTCTCGGAATTGTTACAAGTAATACTCCGCGCGGTCTTTCAAGTGTCGGTTTGAAATTTTCAGCTGACGGAAGTGAACTTAAAACTGATAATTTGTCAAAGGTTTCTCTGCCTGGATTCGGAACGCATTCGGTTTCTTACAAGTATAATGTGCCGGAGAAAGAAGCAGTAGATTTGCAGTTTGAATCTTATGCAGACAAGGAAGCTTCGGATGCGGTTAAGTATTCTCTTCCGGTTGAAAAACGCGGAAACCGTTACCGTCTCTTCGGAATTGCTGAAACAGGCAAAAAAACCGAACTTAAATTTCTAAAAGATTCGTCTGACTTTGAGTTTGTGCCGGAACGCGCCGTTGTTACTTTTAATCCGAGTCCGGTATTTCAGATGCTTAATGCGTGCAATTATCTTGTTGAATATCCTTACGGCTGTATCGAACAGACGATCAACAGATTCATTCCGCTTCTTGCTGTGCATACTTTGATAAATGAAAAAGGTGCCGGGCATCTGATTGAAGATAAATACAAAAAAAATCTTAATGCCTTTGTTCTTGAAGGAATTTCGCGTGTTCAGTCGATGCAGAATGATGACGGAAGCTGGGGATGGTTTGCCGGCGACAGAGGAAACGAGTTTCTGACATGTTACGCGCTTTCATCATTGAAGAGAGCCGAGCAAATGGGTTTTAAAATATCGAAGCAGACTTTAGACAGCGGTCTTGCGGCAGTATATAGAATGATGAACGCTAAAAATAATAAAGGATACGTCAGCGGTTATGCTGAACTCGCGAATCTGCTTTATGTTTATTCTTTGTACGGCAAATGGAATCATGAGCTGTATGCGGAATTGTCGAAACGTAAACCGGTTTCATACGAATCAGCTTTTGTAATAAATGCTCTGACAGTGAAAAATATCGAACGCGATAAAGTGTTTAGTGATATCATTAATATTAATGTTGAAGTCGACAAAGCTAAGAAGGCGCTTCTTGATTCGGCTGGCAAAGACGAATACGGTATAGTGTGGAAGAGCAGTTATAATCCGTGGTCATGGCAGGGCAATGATTCCGAGATGACTGCGCACGCGCTTTCCGCTCTGTGCCGGCTTAAAGGAAATGATGATCTGAAAGCTCAAATCGTGCTTTCTCTTTCCAAAAGAGCGAACGGCGGAATATGGGTAAGCACAAAAGGAACGGGAAATGTTATTCTTTCACTTTGTGATTATTTTGACGGCGTGAAAGATATAGGTGCGGAAGCATCGGAAATCAAAGTTTTAATTAACGGCAAGAATCAGGTAAACATTAAATACGATCCGGCGGATAAGAGCGCTGTTTCTGATAAGCTTACGAGGTATGTGAAACTTTCTGGAGAAAAAGGACCTGTTTCATTTGAAAGTTCGTCGGCCGGTGGAAAGGGCTCAACTGTCAGTGTGACTGTGGAAGGAACATTGAAATTCAATCCTAAAGGTTTTACTTCCATATTTAAGTCAAACGAACGTTCACTTTCTGCGCTGAATAACGGAATAGATATCAGCAGAACCTTCTACAAGCTTAAACGTATATTTGATTTAAACGGTGCAGAATATCTCATCCCTGAAATGATAAAACCTGAAAACGGAATTAAGAGCGGAGATGAAATTATGGTCAAGGTGCGTTTTTCTTCAAAGGAAAACCTTGATTATGTAGCTCTCGAAGATTTTCTTCCGAGCGGTTTTGAAGTGAGCAGAGTTGATGCTTACGGCGGAATAAACCAGTACAGCAGAGCAGAAAGATGGGATAACCGTATGGTATTTTTCTTTTCGGAACTTAAGGCAAAACAGGTTTATGAACTTGCCTATACCGTACGTGCCGAGCTTTCGGGAAAATTTATGGTCAGACCGTCCATTGCCGGGTGCATGTATGAACCTTCTGTTCAGGGATGGAGTTCTCCTGCCGAGATCGAAGTGAAAAAGAAATAGTTGCATGCCGGAGGTTCATTGTCTCCGGCTTTCTAAAAAATCATTGACCGATTAAGAGCCAAAAGAAGAATCTTTTCTGCGGAGGAATTATGCTTTATAACAAATCCATGAAGGAGCTTTCGGAGCTTCTTGATAAAAAAGAGATAAAATCGCTTGATATAGCACAAGAGCTCATCAGCCGGACTGAAAAAATCGAACCGGAAATTCATTCATATATAACATTCGATCGGGAGAATTTTTTAGAGCAGTCTAAAAAATCCGACGAGCGCAGAGCTTCCGGAAAATCTCTTTCAAAATTTGACGGAATTCCTGTTGCATTGAAAGACAATATCGCCGTAAAAGATGTCAAGCTTTCATGCGGATCAAAAATTCTTGGTGATTTTAAGTCGCCGTATAATGCAACTGTAACAGAAAAGCTTGCTGAAAGCGGTTTTTTAATAAGCGGAAAAACAAATCTTGATGAATTTGCGATGGGTTCAACTACCGAATCCTCGTTTTACGGTGTAACTAAAAATCCTCATAATACAGAGAAGGTTCCGGGCGGAAGTTCGGGCGGTTCAGCAGCTGCAGTCAGCGCGTCTTTAGTTCCGGCGTCGCTCGGATCAGACACGGGGGGATCTATCAGACTTCCTGCGTCGTTCTGCGGTGTTGTCGGAATAAAACCTACATACGGAAGAGTTTCGCGTTTCGGTCTTGTTGCTTACGCATCATCGCTTGACCAGATCGGAACATTCGCGCGCTCTGTTGATGATGCGGCTGATCTTCTTTCGGTTATTTCAGGTTATGATAAAAAAGATTCAACATCCGCTGAAGGAACAATTGATTTTTCGTCTGATAAACTTTCAGGCGACGTGAAAGGTCTTCGCATCGGACTGCCTGATGAATATTTTAACGGTGTGAGCGCTGAAATTTCCGATGCGGTTATGAATGCCGTTAAGGAACTTGAAAAGAAGGGTGCGGTTGTCGAAAAGATTTCTCTGAAGATGACTGAA
>Ga0255343_1005733_pt1 | contig 11430 bp, 9 predicted proteins | sample wastewater_treat_4_FD_192413 | JGI IMG/M metagenome (GOLD analysis project Ga0255343, IMG submission 192413) | Wastewater microbial communities from Lulu Island WWTP, Vancouver, Canada - plant16 | ecosystem: Engineered > WWTP > Wastewater > Unclassified | place: Canada: Vancouver, British...
GAGGGTAACCGATCGCAACCCCGGCGACAGCATATTTTCCAGGGGGAAGCCTGACAAGAGAGAAGAACTCGGATCTCCTGGACAGGTATGATATACCAGGGATCAGGTGGATACCAAGGTTTAGAGCAGTTGCTGCCTGCCATAGATGAGATACTGCAAATGCCAGGGATTCCTGTTCGACCGGAGGGAATCTTCGCTCTTCGGTGATAAGAAGGATGAAAGGTGCAGACCTGAAGGCAGGTATCCCGGATGATTCAAAATTTTTAAGCATCTGTATGTAATTCCCAGGTCCTTCCGGGGAGTATGCACGCCAGCCAAAGAAGGATATAAGCTCATCCAGCGTGGTCGAGACCGACCTCTTTAAGATCATCTCAAGTTTGTCACAGACCTGAGTGCTGGTCCTGAAAGCAAAAAATTTACGAATACCGGCCTTATCTACAGGTTCGGGATAGGGATAAGGGGCAGCTGATCCTGCCTTTATCACCTGCAGCAGGACTTCCCTTGTTGGAACTTCTGATGAGAAGACATATACCGGCCTGTAATGAGGCATAGGTTCACCGGTCATGGCTGAAAGTCCTATATGCTATGGTATGATATTTTTTTATGCATTCATCTTTCGTAAAGGTTACTGGTACCTGAGCAGCCTTGAAAGATACACTTTTGCCCAGATAATTGCAACTATCCCACCAAGAATGTCCCCTGCTACGATTCCCCACCAGATACCATGTTCGCCATGTCCAAGGACAATCCCAAACAGGTAGGCGAACACTGCGATGAAAAGGATGTTCCTGAAGACATTCAGAATAAGGGAGGTCATTCCTTTTCCAACTCCCTGGAAAAGACAACCTGACATTATCCCAGGGGCGACAAATGGGTAAAAGAAACACATCGTCGCAAGGAAAGCAGCAATATGTGGAGCAAGGTAGGAACTTTCCGGCGTATAGGCGAATATTGATGCTATCTGGTGTGCAAAGAGCCAGGTGATCACTGATATACTAATTGCGATGACAGACCCTATTTTAAATGAATAATTGAGAGTTATTGGAAGTTTATCGTATCTTCTTCCTCCAAAGGCTGCACCAGCTACAGATATGACCGATGTTCCGATTGCTGCCAGCGGTATTATTGAGAATAATACCACCCTCCAGCCTGCTGCATATACTGCAACTGCATCCGTTCCTGCAACTTTTACAAGCATTCCATTAATTATGATGGCAAGAACAGACATCAGGAAAAATTCAAGGCTTGCCGGGATTCCAACATCAAGAATATCCTGCACAGTCTGTTTCTGGAATACGTAACTTTCCCTGGATACCGACACATAAGTGTCTTTCCTGCCAAAAAACCAGTACGCAAGAACAATTGCCACAAATACCTGTGAAATAACCATCCCCCATGCTGCACCTGCAATACCCATACCGGCAGTGTAAATAAGTAGAGGATCCAGGACCATGTTCATCAGGGCAGATAATGCCATCAGGTACATCGACCGTTTCGTGTCACCTTCGGCCCTAAGGATGGCAGAACCAACATTTGTGAGCAGGATCAGGATCGTTCCTCCAAAAACAACCCTTCCATACTCGCCACATAGTTCTGCGGTGTTTCCGGCCCCAAATAAAAGTGCAATATCCGTGGTCCAGATAATAAGCGGGATTGTGATTATCGCAGATATGATAATTGCAAGGATGACTGCATGAACAGCAGCATTATTAGCCCCGCGAAGATCGCCTGCCCCTATCCTCCTTGCAATTGCCGATGTTGTCCCTGCACCAAGGCCGTTTCCAAGTCCTATCAACACAAGAAAAAGGGGCGAGATAAAACCGACCGCTGCAAGTGCATCAGAACCAAGCCCTGCAACCCATATTGCATTTACGATATTATAGGTTGAGTAAAGGAGCATGGCAATGATGAGCGGCGCTGATAGCTTTCGAATCGCTTTTTCAGGCTCTCCAAGCAGAAGAGAAACGCCAGCCGTCTCCTTTTTTTCCTGGGCGATAACAGATCCGTTCAATTCCGTATCCTGCTTCAATTCTACTCCTCTAATCTCCGGATGGTCTGAATGCTGGATTCTGCAATATGTTTGAGCAGGGCCAGCATCTGTACTTTTTCTTCTTCTGACAGGTCATTGCAGATAACCTGTTCCCACTCCTGGTCAATAGCCAGAATCTCTGGTGCAAGCCTTGATCCCTTTGTTGTAAGTGAAAGGCAAAACGCACGGCGGTTGGCAGGATCAACACGACGGGATATGTATCCGGCATCCTCCATTTTTTTAACAGTCCTGGCGATTGTGCCTTTATCCAGGTGAAAATACCTGGCCATAGTCTCCTGGGTGATACCAGGATGCCTGAGCAGGCACATGAAGACCGGATACTGGCCTGCCGATAACTCAAACTGTTTTAACCGGTTATTCAGGAAAATAACTCTGGCCCTGTTAATAATGGAAAGTAATGGGCCGGGAGGAAGGGCTCTAGGAAGTAGTGAATCAGACACCTGTACAGATATTCATTGATAAGATATAATGTTGTCTATGCAACAGTTGTCCATGCAATGAAAAAGAGGGGATTATTTTTTTCGGTAGATGTTCAGTCCAATCTTGATCTCTTCATGACCAGGGATTGATATGTTCCCTTCCGTCGAAGCAATCGTAATAGATTTTCCGGATTTCGATTCTCCGTAATCCTTACTAATATCAACGGTGATGGTAAGGGCATTTCCTTCGACCTTCATGTCAACATTCTTCATAAGATATGATTGGGGTTGAGAATAATTGGACTTTTTCTCTCCAAAATACTCTTTCGTGTCCTTCGTTATTCAGTAAAAATCAGCTGAAACTTCTCACTCTCATATATTTTCTCACCAGGGCCTGCATCTGCTGCTTCAGATACTGGGGCAAAAACCTGGAATGAAAGTGCATGTTCCCCTTTAGTCCGGTACTTTAGAGGAATATCAAAGAAGTTAGTCTCTTTTCCATCATTGCTAAGCCAGTCATGCACCAGTGAAATCTCCTGTCCGTCTATCAAAATTTTTATTATCAGCTTCTGACGCTGTTTTGAATCATGTCTTAACTGGTAGAAAAATCTTGAATCACTGACAGGTGTTGTCAGGGTCTTTTGAGGATTGACATCCCCTGCCTTTGTCGTCCAGAAACCATGTATTGCAATATCCATGCAAGGTCACCTCTGTTTTATTATTGCTCTTGATCCTGATAGAACCATCTGCCATTTCAAGAACCAGCTCTCCAGAATGAACGGCCTTGTGATGACGTGAACAGACGGTGATCATATTATCAGCCCTGTCTTTTCCATTCATGGATAAAGGGACGATATGATGAACTTCAACTGGTCCACTGCTCTCTTCGCCCATGGCAGAACAGATCTGGCAGGTATTTCCATGAAGGATCTTAACAAGATAAGCCAGGTACCGGTTTCTCCTCATCTGCATTGGGAGAACTCTCTTCTCCTCTTCCCTGATCAGGAGATTGATGTCAAGGCCCGATCTCATAGCCCTGGTATATAGCCGGTGGTACCTTCGTTCCGACGGAGGTCTTGTGATGGTTCCTGCTGCATGTATCAGGGTCTCACGGTCATACCCTTCCGGATTTACTACATCAGCACATTCAGGAAATACATCAAGTAATCTTAAAATCAGGAGGGGATCGCCCTTATCAATCCGGTCCCTGATCGTGGGTTTATTCAGGACTGCATTTAAAACATCCAGGCTACTGACTGGCATTAGTCCAAATCTTTCCCACCACTCAAGAATGATCCCCAGTTCCACCTGGTCAGATATCAGAAACTTCAACCTCCCCCGCTTATTCAGAACCATGTTCGCAAGGGCATCAGCTGCATTCAGGTTGATCAGGTGTTGCAGATCAGGGCTGCTTAAGAAAAATGTCCGGATGACTTTGGCAATCCATCCGAAATCAGGTGAATATGGTCCTCCTGCCTTATGAAAGAGGTATTCAAGATATGCGATGGAGGAGGATGGAACTCCAAGTGTCAGGTCATCTGAACCGGCTTGTCCGGCAGTGCATAGCTGAATGGCTGCCCGTATATCTGAACCGGCCGATATATCACCAGATCTCATTCTTTCAGTAAGAAGGTCAAAACATGGGATACAGTCACGCCAATGCACTGGTTTCATCTCTGTTATGTGATATATCCCCTATTCCCTGCCAAAGTGAAAGGTTGTGCCTACAGTGCTTAAGGCAAATGCACCTGGCAATGCCCTTGAGATCTCAACCTGGGCTTCCCATCCGGTGCAGTGCATTGGGATTATATGTTCAGGGTTTAACTCCTGCAGGGCTGATATGGTATCAGGGATTATTCTCTTAAAGTAAGGGCCTGACAGGTGAAACCCGCCCATGATTGCATGAATATTGTTTACGCCGGTTATCTTCCGTGCGTACAGTACCGAATTAATAATTCCTGCATGTGCACAACCGGATATGATAATAAGCCCTTTGTCCCTGAGGTGGAGGATCAGCGACTGGTCATCCCTGAATGGATCCCTGACAAATGCACCATCTTCCATGGCCTCAAGCACCGGCGATCCCTGTTCAAAACTGGTGGTTCTTTCTATCTCCCCGGCGAGGAGCAGTTTTTTGTCCAGTAACAGGGAAGGTTTTTGAGAGAGAGAAAGAATACCGCCGGCATGGGTGACTTCGTCCTGGCTCAGCGAAGGAAGAACTGTATAAGTCCCGTCAGGCCGTCTCTTTCTTCTCATGGAGAATGCAGCAGGGTGCATATGAACAGGGATACGGCAGGATGACTGGCGGAGAACGAAAAAGAGGCCACCGATGTGATCAAAATGGCCATGGCTGATTGCAATATCACTGATCTCATCAAGATTGATCCCCAATATCTCTGCATTCTGAGCCAGGGCCGTTTCGGTGGATCCGGCATCCATGAGAACCGTGCAAGTCTTTCCGCCGGAATATATCTTAATAAGAAAAGACAGCCCATGCTCTGCAAATAAGGTCTTCCCGTAGGAAAGAATGGGCCGGCTGATGAGAGAAGTCTCTTCAACCATGAGAAGATCGGTATAATTATCAACAAGAACGGTAACATCGACACGATCAACGGGAAGCAAAGAGTATATCATAAAATCACCAATATCAGCATATATTTCTCTCATATGAGAGAATAAGTTCTTCTTTCGGACCTGCAGACATCGATCAGAAAAGTTTTATACTATCGTGATCACAATACAGATTGTTACCTGCCTTGAAAGATTTCGAGTAAAACATGGCAGGACCTGCCAGATGGACGCATGAGTTGAAACAGCCGGAAAACTCTCATCACCTTCCATCTGCGAATATTATATTTCTCAAAACTTCTGGTTTGTCATCCCTTTTGATCCTGTCATGATGATAACATGGATTATTTTTGGCGGTTTTGGAGAGGGCACTATAAATAATCATCCGGTCATAACCTAATAAAAGAATACTTCCCGTTTTACAAAATAGTTCAAATGGAAGGTAGAGAACTTGTTCAAACCTTTTGACTGGCTGGCATACCAGGTTACGAGACATACATGGATTGTTGCAGGAGTTGCACTTGTAATTTTTCTGATATCGCTGTACGGAACAACGCTTGTTACCATGCAGACCGGCAACGAAGCATATCTTGATAAAAACACCCCCCGTGGTGCATTACTTGCACATTATACCGATACTTATGGATCAGATGCCATCATGGTCATCATCGAGTCAGATGATGTGACAAGGGTAGAGACATTATGGTATATTGACCGTCTTTTAAACCATATCAGGAACCAGCAGTCGGTTGAGAGTGCATCAGGAATCGTAACACTTCTTAAACAGAGCAATAACGGTGTTCTTCCAGGATCATCTGCTGAAATCAGTGCGATCATTCAGAAAGCTCCACCTGAAGTCCTGAAACGGAATCTTCCGTCCAATATGATGACCCTGGGAGTGATAACCCTCGTTCCCGGACTCTCAAAAAACCGGCAGAAACAGGTGCTGTCAAATATTGAGACCATCATCAGTATATCCCGTCCTCCCCCGGGAGTGTCAGTCACCTTGTCAGGAGAACCCGCCTTTAATCGTGAGATGGAGAAGGAAATAGGCTCTTCCATGGGAGTTCTCATATTGGCAGCCATGGCCCTCATGGTACTTGCGGTCATGACTCTCTTCTCCCATGTAAGGTATGCCCTTCTCCCGGTTGGTATCGTTGCGACAGGTCTTATACTGACTTTTGGCCTCATGGGACTTACCGGAACACAGATCAGCATGGTGGTCATTGGTGCATTTCCCGTTCTTATAGGAATAGGGATAGATTATGCGATACAGATGCATTCAAGGCTTGATGAGGAGATCTATAAAACAACGCTTGTCAGTGCCGTCACCACCACCATAACCAAAACCTGTCCGTCGGTCCTTATCGCGATGCTTGCGACAACAACCGGTTTTATCGCGATGATGTTCGGGCCGATCCCCATGGTAGGGGACTTTGGAATTACCTGCGCATTTGGCGTAATCTCATGTTATATCGCAGCCCTGATTATGGTACCCGTCTTTGCAATGCTTGTTAATTACCGTGGAAAAAGGCAGAAGAAAGGGAAGCTCCCTGGGCAGGGAGAAGACCCCGCCGATCTCCTCCACAAAAACCCAGGCCCTGGCCAGGAATCACGTGAGTCTGCGGTTGAGAAGTACGACAAGGCTCTGGGGCTTACAGCGTTAAAAATTGCAAAGCACCCGGTCCCTGTTCTGCTATTTGTATTCTCCGTCGCTTTTATCGGTTTTGTACTGGATAATGAAGTTCCAATCAGTGCAGATGAAAAGACCTTTGTCCCCTCTGACATGCCTGCATTGCTTAACATGAACAAGGTAACAAGGACCATGGGCTCGACGAAGACCATCCCGATTGTCGTATCGGCAGATGATGTTCTCCACCCTGATAACCTTGCATGGATCCAGGAGTTTGGAAATTACGAGGTAAGGAAAAATGACATGATCACCGGTGTTAGCAGCATCGCCACCTTGATTTCCGAATTTAACAATGGAGTCCTGCCGGAGACGAGAGCGCAGGCGGCCCAGATCGTCTCATCTATTCCTGCACAGTATACAAAGCGATACCTGAACGGCAATGTTGAAGCGGTGATGGAGTTCTCTACAAAGGATATGGAGTTACCAAGGGCCAGGGATCTCATAACAATAATCAGAAAAGATATGGACTTTTATCCATCCCCTCCGGGAATTAAGATAAGGGTGACAGGTTCTCTTGAGATGTTCAGTTCTGTCATGGATGACATAGACAAGTCAAAAACCTCCATGACTATCCTTGGTTTCGTCTTTATCTTTGCCTTTTTAGTTCTGGCATACCGCCGGCTGAATGCAGCAATCCCCCTCATTCCCATCATTGTCATCGTGGGCTGGAATGGGGCTATCATGTATCTGTCAGGCCTTGATTATACCCCCCTGACAGCAGTCCTTGGTTCGATGACAATAGGAGTAGCTTCTGAGTATACTATCCTTATCATGGAGCGGTGTGATGAGGAGCTGGCAAATGGTCTTCCTCTCCTTGACGCGATACAGGTAAGTGTTCAAAAAATTGGGACTGCAATCACTGTATCAGGTATGACAACCGTATTCGGATTTGCAGCGCTCATGCTCTCCGAGTTCAATATCGTTGCAAACTTTGGTATAACCACGGTTATCACGGTTATGTTCTCACTCACCGGCGCCATATTAATCATGCCGGCCGTCATATCACTTGTTTACAGGTACCAGGGATACGGAATTTAGTACTAATCCTTTTTATATTTTACTATTTGACAAAGGTTTGTAATTATTCTGGTTTTAATTCCTTTCCCTTTCATGAAAGAAGTATCGCTACTATTATCGTCTTGTAAAAAACATTCTAATTAGGCACATGGTGATATCGGTCCTTTACGTGGATGACGAACCTGATTTTTTATTTTTGGGAGAAAAATTCCTTAACAGTGAGCCTGACATGATGGTTCATACTGTGACATCCGCCGGAGAGGCACTTGAAATTCTTAAAACCCAGACTTTTGATGCAATCGTATCTGATTACATGATGCCGGCGATGGATGGTATCCAGTTTCTCCAGAAGGTCCGCTCTGTTTATGGTTCAATTCCGTTCATCCTTTTTACAGGAAAAGGTCGTGAAGAGGTAGTTATAACCGCTTTAAACTCTGGGGCTGATTTTTACCTGCAGAAGGGTGGCGATGCCCCTTCACAGTTTACAGAACTTGCGCATAAGATACGCCAGGCGGTAGAGAGAAAAAAGGCAGAGGATCTTCTGGTTGAAAGTGACCGGAGGTTTCGGAAAACACTTCAGACCATGAACCTTATCGCCTTCCAGCTGGACAATGACGGAAAAGTGCTTTTTTGCAATGATCATCTGCTGGAACTGACCGGATGGAAGCGTGAAGAGTTCATGGGCCAGGACTTTTTTGAAAAAGCTGTTCCGGCTGATCTTAGAGATATGAAAAAGAGCCTTTTCCAGGAAGCCATGAAAAAAGGAACCATATCCCAGCATGAAGAGATGAAACTTCTCTTAAGGAATGGTGAGATCCGTGATATTGACGTGATGAACACCGACCTTAGGGATGAACATGGTGAACTTATCGGGTACATGTGCATCGGGGATGATGTAACAGAACGGAATGCTGCAAGGAGGGAGATAAAAGCCTGGCGTAACAGGTACAGGATGGTAGCCACTTCATCAGGGCTTGTAGTATACGATTATGATCAGAATCAGGACAGGATCATCATGAGTGAGAATGTCACTGATGTTTTTGGTTACAAGTGTGAACAGATAAACCAGGGATTTGAACAATGGATATCATTTGTTCATCCCCATGATCGCCAGACAACCCTTGACTCATTTAAATATGTCCAGAAGTCAGGAACCGGCATTGTCAAGTACAGGTTCAGGCATGCTGACGGGCATTATGTCTGGGTTGAAGACAAGGTTTCCATACCAAATGGCCATGATTCATCAAGGTTCATGGGAATCATGGCAGATATCACAAGAAGGCAGGAGGCGGAAGAGGCCCTCAGGATCAGTGAGGCAAAGCTCCGGGCTGCAAATAACAAGCTTAGCCTTTTAAGCTCCATAACACGCCATGATATCACGAATTCACTTCATGCAATGCAGGGTTTTCTCTCTTTAATGGAAGAATGTGATCATGACGAGATGATGGGATTCACGAAAAAACTTAAAACGATCGTCCAAACTATTGAATCCCAGATGAAGTTCTCACACGAATATGAGAAGGTCGGAGTATCAGAGCCGGAATGGGTCAGGGTCATGGACCTTGTCGGGAAGATATTTTTTGATGAAATCCGGTTAGTCAGCAATATCTCCCCAACCCTTGAGATATATGCAGACCCCATGATATCAAAGGTGTTTTATAATCTTTTTACAAATGCCAGGGCCCATGGAGGGCATGTTACTACAATCACCCTCTCGTCCTGCTGCTCTGAAGACGGGCTTGTTCTCTCATGGGAGGATGATGGTATTGGGATACCTGATGATGAGAAGGAGATGATATTTAGTTACGGGTACGGAAAGAATACAGGTTATGGTCTGCACCTGATATCTGAAATACTTAAGATAACCTCTATCACCATCTCTGAGACCGGAACTCCGGGTAAAGGTGCAAGGTTTGAGATGGTCATTCCACATGGGGGGTACAGGTCGGCTAACGGGGAAAATCTAAGGGACGCGAAAGATGATAATTAGGATTGTTTTTAAAAATGACAAACAAATCTGCCTGTTTTCACCTGCCATATTGTTCATCTATATGAACCATTTCCCAGCTCTTGAAGGATCTGTGAGGCACCCCTGATTGTCAGACATCATGGGATTATTGTTCCGGATATATAGAAAATGATTATAAGTGATGACCGGAATTCCATATATTTCAACTGATATAAAATCGATTTATTACCCGTTTTTTCAATAAAGGAAGATAAATTATCGTCTTTTGATATGGCCAAAGATTTGAGTCAGACGCTTGTCTGCCAAATCTGTGGCAATGTTTTGTTCATTGAAAAGATAATTTTCTCCCGATTCAAATTCCTTCAATTATCGCATAAAAATTGAAAATTGTCTCAAATAACGGGTTTTGAGATTTATAAAATCCGTTCTTTTTTTATCTGGCTGATCATATTCACCCCAACTTCAGCCAGGTGGCCTTGTCTCTATCACACTGATCAGGGATATAGAACCAGCCGGTGATGAGCGTGATGATCCTGTTCTGTACTTCTCGCCATCTGTCATGATAAGGATGGTTCCTTTTAAGTCAGTCCTGTATACCTCAGCCCCGATTGCTTCAAGTCCCATCACGGTTGCCTTATTTGGTCCGTCCCCGTTCCTCCCTGCACTGATCACCGCAACTTCAGGCCTTAACCGGTGGATGAAACCGGCATCATATCCCCTTCGTGATCCATGGTCAGGTACCCTGAGGATCTGAATGGGATCATGATCCAGGATATCAGGAGAACCATTCTGTGAGAGGAGAAGCATGGAGATGTTTCCGATGATAATTTTCAGCACAGCCTCATCATATCCACCGGTAGCTGACCTGTTGACCGGAACCACCGAAATAGCAGCATCAGTCCCGATTGGAATGAGGTCTCCTTCTGTCAGTATTGAGTGGGGGATCGATTCATTTTTTATCTTCTCAAGCACCCGTGCATATTGCGGATATAGCCCGCCAGCCCCGTTGTCCCGGAAATCGTGAACAACAGTCCTGTTCATGACCTCCAAAATCCCACCGGTCTTTCCATGGTCCATGCTGGTCACCAAAAAGAGATCCAGGCTGGAGATATTATGACCTGCCAGGTAATCTGCCGTCGTGTTACGGCCAGGGCCTGCATCGATAAGGGCATACTTCCCGGCTGATTCCACCAGGACTGCATCGCCTGTTCCTACATCGATTACATGGATGGTCGTCTCTTCTGCAGTTACACAGGAAAGAGAGAGAAGTAACAGGAAAATTGCAAGGAAAGATACCGACTGATTAATATGCATGATTTATTGATACCCCCCGGTTTCAGGTACATCATACTTATATCCAGCCTTCCTCAAATTGCTTCTTCTCTGAACCAGTGGAATGTCAGCTCTGAATGTAGGAAAGGGCGATCCCCTTATCCAGTGATATCTATAAGCATCAGAAGTATAGATGTATCGTAAGTCAACTGGTTTAATCCATTTGACATTCTCTTTCTTTTTTCAAAGGGAATATACCGGCCCTACTGGTTTGAAACAGGAACCCCGACATTTCTCATCAGGCTCTGGAAGGAAAAACCACGATTACCGGCAGAATATGATGGCCTTGTAGCAGGAGAGGAATTACTTGGGTCATTTGATCCTGAGAATATCCGGACCGAGACACTGCTGTTTCAGGCAGGGTACCTGACGATCAGATCAT
>Ga0255343_1005742_pt1 | contig 11425 bp, 9 predicted proteins | sample wastewater_treat_4_FD_192413 | JGI IMG/M metagenome (GOLD analysis project Ga0255343, IMG submission 192413) | Wastewater microbial communities from Lulu Island WWTP, Vancouver, Canada - plant16 | ecosystem: Engineered > WWTP > Wastewater > Unclassified | place: Canada: Vancouver, British...
TCGTCTTCTGAAGGAAATGCAGAAAAGACGCACCCACATGGCAATTGTGGTAGACGAATATGGAGCAACCGTAGGAATAGTTACCCTCGAAGATATAATGGAAGAGATTTTTGGTGAAATTATGGATGAAACAGATGTGGACGACCTGATTGAACGTCGGAAGGATGGTGCGTTCATCATCGATGGCTCGTATTCTATACGAGACCTGAACAATAAGCTTCAGCTTGACCTCCAGGAGTCCCCTGATTATGAAACGTTGGGAGGTTTCATTCTAACAAAACTGCAGGGTATAGCTCGAGGTGGAGAGATTGTATATCATGGTCCCTATCGTTTTACGATTGGGGATGTTGAGGGTTTGAGGATCAGCAAGGTAAAGTTAGAAAGAATAAAGCAGAGTGCAAAACCACGATAATGGTTCACTTCACAGTGCGTCAACATCTGGCTTATTTTGTTTCTTCAAAAATTCCCATTTTTCTAAACTTTTCATATCTTTTCTGCTGAAGCTCTTCTATGGGAACCTCCATAAGTTGCATCAGGTGTTTTCCCAAAACACCTTTCACATTCAAAAACGTTTCATCCCAGTCTCTATGAGCCCCCCCAAAAGGCTCCTTTATTACATCGTCGATAACTTTGAGTTTAAAAAGCTCATATGCGGTGGGCTTAAGAGATTCAGCAGCTAAAGACTTCTTTGAGCCATCTCTCCACAATATAGAAGCACAGCCTTCAGGAGAAATCACGGAATACGTCGCATTTTCAAGCATTAACACCCGGTCTCCCACACCGATGGCAAGCGCTCCTCCACTGCCGCCTTCACCAATAACAATCGCGACAATTGGCACAGACAGAGAAAACATATAGCAAATACTGCTCGCTATTGCTTCGGCCTGCCCACGCTCCTCAGCGCCAACTCCTGGAAAAGCTCCGGGTGTATCAATAAAGGTTACGATTGGTTTTCCCCATCTGTTGGCCAGTTCCATTACGCGCATAGCCTTTCTGTACCCTTCTGGATGAGCCATACCAAGATTCCTCTTTGCCATTTCTCTGACATCTTTTCCTTTTTGATGTCCTATAACAGCCAATTTAATTCCATCAAAGCTTGCAAAGCCGCAAACCATGGCTGGATCATCCTTATATTTTCGATCACCGTGAATTTCAAAAAAATCCGAAAAAAGGTTCGCAATGTAGTCCAGTGTATGGGGTCTGTTCAAATGTCTTGAGATTTGGGATCTTTGCCAATTTGTTAGATCGCCATAAATATCTTTCTTGAGCTTTGATATTTTTTTTGTCAGGAAGGAAACTTCTTTTGCATAACGGGGATCGTTCACATTGTAAAATCTTTCTATCTCGTCTATCCGACGTTCGATCGGTTCGAGTTTCTTCTCAAAATCAAGATAATATCTCATCTAATACCTCAACCTCTAAGCCTTTTGAAAAATGTTTAAATAACACATCGACCTTGGTAGGGTCAATTCTTATTTCACTGAGTTCAATAACCTGCTTTTCACCATTCATCCTTAATTCTAAAAGAACGCTGGCCTTGCCGTTGAGCCCCACAAGCACATCTCTGAGTCTTTTGAGATCTTCCTTTTTGAACACATCGCATTGTATCTTTATCTTCACTATTCTTCTCATTTCATCGACTATGTCGTCAAGAAGACTGATATTTTTTACCTTGAGCTTTACCGGACCCTCTTCGTTTTTCTCTATTGAGCCGTAAAAAAAGAGCGGTTTATCGCCTTTAATGATATCAATATTTTTTGAATACAGATCAGGAAAAACTATGGCTTCTAACATCCCCTTCGTGTCTTCAAGGGTTAGGTAGGCCATTTTGTCTCCTCTTTTCGTGATGAGTTCTTTACACCCGCTGACTATTGCACCAATACCAATATCTTCTGCAATATCCATATCTTTTAATGCCATGCTGTTAAAGCTTGTAATTTGTTTGATTACATTCTCATAGGGTTGTAATGGATGTTGGCTGAAATAAAAACCCAGTGCTTCCTTCTCCCCGTTAAGTATTTCTGTGTGAGAAAGCTCATCCAGATCCGGAACCTCAAATGTATCATCAGGTGATAAAGCATTTTGAAACATATCCATCTGCTGGTAGCCGTTTTTGTGATCCTTTTTCTGGAGCTTATCCATTTTATCCTGGATGATATTTAATATCTGGGAACGCTTAAGCCCCATTCCATCAAAACAGCCTGCTTTTGCAAGGCTTTCAAGGACTTTTTTGTTAATTTTCCGTGTGTCGACAGCACCACAGAACTGAACAAAGGAAGAGAACTCCCCGAGGTCCTCTCTTATGTTTAATAAATGATCTATTGCAGCGTCTCCAACATTTTTTATTCCTGACAAGCCGAATCTGATTTTATTGTCCACAACAGTGAAGGATTTTTGGCTCTTGTTGATATCGGGCGGTAGAATTTCAACCCCGCTTTCACGACACTCTGTTATGTACTGGATCATCTTATCCGTATCGTTTACTTCGCTTGTAAGTATGGCTGCAAAAAACGGCATAAAGTAATGTGTTTTAAGGAATGCAGTCTGGTAAGAGATTAGTCCGTACGCTGTGCTGTGAGACTTATTGAATCCATATTCCCCAAAACGAAGTATGATTTCGTAGATATTCTTTGCAGCACTCAGTGTGACACCGTTTGCAGTCGCACCTTTAATAAATTGTTCTTTATAGCTTTCGAGTTGTTCAGGGATCTTCTTACTCATAGCTTTTCTTAACGCATCAGCGTCTTTTATAGAAAAGTTTGCGAGAACTGTGGCGATTTTCATTATCTGTTCCTGATACACGATCACGCCATAGGTGTCTTCAAGAATGTCCTTAAGCAGAGGTGTCTCATACTTAACGAGGGAAGGGTTGTCTTTCCTTTCTGTAAATTCCTTGACCATGCCGCTTTTTAACGGGCCAGGCCTGTAAAGGGCAATCAAAGGCATGATGTCTTCAAATTTTGACGGCTTGAGAGCCACAAGAAGCTCTCTCATACCTCTACTTTCAAGCTGGAACACGCCCGATGTGTTTCCCGACGAAAGAAGATCATAAGTTGCTTTATCATCAAGGGGAATCTTGTCCAGATCAAGTTCAATGCCCTGATCCTTTAGAAGAGAAATGGTGTCATTAATGATAGTGAGCGTTTCGAGGCCCAGAAAATCGATCTTGATCAGCCCAATCTTCTCAATAACCTTCATATGGTATTGAGTAACTGTTTCACCCTTTTTCCCTTTATATAACGGAAGATGTTCTGTTAGAAGTTTATTTGAGATTACAATTCCTGCTGCATGGGTTGACGCGTGTCTCGCAAGCCCTTCCAGAACCATAGCGTTGTCGAGAAGTTCCCTGACTCGTTCGTCATCCCGGTACATTTCTTTGATTTGAGGCTCTTCATTGATTGCCTTTGAGATGCCGTTCTCCCCGGAAGTAATCAGTTTGGCTATCTTGTCTACTTCTGCATAGGGCATTCCCAGGGCGCGACCTACATCCCTGACTGCAGCCTTGGACTGCATGGTCCCAAATGTTATGATTTGTGCAACATTGTCTGTTCCGTATTTTTCTGTTACATACTCGATGACCCGGTCTCTCCCTCTTTTACAGAAATCCACATCAATATCCGGCATGCTTACTCTTTCAGGATTCAGAAAACGCTCAAAAATCAGATCATATTTTATGGGATCAATATCTGTGATTCCCAAACAATAAGCCACGAGACTGCCCGCAGCTGAACCTCTTCCGGGGCCTACCGGTATGCCGGATGATTTTGCGTACTGGATAAAGTCGGCTACAATGAGGAAGTAACTCGCAAAACCTGTATTTTTGATTACGTCCAGTTCGTAGGAGAGTCTTTTCTTGTATGCCTGTTCAAGTTCTTCTGTAAATTCACCATATGTAGGACGAATGTGTTGAAGTCTATTTTCAAAACCTTTTTTACAAGTTGTCTCGAAATATTCATTCGGCTCCACACCTTCGCCCGGGTTAAACTCGGGAAAGTGGTAGGTGCCCACATCGATGTCTACATTGCACATCTCTGCAATCTTTAGTGTATTTGACAAGGCCTCGGGATAATTTGAAAAGGCTCGCGCGATTTCATCCCCTGATTTGAAGTAGAATTCATCGCCTGTGAAACTGAGGCGATCCTTGTCCAACATTGTCTTGCCTGTCTGAATGCAGAGCAACAACTCGTGAGCCTTTGCCTCTTCTTTTTTCAGATAATGGCAATCATTGGTAGCGACTATGGGAATACCATAATACTTGGATAGATCTATGAGTGCTTCGTTGACACTTTTTTGTTCAGGTATGCCATTGTCCTGAAGCTCAAAGAAAAGTCTGTCATCAAAAATTGAGATGTATTCATCGACAGTTTTTTTAACTGAATCATCATCACCTTTCAGGATTTGCCTCGGTATCTCACCTTGTAGGCATGCTGTTAAACAGACAAGGCCTGCATTATGTTCCCGCAATAAATCTTTATCGATTCGAGGAACATAGTAGAATCCTTCCAGGTGCGCAGAGCTGATGATTTTTAAAAGGTTCTTATAACCATCATTGTTCATTGCAAGGAGGACTATGTGATACGCGTTATCCTCACCCCTAATCCTTGTCTGGTCAAACCTTGATTTAGGCGCAAGATATGCTTCACAGCCGATTATTGGTTTTATACCAAAACTACGGGCGGTGAAGTAAAAGTCTATCACCCCATACATGTTCCCATGATCGGTGATACTGCAAGCCTTCATGCCGAAAGCATTCGCCTGTTCAAAAAGACGATCGAACCTGATCGCTCCGTCAAGCAGACTAAACTGTGTATGGAGGTGTAAGTGAACGAATTCCGTCATTTATTCCCTGTCGGCAGATATTTCTGCCTGTCTGTCAAAACGTCTACTGAAGGCCATATCAGATTCCAAGAACAGGAATTTCTAAATCAAAAATGCCCCGGTCCCCAACCGGAGCATCAGATCCATGAGCAGTATCCAGTATCCCTGAAAGAATGATGCCCCCAGGTTTTAATGAGATTATATCCTGTAAGATGAACGTGTAGGGAATGATTTCGCAGTTCACAGCGAGCTCTCTCACACTGGCCTACTCAATTCTGTAGTTGGGCGCTTCTTTTGTAATAATTACATCGTGAACATGGCTTTCTTTTAGACCTGCGGAAGTTATCCTGAGAAACTGACTTTTTTCGTGCAACTCTTTAATTGTTCTGCATCCAACGTATCCCATCCCGGCCCTGAGCCCCCCGACAAGCTGTTGCACCATGATCGATAAAGAGCCTCTGTAAGGAACACGGCCCTCAATGCCCTCAGGAACGATTTTAGACTCAATTTCGTCTTCTTCTATGCAGTAACGATCACGTGACTTACCTTCCTTCATAACCTCAAGGGACCCCATTCCACGGTATACTTTGTAGGTTCTTCCCTGATAGAGCACCATTTCCCCAGGGGTTTCATCTGTTCCAGCAAACAAATTACCAATCATCACTGAATTGGCACCCGCCGCGAGGGCTTTGGTGATGTCACCGGAAAATTTAATGCCTCCATCAGCGATGATTGGGATATCATACTTTTTTGCCACTTTTTCAACATCAAAAATGGCGGATATCTGTGGAACCCCGATGCCTGCGACTATTCTTGTTGTGCATATCGATCCCGGTCCTACACCAATTTTCACACCGTCAGTTCCAGCCTTTATTAAGGCCTCGCACGCATCCGGTGTGGCTATGTTTCCAGCGATAAGTTGTATATCCTTAAAATTTCTTCTTGTATCTTTTATGGCATCAATAACATTTTTAGAATGACCATGAGCTGTATCGATTACAATAACATCACACCCCGCCCTGAGGAGTGCATCAATCCTCATCTCCCTGTCTTTAGCCACACCCACTGCAGCTCCCACCCGAAGCCTGCCCATCTGGTCTTTACACGCATTGGGATATTTTCGCATCTTCTCTATATCTTTAATGGTAATCAGGCCCCTCAGGTTAAAACGTCCATCAACCACCAAAAGCTTCTCAATTTTATGCTTATGAAGAATGGCTTTCGATTCTTCTAAGGTTATATTCTCCTTGACTGTTACAAGGTTTTTCTTTGTCATAACGTTTTCAACAGTTTCTTCCAGGTTTGTCTCAAATCGCAAATCCCTGTTTGTTATTATTCCGACAAGCTTTTTTCCTTTTGTAACTGGAATTCCTGATATTCTGTACCGTGCCATGAGTTCTATGGCATCTCTTATTTTCTGTTCAGGACGAATCGTTATGGGATCAACAATCATACCGCTTTCAGACTTCTTAACTTTTTCAACCTCCTGAGCCTGCTCCTCAACACCCATATTCCTGTGAATAATGCCCATCCCGCCTTCCTGGGCAATACAGATTGCTGCCTTTGCATCGGTTACAGTATCCATAGCCGCGCTGAGGATTGGAATATTCAGTTTAATTGTCTTTGTCAAATAGGTGGAAATATCAGCATCTTTGGGCATCATGTCGCTAAAAGATGGTATGAGGAGCACATCATCGAAGGTAAGGCCTTCTTTTATGTTATGGTCGACCATGGTTTACTCCTTTACAAAGGTCATGAAAATAGTCAGTTTATTTGCCGTTCACTGAAGGAAGTTTTAATGGTTGTATGATATAAAATGCTTGCCATTTGGAATTGGTTTAGTATAATGCAAGAGGTTAAAATAATCAAAAATATTTTCCCTTGCTAATTTGCTGAGATGTTAAGTTCAGAAAACAATCCATTGCTTGCTATGGTCGATGTAACCGTTGGTTTTTGTACGGAATCATCCAGTGCTATCAACGTATTAGAAAATTTAAACCTTTCCATAAATAAAGGAGAGGTCTTCGGGTTAGTTGGCGAGAGTGGTTCTGGTAAGACGATGACAGCGCTCTCAATAATGAAACTGATTCCACCTCCGGGAAGAATTCGGAGTGGAGAAATACTGTTTCAAGGCAATGATTTGTTGCAGTTGTCTGAAAAACAGATGGAATCGGTCAGAGGTAAAAGGATTGGTATGATTTTTCAAGAACCAATGACATCACTGAACCCGGTTTTCAGGGTAGGGGATCAGGTTGCGGAAATCCTCTCCGTCCATACTGAAATGAAAAAGAAGGAACTGGCAAAAAAAACCATTGAGCTCTTGAAAGATGTAGGCTTTGAAGATCCGGCACAGAAATATGTCCAGTATCCCCATCAATTGAGCGGCGGGCAAAGGCAGAGAATTCTAATTGCCATGTCCATCGCCTGCAACCCGGCCCTTGTTATAGCCGACGAACCAACCACAGCCCTTGACGTTGCCACAGAGGGACAAATTCTGTGTTTACTCCAGGACCTTGTCTGTAAGTACCAAATATCGATGCTATTTATTACCCATAACCTTCAAATTATAAAAAATATAGGTTCAAGAATTGGAATCATGTATGCCGGCAGAATTGTAGAAGAGAATAGAGTCGATGATTTCTTTCGTGAGCCTTTGCACCCATATAGCAAGGGACTACTCGAATCAATTGTTGGTGTGAGAAAGGCTTCTGAAAGGCTGGAAACAATCCCCGGTTTTGTTCCAAAACTGACGGATTTACCTGCTGGTTGTAAATTCCATCCCCGGTGCAGGCATGTTATGGCAAAATGTAAAAAAGAAGAACCACCTTTTGTAAATGTTGGGAAAAGCAAATGGGTCCGATGCTATCTGTATCAGAATTAGAAAAAACGTACGAAGTAAGAAAAACAGCTTTTTCTAACAAAAAAACGACCATAAGAGCTGTCGACAGAATAACCTTTGATCTACATAAAGGAAAAACGCTTGGCATTGTGGGGGAAAGCGGGTCCGGAAAGAGCACCCTCGCCAGGTGTCTTATGCTCCTTGAAAAACCGGATAACGGGGTCATTAAATTTTTTGATCAGGATCTTTTGAAATTAAGGGAACAAAACCTGAAAAACTTACGCAAGGACATTCAGATTATTTTTCAGGACCCTTATTCTTCCCTCAATCCAAGGAAAAAGGTCTTTAATGCGTTAAGTGAACCTTTATTGTTCCATCAAATTGCAAACAGGCTAAACGTCGATGAAAAGGTTGTTGAGATTCTCCACAATGTCGGGCTGGATGAAGATTTTCTTAATAAATATCCTCATGAAATGAGTGGTGGCCAAAGACAGAGGGTGGCAATAGGGAGAGCGCTTGCATCTGAGCCATCCCTTTTAATTGCTGACGAACCTGTCTCATCTCTTGATGTCTCGATTCAGGCCCAAATTATAAATCTTTTTGTTGACATTAAGAAGGGATTCAAAATCTCAATGATTTTCATTTCCCATGACCTCAACATTGTCCGGTTCATATCCGATGATATCCTGGTTTTGTACAAAGGAAGCATTGTTGAAATGGGGAGCAGGGATGAGATTTTTCTCCATCCCGTTCACCCATACACGCAAATGCTCATTAAGGCATCGCAGGGTGAGTTTTGCACTGTTCAGGAAAAAACAGATGGGGCTATCACTGATAATGGTTGCAAGTATTACCGGCGATGCGAATTGGCTGATCATTTTTGTGAAGTAAAGGCTCCAAATTTACAAGGTACACAGGAACACTCTGTTGCGTGCTTCAAGGCAACCAGGCATTTAATTTGATCATGGTTTTACATATAAAGAAGGCCTGAGCTAGTGAAGGTATTATTAAGTGTGATAATTGTCATTGATCCTCTAAAGTTATCCTACTAAGATACGATACTGTTATATAAATATATCCTAAACGGAGGTGTTACATGTTAAAGGTTCAAAGAAATTCTAAAGGTTTTACGTTGATTGAATTACTCATCGTTATTGCGATCATCGGTATTCTGGCTGCGATCGCAATCCCTGCTTACACCGGGTACACAAGAAAAGCCAAGGTGCAGGAGGTTATTCACTCAATGGGCGCAGTAAAGACTGCTGTTATGGCCTACTACACAGAAGCAGGTAGCGGGCCTAGTGGTACAATGGCTGCTGATACCCCATTAAATATTAAAGCACGCCTCGGAGTTGACGTGCCGTATAAGTATTTATCTGCAACTAATGGGACAGCCGGAATGGAAGTTGAGGCCGTTGACGATGGAACAATTGGCTCCAGAATAACAGCTACTCTTGGTACAGCAATAGGAGGAGATACTAACAACACAACGATTGTTCTCGAATCTGATGCGCTTTACAAAGTGTGGAGATGGCTCCCAAACCCACAGAGCACTTTACCGGTTGCATATTTGCCTAAGAGTTAAGCATTATCTAATGAAGGGGGCATTGACTGCCCCCTTTTTAAGCTCTTATCTTGCAAAATTGAATGAATGGGGGCTTCACAATGAGATTAATCGCTTTTCCAAAATTAAAATTTGATGGAAACCGGGTTCAATCATATAGGATAATTGATCTTGGTTTTATCAATAAAGAATTCGGATACTGATGGGAGCACTTCTTCACATATTTTTTTTTCTACTGGGATGTGCAATCGGCAGCTTCCTCAATGTTTGCATTTATAGGATTCCCAGAGAGAAGTCGATAGTTAAACCGCATTCTGCCTGCCCACACTGTGAAAAGCCAATAAGGTTTTACGATAATATTCCCATTCTCAGCTATATTCTACTAAAAGGTAAATGTCGTGATTGCGGAATTAAGATTTCGATTCGATATCCTCTTGTTGAACTATTAACCGGCATTTTTTTTCTTTTGCTCTATCGAAAATTTGAATTTACTTTTGAACTACTTGTGTTCATGATTTTCTTATCCCTGCTGATTGCAATCTCGGTCATAGACCTTGATTTTCAAATTATTCCTGATATTTTAAGTATTGGCGGCGTTGTGTTCGGGTTTATCCTGGCAATTATAAGACCATTCTTCCGCTACCTCGATCCAAGGTTTGGAATACTGGATTCCCTGTATGGCATAGCCCTTGGCGGTGGCCTTCTCTTTGCAATAGCATGGCTGTATCAGTTTTTTACCAAGCGAGAAGGTATGGGCGGGGGCGACATAAAACTTCTCGGAATGATAGGTGCTTTTTGTGGATGGAAGGGTGTAGTTTTCAGCCTGGTCTCCGGTTCAGTGCTGGGCACAGTTGTTGGTATTCCATTTATGATTTTAAAGGGTAAGGATACTAAATACGCTATTCCCTTCGGGCCTTTTCTATCACTCGGAGCTATTATCTATACATTTAAAGGTGACAATCTGATACATTTACTTTTTAAAGTATTGTTTCGGGAGTGATTGCGTGAAAAAGTCATCGCAGTTAACAACTTTTTTTGTGAAGGAGAACAAAAAGATGAATATGCTTCGGAGAAAAAAGTTTTGTTTTTTCCTTGCCTCCATATTTCTGTCACTTTTTTTTGTTCAGATAAGCGCGGCACAGGATCATCTGTTTTTGACTGGAATCATAAGATCCTTTCATCCAAATTCAGGGACTATCAGAGTTGATGTAACATCTGAGGGGTGCAAGGGATTGAGGGAGTTCAGGGAGCCTGAAGGCGCGCAGGGTGATATGGACGCCTTACTTGTAGGCAAACAAATACATTTTTACATAGATAGCTCAATCTGTGAGCGTGGAAAAGTCTATAACATATTAGCGAGGTAGCCATGAAGATATCTTTTCGTATATCCATATTGTGCTTGGTGCTCCTGGTCGTGCCAATATTCTCAGAGGGTCAGGATATGACTGACTATTGCCAGCTTCCCTCTTCAATAGAGGCGCCCATTGATCCAAACCTTTTGCTTGTCATTGATGTTAGCGGAAGCATGGGATGGAAAGCCTATTCTTATGGAGATACTGATAGTAATAGTGATGGTTACCTTGATGGATACAATGCCACTACCACATACGAAGGCTACTTTGACCCTGCAAAGTATTATGAATTGAATGCAAGCAACGTATACGTTGAGACCCCAACGGGATTACCCTGTGTCAAAGAATGCACAAAATGGAAATGCCAAAATTATAACCTCGGTGATTGTGTAAAGGGTGCACAGGGGTGTGGGAAGACAAAGTGGGCCTGCTGCACAGCATGGAAGTCATCGGGTAACTGCACTTTAACGTCCGGTAATTACCTGAACTATCAAAAAATGACAAGGATTGATGTCCTTCGATGGACGCTGACAGGAGGAAAACTCCAAAGCTGCGCAGATTCGGTTGAGACGTGTGACCCGGAGGTATATCCAAACTCCAAATTAAGCTGTAATAATGACGGATGCATTCTCCTGAGCTCTGATGGAGCGACTAAAGTTAAAGTTCCATGGGCACGGATAACAGGCAATAGTGGAGGCCTGTTGTTCCAGCTCAAAAACCTTTCTCCAAAACCGATCATAGGCGCCATGTTTTATGATACTAATGGTGTGACCAGAACAGTATACATAGGTGATTTCACGTCTTCTTCTGATGCATCATATGATGTCACACATCCTTACAAGAATGTAATAA
>Ga0255343_1005743_pt1 | contig 11424 bp, 12 predicted proteins | sample wastewater_treat_4_FD_192413 | JGI IMG/M metagenome (GOLD analysis project Ga0255343, IMG submission 192413) | Wastewater microbial communities from Lulu Island WWTP, Vancouver, Canada - plant16 | ecosystem: Engineered > WWTP > Wastewater > Unclassified | place: Canada: Vancouver, British...
TTCATTCTTGTTCATTGTCTGTCTGTTTGTCGTTTTCATTATGTTGCCTAACGTTTTAGGGCTTGCCGAAGGTGGGGGATTAGAAGCACGAAGTTTCAATTTAGCACTAATGCTCATTAGAAGTACAAATGTTGAATGAAGCACTTCAGCCCCACTTTTGGCAAACCCTTGTTAGCAGAAGTTTTTATTTTGTTTGTTGTTTTATCCACTTTAATATTTCTGTCATTGCTGTTGGTGAAAAAGTTTGTTCTATCGTTGCATATTCGTCTGGAGAACCTGTTTTACATTCTTGAAATAAGTGGTTTAGGTTCGGGAATTCTATTGTAGTTACCTTTTTATTTCCACCTTTTGTCAATGCTTTTTTTATTGCTTCCAAATTTTCTTTTGGTGGTACCTGTAAATCTTTCTCTCCGTTAATTGCCAAAACTGGGCATTTTACTTTTTCCAAAGCTGGTGCAGGATTGTATTTGATAAAATATTGCATCCAAGGTGTTGCAATTTGTTTCACTTGTAATTTTACAAAATCATCATCACTCATTTCTGCTGGTTTTTCAGAATTAGGATTGTCTTTTAGTTCTTGTTTAATGAATTTTGTCAAATCAGAATTTAGTTGTTCAAGATTAGTTGATTTATTTACAATGTCAAACGCTTTTCTATTTGTTAATTCGCTTTTTTGTAAATCTTCTTCGCTAACTCCTGACGCTCTTCCAATTAATTTTTGTTGCATTAAAAGTAATTTGTCGCCTTGTATTCCCGTTCCTGCCAACAAAACGATAAATGCAACATCTTTTGATTTACTTGCAACCATTGGTGCAATTAAGCCACCCTCACTATGACCAATTAAACCGATTTTCTTTTTATTTACTTCTTTTCGTGTTTTTAAATATGTAATTGCACTTTCTACATCTGTTGCAAAGTCAGCAGTAGTAGCAGTTTTGAAATCGCCTTTAGATAATGCTGTTCCTCTGTCATCATAACGAAAAACTGCAATTCCATTCTTTGTTAAATAGTCTGATAAAACAAGAAATGGTTTGTGTCCTAATAATTCTTCATCTCTATTTTGAGGCCCACTCCCACTAATTAAAATTACAACAGGAAATACACCTTCTTTTTTAGGTAATGTCAATGTTCCAGCTAAACTTATTCCAGCTTTTTTATTTTCAAAATTAATATCTTCTGAATGATAGGGATAAGGTTTTGTTGGCTCTTGTGGTCTTACAATTTTTTCTTTTTCAATTTTCTCTCTTGATAAGTTCATTGGAAAAGATTGTCCACCTTGTTTAAATGTACCAACAATAATATTGTCTTGACCTAAAGTTCCTTCATATTCAATTTTAGCACTAGCAACTGTTATTTTTAAAACTGAATTTTCAAAACTAGTAGAAGTAGTTGGAATGTCTTTAGCTCCTTGGTCTGGACTATCCATTGTTGAACTAAAACCACTTTCGGTTTTTGTAACATTAAATACAAGTCTTAATTGAATGCCTTGTACTTTTAAGACTCCATTCCATTGTCCTGCAATGTCTTGTGCTGATACTGAAATTGAAGTTAAAAGTGAAATCAGTAAAATTGAAAGTGTTCTCATATTAATTTGTTGTTTTTAATTCGTAGTTTGTCTGTTGTGCGTTTCGGTAAAATTTCTGCTAACGGGTTGCGGCTAAAAGAAGTGGCGGCTTTGGAACACTAAACTGTCTAAACGCACAATGTTTATTAGTTGCACAACTGTTTATATTCGCACTTCGCCCGCCATTTTTTTTAGGTGCTGTTAGCGGTTCGTTGTTTTCTGTCTATATGGTCATTACTTGTCCACCGATTTTATCAGTCTATTTGATTTTTTAAAACTTTTAAGAAACAAAATTAAACTAATTAATGTCAATATTGAAGCAATTAAAAAAGGAATTCCTGGAAAATAAATTTCGGATTGTTTTCCTGTAAAGTAAGAAAAACTGCTTGTCATTAACGGTGGTGCAACCAGAGTTGTCAAGCCCATTAAACTACCTAAAGCACCTTGAAGTTCGCCTTGTTCGTTGTCGGGCATTGCAGAAGACATAATACTTTGAACGGCTGTTCCCTGAATTCCACCAACTATGAAAAGTAATAATGCTGTAAAGAGTAACCATTGCCACGGTGTAAAAGCAAACAGAAAAAAGCCTGTCATCATAAGTACAAACCCTAATACTGCCATTCGTTTATCGCCCATTTTTTTTGCCAAAATACCGACTAACCATAGCTGAACGATAATTGATAGAATGCCTATAAATGCTAATGAGTAGCCAACAAGAGAGGTGCTCCACTTAAATTTTTCAATGGTGAAAAATGCCCAAACACTTTCCATACTGTGATTAGCGATGGAAACAAAAATCATTGATAGCACTAAAGTTTTTATCAATGGGAATTTCTGTAAGTGTTTGAGGGAACCAAATGGATTAGCTCTTTTCCAGTCAAATTTCCTGCGGTTATTTGCTTTTACCGATTCCGGGAAAAAGTAATAGCCAAAAATAAAATTGATAAAACTTAAAATAGCAGCAACGATAAAGGGTGTATGAGTTCCGAATTGTCCCAATGTTCCGCCAATTATGGGCCCAATTATAAACCCTAAACCAAAACCTGCGTTTATAAGCCCGAAATTTTTAGTTCTATTATCGTCTGTGCTAAAGTCGGCAACACAAGCAGATGCAACGGAATAGCTTGCTCCTGTTATACCTGCAATTGTCCGCCCAACAAAAAGCCACAAAATATTTGGTGCAAAAGCAAGAAAAATGCAGTCAATACTGAACCCAAACAATGAGCATAAAAGCACTGGTCGCCTGCCATATTGGTCGCTTAAATTCCCTAAAACTGGTGCAAAAACAAATTGCATAATTGCATAAGCAAATGAGAGCCAGCCTCCGTATTTGGCGGCTGTGCTGATGTCTGAATGAAGTAGATTAATTAGTAGTTGTGGTAGAACTGGAAAAATTAGTCCAAAACCTGCGGTGTCAATTACGACAACTATTAATACAAATATGAGTGTTGATTTATGATTTGATTTCATTTTTATGAAGCGATAAATTATAGCATTACTCTGAAAAGTATAATGCAGTTTGTTAATAATAAATTAAATTAAGAAGAGTCTCAACCAGATTTGGTTAAGAAAAAAAGCGTAGAACGCTATGAAAATATTATTGCCTCATAATGGCACAAATATAAAAAAAGTTTAAGAAGTAAATGTAGAGTTGCGAAAAATAATTAACAAGACCAACGAAGTGTTAGTTTTTTTGTCGGGCGTTTAATGCTTGTACATTTACAATGACCGCTAACGTCCGCGGCTAAACGTGCCAGAGATTTCCCAAATATTTCCACATTGCTGACTCTTTTGGCATCGTTTAGCTGTTGTTAGGCGCTTGCATTATTTGTTAACCTGACGTTTTCGCCAATTATTTAATGCATGGAATATCATTAAAGGCAAACCTTTCATTTGCAATGACTTTCCAGATTGAGAAGTAATCACTTCAAATCTAGGAGAGAGTAAAATTGTTGCAATAGATAATCCGGAGCATGCCCACCCAATATTCCGGTTTTAAATCCATTATTTTTTTGGATAAAAAGCCTGCCATTCCGGCAGATTCCCACCCAAAAACAGCTAAAAACAGCATTTTGTGCTTCCCTCGAGGTGCGTTTCGCACCGGATTCCGGAGCATAGCCACCCAGAAGCAACAAACGGCGTGGTGAAGTAACCGATTCCGGAGCATAGCCACCCACATTTAGTGGCTCAAGAAGTTGTTTTACAGTCTGTTTTAATTTAGGGGGAGTCCTGTTTTTCCGGCTTTCAGATTCCGGAGCATACCCACCCAGTTATTCGCTCAAAAGCGTATATTCTCCTTTATTGAACATGTATAGGGAGAATAAATCATGGCAGGAAAAATAACAAGAATGAGTACAATAAAGCAAGTATTGCAACTGCATGCCTCCGGTTTTTCCAACCGGCGCATAGCTAAAGAACTGGGTCTTTACAAAGGGACGGTAAACGAGTATATCCATAAAGTAAAAGCAAATGGCTTCTCCATCGCGGCACTTTTAACCTTGGAAGATCCTGTTCTGGAGAAGAAGTTTTCAGCGGGTAATCCGGCTTATAAAGAAGCCCGCTTTGAGGAGTTTAAGAAGCGATTGCCTTATTTTGAACAGGAACTCAAGCGCCCTCATGTCACCCGGGGTACACTTTGGCAAGAGTATCGCCAAGAGGTAGCTGATGGATACAGTTATTCGCAGTTTTGTTTTCACCTTTCCCAACTTAGCGTGGCGCGTCATCCTTCGGCTGTGCTGGAGCATCGTCCCGGAGAAAGCCTTTTTGTGGATTTTGCAGGAGATACGCTCTCTTATGTTGACCGCGAAACGGGCGAGGTTATCTCCGTACAGGTCTTTATCGCCTGTCTTCCTTATTCAGACTACACCTTTGTGATGGCTGTCCGCTCCCAACGAACGGAAGACTTTCTTTACGCCTTGTCCTGTGCTTTACGGCATTTAGGAGGCAGCCCTAAGATACTGGTTCCCGATAACCTGAAGGCAGCCGTTGTAAAGACAGACCGTTACGAACCGGAACTAAACCGGCTGATGGAAGACTTTGGCAATCATTATGGCTTTGTGGTTCTTCCTGCCCGCCCTCGCTCTCCTAAGGATAAAGCAGCCGTGGAGAATCAGGTTAAGATTACCTACACCAGGGTGTATGCCAAACTGCGCAACGAACAGTTCTTTTCGCTTGAAGAGCTCAATAAAGCGATCGGGGAAAAGGTACGGGAGCATAATCAAACCCGCATGCAACAGAAACCCTATTCCCGGGAGGAAAAGTTCCTGGCAGAAGAAAAGGCGGTTTTAACACCACTACCGGTAAGCGACTTTGAGGTAAAACACTATGCTGAACTCAAGGTAGCTCAGAATAACTATATACTGCTGGGCAGGGATAAACATTATTACTCTGTCCCCTACGCCTACATCGGGCGTAAAGTATCGGTGGTCTATACCCGGAATCTGGTTAAGATCTATTGCGATGGAGAAGCTATAGCGACTCACGTGCGTTCGTACACGTATGGTTACACCACAGAAAAGGAGCACCTTTGTTCTTCCCATCGCCATTATTTAGAAAGAAGTCCGGTCTATTACATCGAGCAGGCACGTAAACGCTCTCATGCACTTGAGCGACTGATCTCCCGTAATTTTGAAGTGGAAGAGATTCCGGAAAGGATCTACAGGCGCTGTGACGGATTGTTATCTCTGCAACGCAAAACCAACCCTCTGGTTTTTGAGAAAGCCTGCGTTTACGCTCTCAAACAGGACCTGCTTAGCTGTAAATCCCTGCAGCGGATTCTGGAGACTAAAGCCTATGAGTGGAGTGAGAACCAGAAAGAGACCACAGAAGAACAAGAACCGCGTGCTTCCCATCAGAACATCAGGGGGAAGCAATATTATATCAATCAAATTCATTCATAAAACAAGAACATGGAACAAATCAAATCAGAGCTGATTGGGCTCAAATTATCAGGCATGGCCTATTGTGTGAAGACGCTGGAAGAAACAAAGAAAGTATATGAACTTTCTTTGGCGGATGGTTTACGACTACTCATCCAGGCGGAGAAAGACCAACGGGACTCAAACAGATACAACCGTTTAGTCAAGAATGCCGCCTTCCGCTATCAGGCATCAGTGGAAGAATTAAGTTTTGAAGCTTCCCGAGGAGTAGAGCAATCCCGCGTATTAGGCTTGGCTACCGGTGGGTATATCCGTCAGGGAGAAGCTGTCCTTATTACCGGAGCAGCCGGTTGCGGTAAAAGTTTTCTGGCTTCGGCTTTAGGGATGCAAGCCTGCAGGCAGGGATTCTCTGTACAATATTACAACATGCAGAAACTACTCTTGCGGCTGAAAGTAGCCAGGGCAGAAGGAACTATTATTCGCTTCTTCGAGAGGCTGGCTAAAACAGAATTACTCATACTCGATGACTTTGGGTTGGCTTCCTTGGAGAAGCAACAGCAACTGGATTTTATGGAAATCATAGAAGACAGGCATGCCAGACGAGCGACGATCATAGCCAGCCAACTACCCGTAAGCAGTTGGTTTGATATCTTTTCAGATGAGACGTTGGCTGATTCTGTGATCGACAGGATCGTCTATACTTCACATCGATTTGAATTGAAAGGAGAGAGTTTAAGAAAAAAACGGTAATTTTGTCAGGCTAAAGAGCGAACAAACTGGGTGGGTATCACCAGAATCAGTGGGTGGGTATCACCGGAATATGTATTGCAATTATTATTAACCAAATGTGTTTGGAAGTTAATCCACCAGTTATTAACCACAACATCCCAATAACAAATGATCCAACTGACACAAGAATTATTAGCGAATAAATTAACCATTTTAAATAAATCGACATACTATTTTGTTTGGAATTAATATTATTAATAGTTTGATCATAAATCCATTTGATATGCTTGCGCCTAACGGCTGAGGCTAAAAGCTGGCGGGCATTTCGGAGCACTTCACTGTCAACCTGCGATAAAGTTTATTAGTTGCAATAACTTTCAAATTAGCACTTTCTGCCCGCTTGATTTTAGCCTTTGTTAGCGTTTCGTGCTTTTTTATCATTAATAATCCCAATTCATTTTTATAATTAACCAAAACATTTATTACTATTTATATAGGCCTTCGGCTTTTTTCTTTACAATACTTATCATAAATAATTAACCAACCATTTTTCTCTGTCGTGAAAGTTTCTCCAGCAACACATTTAACAATATTGTTGGACAATGGCATTTGAGAAATTCTTTTGCAGTTTATATCATAGGTTATTATCCAACTGTTATTTTTTACAACAAAAAAAGTTCCATCTATTCCGACTACTTCATTATCTGATTGAGGCATATTAGATATTTTCTTTCCATTGTTATCAAATACATTTATCCAATTATTCTTTATTTGCACATATGAAATCAATGCATTGTTCTGTGCTGATATGCCGAAGTAACAAGCAAAGAAGAAAAAGAAGACTATTGCAAATTTTTTCATTTCTTTTTCTCTTTTAATATTTTCTTATAATCTTCAGAAAGATATGCATTATAAAACTCTGCTTTATTTTCAAAATTTTGTCCATTTTTACCCCATTCCTTATTCAACTTTTTGTTAGTTTCAATTACAATATCTATTACTTGATTATAATATATTTTATTTTGACAATTAGTTATTATGGACAAAATATTTTTTCTTATTTCATTTTCTGTTGTATAATCCTTTGCGGAGATATTTGAATTTGTTGCAATTTCCAATAAGCCACGACCTATTATAGAACCAGCAGATTCCTTTTTTTCTTTTTGAAAATCCATTGATTCTAAATATTGATTATTGATGTTTAGATAATTCAGAACAGTTCTTTTTTCGTATTCAGCAAAATAAATATCATCGCCTTTATCGTAAAAACTATCAAATTCATTTTTACTTTCAAATAATTTCCCGTTTTTTCTATACTCATTTTCTCGACAATTACAATTATACAAATTACCAGCAATAAATTTCAAATCAAAGTCTTCGCGTTTCGGATAATTGCATCTGCACTCCAAATACATTTTGTCTGCTTCCTTCATTTTGTCTGGATTTAGAGTAAAATATATTTTACAATATTCTTCTGGATTTGAAGATTTTAATTCTCTTTCAAAGTTATTGTTAAGATTTGTAAATTTTCTCTCAATTTCACTTTTATATTCATTAAACTTTTTTTGTCTAGTTTCTGAAATACTTTTATCATAATACCCCTTTTCTAAGTTAAAATCAATTTGCTTAAAATCACTAATAACTTTTTTACTTACATTGTATGGGTTTTGTAGTAACTGATTATTATAATCGTTAAAAATTAAATTCAATTGTTGATTAAGTGTTACAAGTTCCAAAGAGTCTTTTCGCTGTTTCTCCTTTTCTATTTGTTCTGCGATTATCTTAGCATTTGAAAATTTGAAAATATAATCTTTTAGATAGAAGTTGTCGATTTCAAGATCATTAAAGTAATATAATATTTCAGATTGATTTTGAAGGTTTAATGGAAATTTATAAATAGAGTTTTCACTTTTGTTTTCTAAAACGATTAAAGTTGGACATAAACTATTCTCAACAAAACACCAATCATAATCATCAATTTTCATTTTCAGATTAGACCAATTGTTTTTGAAATTTTCGGCTTGTGAAATAGGAATGTTAATTTTGCTTTGCCATTCCACACCATTAGTTTTAAATAAAACAGGAAAAAATTCTTTCTCAGAATTATATGTTGAAAGTTCTTTTGTCCAATAGTAAGAATTTAATCCGTTTATTTTGGTTTTAATTTTTTCTAAACAAATACTATCGAATGCAGTTCGTGATTGATTTTTTAAACGCTCCGTATAATCAATCTCTTTTTCAAATTCGCCTTTTGGATTCCATTTTTCAAATTCGGATTTAATATTTTTCTGAATACTGCCAATATCTGTTTTTGCGTATGCTTCTTGTTCGGCTCGCAACTTTCGCTCTTTTTCTGCCTGCTCTTTGCGAGCCTTTGCTTCCTTTTCTAATCTAAAATCTGTTGCATTTTTCAGTTTCTCGGCTTGTTTAAACTCATTATTCATTTTAGTGAAAGTTTTTTCACATTGTGATTTAGAGTTATACATTGCATAATTGAGTATTGCTAAACCAAGAACAAAATCATTTGCTTCTTTTCCTGCTGTTAATTGTTCATAAAAAACTTCATCAGACATAGACATTTCATATCCTGTAAGGATTTGAAACCATTTTTTTGAAAGTTCTAATTGTTTTTTCTGATATGGTGTAGGCTGTGTTATTTGTGCAAATACAATATTTAAACCATTAAATAAAAGTAGTATTAACAAACAAAATGTTTTAATGTTTTTCATATAGCATCCTCCTTTTAAATTATTTCATTTAATAATCTCTTTAATTCTTTTAGTCTCGGTTCAATAAATTTTCTATTTTCTTCATAGTACTCCTTAATTATTTGTACTTCCGATTCATTATCAATAACTTCTCTAAGATTGCTTTGTGGATAATGTGCAGTAATATCTGTAGATAATGCAGCCAAAAATAATATTGATAAGTCCAAATTTCTATGAATTGGCAATTCTTCACTTTGCCTGCTCCATTTTTCATCAGTATGTCTCCATACTTTCAAAGAAATTTGGTCGCTGTCATATTGAGCCCTTCCAATAGATAGAGCTTTTACATCAGTTTTATCGGCATACAATGCATCAATTTTGTCATAATCATTTACCGAGATTATCGGTTTGTGAGATAAATGTTTTGGTGAATTCATATTATTTCATTTAGTTATTTCTGTTTATTCGGTCTCTTAGCATGAACGCTAACGGTAAATTGTATGAGCAGTAGCGGATTGCGTGGTAGTTTCCTGTCAAACCGCTACGCAGTTTGTGCGGGCTACAAACCTTTAAATTAGCACCTTACCCGCTATTGCTTATACAAAATGTTATGCACATGGCTTTTATTTTTCCTTTTCGATATTTCCTTCTTCCCATTGTTTTTTCTTCTCTGCTTCTTCCTTTTTTTGATTTGCTCTATAAATTAGAAAACCACCCAAAACAACAAAAGTCAAACCAGCCAAATTGGGTTCTCGACCTGAAATTGTTCCAAGAATTCCACCAAGTGTTGAAAGAGCACCAATAACAAGTAAAATAATTCCTGTAGTTTTCATATGTCTTTAGTTTTGTTCATTCTCTTTTTTTACATCAACAAAGTCAACACTGTCAACTTTCTTTGAGAATAGAATAATTATTAAACCGATTATTGGCGATAGAAACAGGCAAAGAAGAAAACTCCAACCATATCCAATTTTACGGTTTCTGCCAATTAATGCGACAAGTGCCGCAACGATTACTAAGATTACAATTTTTTCCATGTTGATTGATTTTAAAAGTTTATATTAAGTTTTTGAATTGCTTCTTCCTTTAACTCAAGCAAACGCTTGACATTAGTTTTATTTTTTGAGATTTCTTGAAAAAGATTCTCCGCTATAATGTTCTTTTCTTTATCAGTCGGAAAACGGTCAGGGTGACATTTAACTTTAAGCTCATCGTAAAGTTTTATTGAATTGAAAGAGCTATTAATTATATTATTGAAGTCAATATCCTGTTTTAAGGATTCAGATTTAAATTGCTGTTTTGCAGTAACTTTGGATTTTAATTGTTCTTTAATCAATAGAAAGGCAATTATTCCGAATTCGGCAATTGCAAGCCACATCCACCAATTTGTTGAATCACTTGTTTCTGTGACTTTTGAAATAGCTTTACTTGCTACTTTAATACTGTCTTGAATTAATGTATCATTCATTTTCATTAAATTTTGGAAGTGGTATATAATCTTTAAGTTGCCATCTGCATCCGTAAGTTCCTGCGTCTCCGTGTATTTCTAAAGTATCAAATCCCAGAACTATTAATCTTCGAACTAAAACACTATCATCAAGAATTACTGTACCAATATGTATTAGTTCATTTTTCGAAAGGATTCGCCCGGTGAAAGCCTGAATTCTATAACCAGAATTTAACCAATTTGAAAACTGGTGTTTGTAAGAGCTTTCTCCTTTTGAAATACTTGCTTTTAAAAGGGTTGGGGCAATTCCAGCAACGAAAGAATTTTTTGCAGAATCATTGAAACTTCGCACAAGTTTTGCTCTTTCGCTCCTATCACGAAACCAGTCTATTATATTATTCCAAGTATTTTCAAACATTTTTCAATTGATTTAAAGTTCTTTAAGTGAATACATTATTTTATTCATTTTGTCTTTGTACTCATATTCTTTGCTCGATAAAGTCCAAGCCATAATTTGATAATATCTTTCTTTGCCTTGAATAAATGCTATTGAATAAAAGGCATTAATTCCTTCAGCAGTTCCATTAATCGTCAAAATTCTCGCAGGCATATTGTTAACCAATGTGTCTTTTATCTCAGATTTTTGAGATATAGAAATTGATTGTTCAAAGCCTTTTAAAAGTAAATCTGAATAGCCTTTAATATCATTTGAATAAGTTTCAGTCAAGTTATTGTCTTCTAAAGCTTTTTGCATTTCGGATTTTGACTCGTCAATAACAATTACATAAAATTCTTTCCAAGTGTGCAGATATTGCAAAGAAGCATCTTCATTTAAAGTAGTGCTTGCTTTAACTAAAAAAGAAGGTAATGAAATTGAATATTTGTCACCAATTGTCACTAATTGTTCTGTGTCGCCAGATTGACATGCGGTTATAAACAGAATAATCAAAAATAAAATGTTCAGTCTTTTCATTGTCTGTGTCTTTTTAAGCTTGTGCATAACGTCTTATTTACGCAACCAATATACAACATTTTTTAATACAAAATTCAAAACATGCGTATATCATTTTCAGATTATACTTAATAAGTAGATATAAT